>Ga0181570_10002462_pt1 | contig 14740 bp, 17 predicted proteins | sample 101ome_18_FD_148667 | JGI IMG/M metagenome (GOLD analysis project Ga0181570, IMG submission 148667) | Coastal salt marsh microbial communities from the Groves Creek Marsh, Skidaway Island, Georgia - 101406AT metaG (spades assembly) | ecosystem: Environmental > Aquatic > Marine > Intertidal zone...
GAGTGATTATCGCCATCTGTCACGGCGTAGTAGCCGGCCCGTGGCAGCTCTGCCTCCAGCGCGTCTGTTATTGAGATGGCGACAATTTGGGTCTTACGCGTAAGGCGCCTGAGGGGGGCCAAGTGGTCTGCATCCAACAGGTCGTGAAAATCGCTGATGATAAAAAGCCGAGTGCCGGGACGCGCAATGCGTTCTAGTTGCTCCACAAGGTTTGCGATCGATGGGTGTGGGGCGAGATTGTCCGATCGAGGCGTTCCCTCGCGAACCAGATCACGAATGACGTTGAGCACGGCATGCTGACTCCGCCTCGGGCGCGTCTCCGATATGTCGCCGGAACCGAGCACCGCCCCTCCCACACGCTCTCCGGCCTGAAGACCGGACCAGAGCGCGAGGCATCCAATATGAGCCGCCATGACGGATTTGAAGCAGCGCTGGGAACCGAATTTCATGGCTGGGCGTTGATCGATAGCGACCAAAATGGGTTGTTCTCGATCCTCATGGAAGAGCTTGGTATGGGGTGTACCCGAGCGGGCTGTGACTCGCCAGTCGATAGCGCGCACGTCGTCACCGGCTGCATAGGCTCTCACCTCATCAAATTCCACGCCGCGACCCCGTTGACGCGCTCGTCGCATGCCAGCGAGGTTGGCGAGCGCCCGGGTGTTTCCCGTGACGTCGATAAAACGGGCTGTAAACCGGCTGGTAATTAACGCCTCAGCACGCACGGTAGCCCCGCGGGCACTGCTCGCCGCGAGTTTGGGATGTGCTTCAGGCAACGGGGATGCGCTCGATAAGCCTTTCGATAATCTGGTCACTCGAAATACCCGCCGCTTCAGCTTCAAACGACACGATCAGGCGATGACGCAGGCAATCGTGCGCGACCGCCTGAACGTCGTCCGGACTGACGTAATCGCGGCCGGCAATCCAGGCATTGGCGCGAGCACATCGATCAAGCGCGATGGTGGCCCTAGGGCTCGCACCAAATTCCAGCCATTCCGCAAGTTCGCTGTCGTATCGGCCAGCCTCACGGGTCCCCACGATGAGTTGTACGATGTACTCCTCTACCGCGGGCGCCATATGAATATTCAAGACTGCCTGACGCGCAGCAAAAATATCGGCCTGAGAGACGGTCGCACTGGGCCGGACGCGTTCCCCGCTTGCCTCATTGCGCGCCAGCCTGAGGATCTGTTGTTCTGCGGCCGCGTCGGGATAGGACACGCGGACATGCATCAGAAATCGGTCCAATTGCGCCTCGGGCAATGGATAGGTGCCCTCTTGCTCAATCGGATTCTGGGTTGCCATGACTAAAAATAATCTAGGTAATTCATAGGTTTGGCTGCCAATGCTCACTTGTCGCTCAGCCATGGCCTCGAGTAGCGCGGACTGCACCTTCGCCGGTGCTCGATTGATCTCGTCAGCCAATACCAGGTTATTGAAGATAGGCCCTTGTTGGAATTCGAAGGCCCCGGTCTGGGGTCTGAAAATGTCTGTTCCTGTAATGTCCCCGGGTAGGAGGTCGGGCGTGAACTGAATTCGATGAAAGCTGCCTTCGATGCCCTCAGCCATTTCCTTGATGGCGCGGGTCTTGGCAAGACCCGGGGCACCCTCTACGAGCAGATGGCCGTCGGCCAGCAGAGATATCATCAGTTTATGGATCAGGTCTGTCTGGCCAACGATCTGTTGGCCCAGCCAGGTTTCCAGTTGCGCGAGGAGTTGATAGTTCACAGGTTTAGGCCTTTTATACCGCTGTCTCAGAAATGGCGTCATTTCTGACCATTACAAGGCCTAAACGTTCGCAGATTTTCCCGCTAGGGCATCTTTTTTTAGGCTTAGGTTCAGAAACCCGACAATTTATAGCATGTCAGGGCCTCTGTGAGGCCTTCTCGCCAGTCATTTCTGCCTTCGCGCCAACCCTCTAGCCATCGAATGCGGGCGCTACCGGTTAAAAAGGGGCAATTTTCTTTGGATCGGCCGGCCAATCCCAGCTGATAGCCTTTTTCGAATGCGCGTTGAATTCGGTTTCGTTTGGGTCTCTTCATAGTGTCGGCTCCCTGTCACCTCTGAGGTTTGCAGATGCCCGGCATCAAGTGAGCGCGCGGGCATCAATGCTCTGCTACCCGGCGGTAGCATGGGGAAAACGGGCCGAACAGCCTGCGCGCCCTTGGGTGGCACGGTTAGCGATGCAGGCACCGGAGGTTCGCTCTCTGATCGCGCCTGAGTATGGTCAGCTGACAGCCGGGAAATGGCTCCAAGATCCAACCGTAACCCGAGGTTCATGCCATGTCGAAAAACAAATTCTTCTCAAAGCTACGGTTGCACAGACGCGATAGATATAAGCCAATAAGTTTGCGGCCTGGGGCGCGGCTCACAGCCCCTATTTTTTTATCTTGGGCAGTGATCCGCGGTGTCTGGCGCGGCGTATTTTCCTGCGACCGGGTGATCGACTCCCCGGTCGAGCCATCTTCCCCCAGGTGGCGATTAGTTGCCCCGGCCCCTGGCCGGGGTTTTTTTTGAGGGTTAAAAAATGTCTAACAGAACCGTAATGTTGGCCTTGGGGTATGCCGGCTTGCTCCCATTTTTCGGCTTCTGTCTGGGCGCATGGTGGCTCACAGACTGGCCGGCAGCCCTGTCGCGACAGGGTTTTATCATCTATTCCCTCGGCATCTTGAGCTTTCTGGGCGGTACCTTATGGGGGCGAGTTCAGAGCCTCGAAAACCCCAATATAACGCGGCTTTTGGTCAGCAATGGCATCGTCTTGTTCGCCGTGTTTTCCGTCCTCACGGCGCAGGCGTGGCTCGCAGCGCTGGCATTGATGGCCGGTTATTTGGCGCTTTTATGGTACGAGCGCGGTTCAGAGGCGCTGCCAAACTGGTACGCTGCCATGCGTCTTCGCCTCACCGCGGGAGTGGTTTTGGCGCACCTGCTGTTTTTTACCCTGCAGTCTTATCAGTCCGCCCTGTGAGCAAGAAAATCTGCAGGTGAGTCTGCGTCCCTGAGCTCCGAGGCGTCGACCAAAACCGCGCGGGCCCCCAGCACTGCGAGCAGCTCACTGAGTTGCCTGCCGCCCTTGTCGATAAAGCGGCAACAATCCGCCAGCGTCTCCTTTGCGAGGCGCATGCAGGGCGAATGGCGACCGTGCGGATCGGTGAGCACGACAGCGCGATCCTTCCCAGTCCAGGTTTCAGTCAGTGTGGCAATGAGCTGTTGGCTGTTGTTCATGAGATCGGTGGGCAGAATCATCACGCTCTCGGTTTCAGTGGCCGATAGCAAGGCGCTGATGCCAGCGCAGGGTCCGCGACTCGGCGTGATCTCACAGAGCACGCGATCACCGTAATGGCTGTAAAAGTGGGCGTTGTCCCTGCAGCAAATCAGAATCTCCCGCGCGTTGGCGGGGCGCGGATCGCAGGCGTTGGCTAGGAGCGGGCGGCCACGAAAAGCAATCAGACCTTTGTCTCGGCCACCCCATCGCTGACCGAGACCACCCGCCAAAATACCCAAGCTGAAGTCTCGCGCCGCATTCAAAGTCGTCTGCCTCTATGGGATGATGGTGACTTACCTGTTTGACTATATCCCATGCCGTCTACGCCGCGCATTCTGGCGCTCGATACTGCCACCCAAGCCTGTTCGCTGGCGCTCTCAGCGAATGGTGACCTCCGTCGCCGCCACGAGATGCTGGCAAGGGCGCACAACCGGCACATTTTGCAGATGTTGTCAGATGTACTGCAGGAAGAAACCTTGGCTGATTCGGTTGATGTCATTGCCTGCGGTGTCGGCCCCGGGTCATTTACCGGATTGAGGGTCGCGGTGAGCGTGGCTCAGGGGTTGGCCTGGTCTCAGCAGCTCCCCGTACACGCGTTTTGTTCTCTGAGGGCTCAAGTGTATGCCGCCGCCGAGCAGAATTTGCTCGCCGAAGGTAACGTTGTCCTGTCGACCATCGACGCGCAGATAGGCCAACTGTATGGTTTGTGGGGCGTCTGGGGTGGCAACGAAATCGTGGTGAATGCCCCGCCTTTTATTTGTGTGCCCGAGAAGATACCGGAGCCTGATGGAGGCGAATCGCCGGTGATTCTCGGTTCTGGCGTCGAATACCGGCAGCAATTTTCGAGCCCACGTCTGCTGAACGCAGCGATGTATGGTGATATCACGCCCGACGCGGCGGTTATGGCGACCCGACTCGCAAGTGGGACAACGGCGCTCGATTTACAGCCCGCCCATCGATTGACTCCGCAGTATGTGCAGCGCGATATCGGCTGGAAAAAATTGTCTGAGCAGGGCGGTCATGACTGATTGGTGGCAAACAATCCTACTGGCTATTGTGCAGGGGGTGACCGAATTTCTGCCCGTGTCCTCCTCCGCCCACCTGATCCTGCCGTCGCAGTTGTTCGGGTGGTCTGACCAAGGCCTGATGTTCGATGTGGGTGTCCACGCGGGCACTCTATTGGCGGTGCTGTACTATTTTCGCGGTACCGTAATACATCTGTGTTTGAGCGTGATGCCGGGCGAGGGCGTTGATCGCTCGGAACTGTGGTCGCTCTGCGTGGCGACAGTGCCCGTGGTGGTGGCCGGAGTTTTGTTGAAAGGCGTTATCGCCACCGATGCCCGAGGGATTCTGGTGATTGCCGTAACGACGCTCCTCTTCGGGTTTTTGCTTGGTTGGGCGGACCGTGTGTCGCGTTACAGAGACAACGGCTGTATTACGATTAGCATGCGCGATGCCCTGTTAATCGGTTTGGCCCAAATTTTCGCATTGATACCGGGCACCTCTCGATCCGGGGTCACGATAACGGCAGCGCTGTTCTTGGGTTACCCGGCCCAGACAGCAACGCGATTCTCCTTTTTAATGAGTATCCCCGTTATTTTGGGCGCGTCGTTAGTGATGCTGCTGTCGGCTCCAGAAGAGCATCTTTTATCGACGGGCGGTAAGATATTGCCGTCACTGATTGCCTCCGCGATATTTGCTTACGGCACGATAGCGCTGTTTATGAGGCTGGTTGAGCGGGTCGGTTTGATGCCTTTCGTGATTTACCGCTTGATTTTGGGCACGTTATTACTGGTATGGGCACTTCAGTAGACCTTGGGAAAGAGGACCCCGCAAATGGCGGAAACAACAGAGCTACTCACATTTCTCGGTGAGGCGGTAACGCCGTTCCACGCCGTTGAGGCCATGACCCGGCGGCTTAAGACGGCGGGCTTCGAAGAAGTTGAGCAGTTTGATGCAGTACAGATGGCGCCGGGACAGGGCTATTTCACCGTGCGCCAGGGCAGCTCTTTGATTGCGATGCGAGCAGGAGACGCTGAACTCGGCGCGGGCTTGCGGCTCGTGGGAACTCACACGGATAGTCCCAATTTGTCGGTCAAACCCAATCCGGTAAAAGGCCGTGACGGCTGCGTGCAATTGGGTGTCGATGTGTACGGAGGCGCTTTACTCAACCCATGGTTTGACCGCGATCTGGGAGTCGCTGGTCGGGTCGCGTTGCTGTCAACCGATGGTGAGCTTGAATCTGTTCTTTTTGACAGCAAACGTCCTGTGGCGGTTGTCCCGAGTCTCGCCATTCACCTGGACAGGGAAGCGAATACGCAACGTAGCGTGAACGCACACAAAGACGTGGTGCCGTTAGCGATGTTAGGTGAGGCGCAGCAATTTGATTTCAGGCAATGGCTGGCAGAGGCTCTGGCAAAGGATGATCCGCGTTGGCAAGGTGCGCGCGTGATGGATTACGAGTTATCCCTCTATGACACCCAACGGCCGGGATTGGTGGGTATTGAAGAGGACTTTATCACTTCAGCGCGGCTCGATAACTTGCTGAGTTGTTATGCAGCCGTGACAGCGTTGATCAATGCCGATGACAGTCACTGGTCGGTATTGGTCGCGACCGATCATGAGGAAGTGGGCAGTGCCTCTACCGTGGGTGCGCAAGGCCCCATGTTGATGGACGCACTGACGGCAATCGCCCCCAACGTTGCGGACAATCAAAAATTGCGCGCACGATCTTGGATGCTTTCTGTGGATAACGCGCACGCAGTCCATCCCAATTACGCGGATCGCCACGATGAGCAGCACAATCCCAAGTTGGGGGCGGGCCCTGTGATCAAAATCAACCGCAATCAGCGCTACGCCACCAATAGCGAGGGCGCCGCCCGACTGCGCTTGATAGCAGAGCGCGCCGGCGTGAACGTGCAGTCTTTCGTTATGCGCTCCGACTTGGCCTGTGGCAGCACGATTGGGCCGATTACGGCGACCGAGACCGGTATTGCGACCACCGATATCGGGGTGCCTACCTTGGCTATGCATTCAGTGCGGGAGCTCGCCTGCGCCGCGGACGTGCCGCAAATCGTCTCGTTACTCGAGGCGTTTTATCGCCGGTTGGCCTAGGACTACGAGAGGTTATGACTATGAGCAATGTCCGGGTTTTGACTGGCATCACGACGACGGGTACACCGCATCTGGGAAACTATGTGGGCGCGATTCGTCCTGCCATCGAGGCCTCGCGGGATCCTGATACCGAGGCCTATTTGTTTTTGGCTGATTTTCATGCCTTGATAAAGAATCAGGACCCGGATCAGGTGGCGCAGTCGAGCCGGGAGATCGCCGCCACGTGGTTGGCACTCGGCCTCGATCCAGAGCACACTTTTTTTTACCGACAATCGGATATTCCCGAAATTGCAGAGCTGAGCTGGATACTGAGTTGCTCCGCCGCCAAGGGTCTGATGAATCGAGCGCACGCCTACAAGGCGGCGGTGCAGGCGAATGAACTGGCCGGGGAAGACCCGGACTTTGGCGTGACGATGGGCTTGTTTTCTTATCCCATACTGATGGCCGCGGATATCCTCATATTCAACGCGCATAAAGTGCCGGTTGGTCGAGATCAGATCCAGCACGTCGAAATGGCGCGCGATATCGCGCAACGATTCAATCATCACTACGGCACTATTTTTACGCTCCCGGAAGCGGTAACCGATGACAACGTGGCCGTGTTGCAGGGCTTGGACGGCCGGAAGATGAGTAAAAGCTACGGCAATACCATCCCGCTTTTTGGCACGCCGAAACAACTTCAGAAATCGATCAACAAAATCAAAACCAATCTTTTAGAGCCGGGCGATCCCAAAGATACTGACGATTCCACCGTGTTTCAGATCTGGTGCGCGTTTGCGGAGGAAGCTGAGCGTGAACGAATGCGCGCTGCATTCGCAGAGGGTATTGCCTGGGGAGAAGCGAAAAAGCAGCTGTTTGAGCGGGTAAATGACGAACTGGCGCCGGCGCGATCATCCTATGAGCGCCTGATGGCGACGCCGTCAGAGGTTGAGGAGATATTGCAGTTGGGGGCAGCGAAGCTGAGACCAAAGAGCCGGGCGCTGATAGCGCAGGTACGGCAAGCGATAGGGCTCAGGGCTTATTGCTGAGCGGAGCACAGCACCTTGCTGATCGGGGCAGGCAAAGCGGTAACAAGCTTTGCGCGCCGCCTGAGTCCACTCTGACGCTTTACAGCGCGAAAGTGATACCTACTACGGCGCTTCTGGGCTCCCCTACAAAATATCGATAGTTGCCAAATCCGTAGTCCGCCCTCTCGGCGTAACCCTCGTCGAGCAGATTAGTCGCAACCAGCGTGAGAGTGGTTGTAGGGGACAGTGCCCAGCGCGCCCTGAGATTCAACAGCTCGTGTCCACGATATTCATTCTCATTGTTGGGGTCCACCCAGTATTTTGCGACCCATAACCACTCAGCTTCCGCGCTGACTGGAATTCCTCTAGCCGAGAAGTCTGCACGCAGCTGAACGGATCCGAAATGTTTTGGCGCGGTGTCGATATCGTTACCTTCGATGCTCCCCCGAGAACCCAAGAGTTGGATATCACTGTCGTAGCGATGCCGGGCATAACTGGCATTGCCGGCGATGGACCATATTTGTGACAGCTGCCATTGCACACTCCCCTCAATACCGCGATGGGTCGTTTGCGCGCCTGATACGTTATAACGATCGCGATCCTGAAAAATCACGTCCCGCTTGGTCATCCAGTAGCCGGCTAAGTCATAACTGAAACCATTTGAACGACTCCGCAGGCCCAGCTCTATGCTGTTGCCGGTCTCGGCATCGATCTCTGCCACCGTTTGTCCAGATTGCAGCCGATAGAGTTCATTGGCTTGCGGGACCCTGAATCCTCTGGCCAACCTGCCGTACACGGTGGTCTCGTCCGTGTGATGGCTGAGGGCGACATTACCCGTCCAATCAGCAAAGCTGTCCTTACTGCTGGTGGGACGATAAAAACGACAGGCCGATGCTGTCGGTGCACATGCGGCACCGTCTTCTGCCCGGTTTGTGTAGTCGTAGCGGGTTTCCTCGAGTCGGAGACCGGCATCCACGCTCCACTGCGGATGCAGCGACCAATTGAGGTGGACAAATGTCGCAGCGGTTCGTGCATCAACGTCGTAATCGTAGTGGATGCCATCTGGCTGGTTAGGACTGAAGAAGGCGCTCTGCGTTTCGATTAATTTGCCCGTCGTCTGGTCGTAGTCCACTCCCATTAGCCAGCGCAAGTCATCACGGGTCAGTTTGGCGGATGTTTGTATCCCCACACTGTGATGACGATTTTCTTCGGTCGGCTGCCACGGTACAAAATGTTGTAAAAAGGTCATGGCGTTGCTGCGCCAGTAAGGTCGGATCGTTACTTCCGAATCATCGTTCCAGCTTCGGCTGAAGCCAAGATGGCCACGGGCAGACCAGGCGTCCCTATAGGCTTCGGGATTGGGGTTCTCTTTACTGGCTGCCTTGTCCTTATATGCTTCAAATCCTTGAATATAACCGGCGGTTTCCTGATCGAGTTCGCTGGCTTCCAGCGCGCCGTCGATCAGCCATTCGTTCCATTCGCGATCGAGCCGTATGGTCGCCTTGTGCTGTGTATAGCCCGAGTCGGCTTGATAGCCACCGTAGCGGCTGGTCTGTGCAGACACCGCAACCGTTTGTGTCGCACCGCTCGCGGAGAGCCGGTAGTAATCGCGTGATCCTGCCTCGACACTCACTTGATTGGGTGTGGATGCGACGGGGCGAGTGATGACGTTGATGATGCCGTGTAGCGCGTTTGAGCCAAATACCACCGCAGCAGGGCCCTTCAGCACCTCGACGGCGCCGGCTTGCAGCAGATTGGCATCGAACAGCTGATTCACGTTGCAGAACCCTGGTGCACGCAGGCTGATGCCGTCCTGCGCCGTAATAAACGCGCCGCAGCTACCCGCACCCGTTAATACGGGGGATCTCAGTGAGATCAGGGACTCTTGACCGTTGCCGCGGCTGACCCAGGCCCCTGACACCCGGTTAAACAGCTGATTACTGTGTTGCGCGGCTACCAGCGCGATGGTCTCCTCATCTAGCGCAACCCACGCGCTGGGTAGTTGGTCCGCAACTTGGTCTGTTCTAGAGGCTGTAACAATCACGGTCTCCAGTGTGCTGGAGGAGCCAGTTTCCTCCGCGAGTAGGACCGAGGATGTGGCGGCCAAAAAGAGTGGCAAGCCCCACATCAGGGAACACGGTTTGTAGCCCTTTAGGTGAGCAGTCATGAATTGGGTCCTTGAGTGATAGATCGGTGACACAGACCGTGACAACCGGAGACATTTTGAGCAAAACTGATGGCCATGCCAAGTTCGCAGGAAATGATGTCGTGAGTGTAGAGGTGCTCGCCGTTAACGATAACTTGCCGATTCGCACCGGCGAGCCGGTGCACTCGGGCAAAGTACGCTCGGTTTACTGGTTAACGCGGGAGGACAGCGCGCGATTAATTGCTGAGCGCGGCTACGCCGTGGAAGCCAATGCAAAGTTGGCGGTCATGGTCATCAGCGATCGTATTTCTGCGTTTGATTGTATTTGGCACGGGGAGGGTGGTCTCGCGGGTGTGCCGGGCAAGGGCGCCGCGCTCAACGCGATCTCTAAATTCTGGTTTGATGAATTCCAGCGTCACGGTCTGGCTCGCAGTCATATTCTTGAGGTTCCCCATCCGCTTGTTTGGATTGTTCAGCGGGCCGAGCCTGTGATGATCGAGGCTATTGCACGCCGCTATATCACCGGTTCAATGTGGCGGGCATATGAGCGGGGCGAGCGGATGTTCTGCGGTATTGAATTGCCCGATCACCTTGAGCGGGACCAGGCGTTGGATGAGACCTTGGTGACACCCTCGACCAAAGGTGTATTGACGGGGTTGGCGGGTATTCCGGAGACAGACGACACCAATGTGTCGAAGGCGCAACTAGAACAGCATTGGCAGGCATTTGGCTTCCGCTGCCCGCAGGATATTGATCGGTATGAATCTTTACTGAAGGCGGGCGTGGACCTGATCGCTCGTCACCTTGCGCCGCTAGATCTGATGTTGGTTGATACCAAATTCGAATTTGGTTACGCACGTGATGCCGAAGGTCGCGACGCGTTGATCTACATGGACGAGGTGGGTACGCCGGACTCCTCCCGTATTTGGGATGCTGCGGCTTTTCGAAATGGACAGGTGGTAGAGCATAGTAAGGAGGCCTTTCGCCAATCGTTGCTGAGCCACGTCCCTGACCGAGACTTACTGTTGGACTATCGGCGATTTGATGAGCGCAAAAAATTTGCAGGCTCGCACGCATTGCCGGCTCATTTTCTATATTCCCTCTCCGACACCTATCTATCGGTCGCAGAGCGAATTACCGGCCAATCCCTCGCAGCGCCAGAGCGACCCGTGGAGAGTATGATGCAGGTGCTGAGCGAGGAATTCGGCCTCGTCGACGCGGCGTGATAACAGCTAACAACCGGTTAAGTGCCGTAAAGGAGTGCGCATGTCCCTATTTACCCTAAGTGATACGTTGTCGGTCTCGGCGCAAATAACCGTGGAGGATGTTTCCAGACTGCGCGAGCAGGGCTTCACGGTGATTGTATGCAATCGTCCGGACGGAGAGGCGCCTGATCAGCCAACAATGGATGACATTGAGGCGGCCTGTGTTGCGGCGGGAATGCTCTTTATCCGCTACCCGGTCAACGCGATGGATTTTCCGGGGCCCGACCTGCCGGGGTTGGGGACTTTATTTGACGACCCTGCGCAACGCGTGTTGGCGTATTGTCGGACGGGAACCCGTTGCGCCAATTTGTGGATTGCCTCGCGAGACGAAGCGGGCCTGTCTGACGCGGTCGCGCTATCCAGAGGCATCGGATTTGATCTCAGTATGGCGCTGCGGTGAGGCGCCTTGGGTCAGATCAGGGCGAACCAGCGTCTAGCGAGGGATGTCCCTCTTAATCTGAAGCCTGTTGCCGCGGTTCCGCCGAGTACCACGCTATTACCCAATGAGGCGAAGGCTGCCTATTGCAGGTTGGACAGCAGAGTTGCCAGCGCGACTGACTCGGGCTCGCTGGTCTCCTTCGACTCTAGCGTTTCGCAGTCGGGTAGTGCGGAGGTGGCCGACAGGTGCTCCGGGTGGTGCGCCTCTGCAATGGTTGCATAAGGTCTGACTGATCCAGTGTCTATCCCGATGTCGAGACGATACAGCCTGATCAACAGTCCAGTGCCTGATTTCACGGTGCCGGCGCTGAGTCTCTCAAAGCCCTCGCCGCTTAGCGTAGTGGCCTCGAGCAATGGCTGTCGCTGGATGACCAGTCCCGCTTCCGACAAAGTACTGCCAATGCTGTGGCCCTGCCGAATCAGTTGATCAGCGGGGAGTGCCGCCTCAGGTGTGGGCTGACAAAAGTAAGTTACCGCCAAGGTACGGCAGACCATTGCACCGTTGTGCTCGCTGCACAAGCTGGCGACCCGATGGGCCTCGTCTTGCGTGAGCACCACGACGTGATAGCTGCCGAATCGATTTTTAATGTCTTCGCTGTTCACGTGATGCTGTTCCAGTAAGGGACTCGCTCGTAAATATCCGCAATGGGCCGAACCTACCGGGCGCGGGCGCGGGGAGCCTAACGCGACTGAGTTGACGCTGCAATGCGTGCGCTTGGGTGTGCGGGATTCTGGGGTATGATCTCTGACCGTCCGATGAAGGAGAGGATTATGCGTGTCTTTGCACAGATGTTAAAAGCCTGGCCATTCGTTTTCGCGATGTTACTCCCGAATGCCCTGATGGCTGAGTCGGTACGCGACGATGTAGACGCGCTCTACCAATCAAAGCTCAAAGACCTTTTTCTGTATTTTCATCAGAACCCCGAGCTGTCGACCATGGAGCAGCAAACTGCGGCGCGTTTGGCTGATGAGCTGGAGCAGCTCGGCTATCGCGTGGAGAGGAATGTTGGTGGCACAGGCATCGTCGCCTTGCTGGAAAACGGTGAGGGTCCGCTGGTGATGTTTCGGGCCGATATGGACGGGCTTCCTGTTGAAGAGAAGTCAGGTCTTCCCTATGCCTCTCGTGCCCGTCAGGTAGACCCCAATGGCAATGAGGTCTTTGTGATGCACGCCTGCGGTCACGATGTGCACATTACCAGCCTCGTGGGTACTGCGCAGATGATGGCTGAGAAACGGGATCAGTGGAGTGGTACCCTGATGTTGATTGGTCAGCCTGCAGAGGAGCGCGTGTTGGGGGCCGCAGCGATGCGAGCGGACAACCTGTGGGATCGGTTCGGTCAGCCCGATTATGCGATGGCGTTTCACGTCACCTCGACTTTACCCACGGGTATCTTAGGTGCGTCGACCGAGTCTCCCTATTCAGGTGCTGACACGGTGGACATTTACATCACCGGGGTGGGTGCGCATGGTGCTTCACCGCACCGCGGCATTGACCCGATTGTGCTCGGCTCGCAAATTGTCCTCGGGCTCCAGACTATTGTCAGCCGAACGCTGCCGCCGCGGCGTCCCGGCGTCATTACAGTTGGCGCATTTCACAGTGGTACCAAGCACAACATCATTTCTGATGCCGCTCACCTGCAGTTAACGGTGCGCAGCGAGTCAGTCGAGGATCGCGCCTTGCTGTTGGATGGTATTCGACGTGTTGCCGAAAATATGGGCCGCGTTGCGGGGCTGCCGGAGGACCAGTTGCCCAGGGTCGTTGTATCGGAGGAGAGCGTCCCACCCACATTGAATGATCGTGCATTAACCGAGCGCATTATGGGTGTTTGGAGTGAGCACTTTGGCGAGGGGGTGTTTTTCTCGGGCGAGCGTCTGGGCATGGGCGCGGAGGATTTTCCGGTGTTCACGGTAAACCCCTATATCCCGAGCCTGTACTTTGCCGTTGGTGGCACGCCACCCGAAGATTTCGCGCGGGAGAAGGCCGGTGGTGAGCCGGTTCCCTCTCACCACTCGCCCCTATTCAAGATCGAGCCAGAGCCCGCTGTATCTCTCGGTGTTGAGGCGTCAGTCACCGCACTACTCGAATTACTGGCCCAGTGAGTGCGTCGCCATCGGCGATGAGCGACACCGAGTATCCCATTTGGGATCACTTTGTGCGTCTGGCACATTGGTACCTACCGGTGGCCCTCGGTGTGATGTGGTGGAGTGGTGATCAAGGCAGGATGGAGATTCATCAGTGGGTCGGATCGAGTGTCCTGTGTGTGGTTGCGGCGAGGGTTATCTGGGGATTCGTTGGTAGCCAGCCGGCGCGCTTAACGTCTTTTCTCGTCTCACCCGCTAAGGCGTGGCGCTATCTTCGCCACGGTGGACGCTACGCCGGTCATAATCCATTGGGTGGTTGGTCGGTGCTCGCCATGTGGGTGCTATTACTATTGCAAGGCGGCTCCGGGTTGTTCAGCCGCGATGACGTGCTCTTTGAGGGACCATTTGCTTACTGGGCAGGCGAGCGCTCGGGTACCCTGACCGAGTGGCACTTGATTAACTGGCAGCTGCTGCAAGCGCTGGTTGCACTGCATTTGCTGGCGGTTGCTTGGTATCAATGGCGACGGCGTCAACCCCTGATTCAGGCGATGTGGCGCGGTAGAGCCGAGTATAAGGTGGCGGCCGCGCCGCCAAAGCCAATGTGGGTGGCGCTACTGATCATGGTGGTATTAGCGCTCGGTCTTTGGGGGCTGATTGCGCTGGCGCCGCAAGCCCCCAGTTACTACTAGATTATTGGATAACCCGCGCCCGCTGCGGTGCGGTTAATACAAATAGTCTTTTGCCTTGTAGTCGTCGTGACAGGCCTTGCAGGTGCCGCCTGTGGCAACAAATTGTTTACGACTCGCGGCGGAATCGCCCTGGGCGGCGGTTTCAGCTAGCTGGGCCGCTGCGGCACGAAAATCATCCAGCTTGCTTTGGAAATCGTCCATATTGGACCAAATCTCGGGTTTGGCGCGGGTCGTTCCGGTTTCGCTACCCGGCGCGAAGCCTCTCTCGACGCCAAACTGTGCGGCGTGATGAAGGTCGTTTGCCCAGCTGGTGAAGCGCGCGTCGTCCCATTCGATCTTACCTTTGACCATGTCGCCCATGGGAGCAAAGGTCATTCCCAATAGCGCAAAATAAGATTGCCGCAATGACTGGAATGGCTCAGTTTGCTCGATGTGGGCCATGGACGGCGCTGATAGCCAGATCAGGCCCGTCAGGGCGCCCACGAGAGTCATTTTTTTCATTTAGCTACTCCTTGTCTCTGAATCACGTGCGAATTCGCAGTGCGTTGTCGTGGTGAATTGCCTACCCGGTTTGGGGAGTGTGCCTCATGTCTGTCGGGTTTACACTGCTTCCAACCAAAGGAGAACCCATGTCACAGCATCTCCCCCTCGACGCCTATTGGATGCCTTATACCGGCAACCGACAGTTCAAGCGTGATCCCCGCATCATCGTAGCGGCAAAGGATGTGTGGTTTACGGATGAT
>Ga0181570_10002478_pt1 | contig 14690 bp, 18 predicted proteins | sample 101ome_18_FD_148667 | JGI IMG/M metagenome (GOLD analysis project Ga0181570, IMG submission 148667) | Coastal salt marsh microbial communities from the Groves Creek Marsh, Skidaway Island, Georgia - 101406AT metaG (spades assembly) | ecosystem: Environmental > Aquatic > Marine > Intertidal zone...
AGGTATTTTTTTAAAAGAAATTTGGAACACAGATATCAATGACATTAGCGAGATCTTCAATAGTGATAAAGATACTTATATTTTGTTAAATGTCTTGGAAGAAAATCCTGAAAACATTCCTTCTTATGAAAAAATAAATAAACTTGTTTATAACGATTGGCTAAAGGACGAAATAGTTATCAAATCAAAAGAAAATGCAAAAAAATTGATGCTAAATAAAAATTTTAAATTTACTAATAATGGATCAATCAAACGAAACAGTAAAAAATTAAATAATATTGATGATCAATATCTAATTAACCAGATTTTTGATATTAAAGGTAATGATATTTCTTATATAAATTCTAAAAACAAGGTGTTTGCTATAAAGGTTTTAAAATCTGAAGTAGACAAATACGAGTTTAAAAAAGCTCTTTACGACCAGATTAATTCATCATTTTCAAAAAGTTATTTTAATGATTTTGCTAATTATTATATAAATCATCTTTCTTCAAAACATAACTTAAAAAGAAATTATGAAGAATTAGATAAACTTCTTAAAAGTTCTGAGTAACAACTAATTTTAGAGGATATGTTTTTTTAATAAATTATTACCATCGGAAATAAGATTACTTATGGTAGAGATTTTTTGAAGAAAATGTTCATTTTTACTATTTTTAACGTTTTCATTATTAATAAAATTAATAGCACCCTTAATAGTAAAACCCTCATCGTATAATAATTTTTTAATTAACAGTAAATTTTTTATATCAAGAGATGAGTAATATCTTCTTCCATTAAAAAGCTTATTAGGTTTGGCTAATTTAATTTTTTTTTCCCAAAACCTTAAGACATGAGCTTTAACTCCAATTATTTCAGACGCTTTAGATATTGTATAAAAATTATCTTCTAGATACATTGACTAATTAAATTTTGATTTAAGAATATTTGATGGATTAAATGTAACAACATTTCTTGGTTTTATAGTAGCTTCGATACCAGTTTTGGGATTTCTACCCACTCTTAATTTTTTATGTCTAACTATAAATGTACCAAACGATGAAATTTTAACATCATCGTTATTTTCAAGCTCTGATAATATGATTTCAAAGATTTTTTCAATAAACAAAGATGAAGAAGAAAAAGGTAATCCCACATTTGAGGACATTTTTTCAATTAAATCATTCCTTGTCCAAGTTTTTTTTGTCATATTTATATATTAATAAAATTATTGAAAGATTAAAGTTATTTTTTTAATAATTTTGGACTTCCTATCCGGACTAGAGAAGCTCCCCAACTTAAGCCACCCCCGATAGCCTGAAAGGCAATTAAATTACCATTAACAATCTTATTAGAAGAAATTGCATTATCTAAGGCAAGAGGAATTGATGCTGCAGAAGTATTGCCATGATCAGAAACTGTTGAAATTATTTTTTGATGGTTTAATTTCATCTTATCCGCAACTCCTAAAATAATTCTTTGATTAGCCTGATGAGGTACAAGCCAATCAATATCTTCTATTGTTTTATTTGACAATCGAAGCGCTTCATTGAGTGAAGAAGATAATTTTTCGACAGCATGCCTAAATACTTCTTTTCCTACCATCTCTATCGATCCAACAGTTTTATTAGTTGACACACCACCGCTTGTTTTTAATAAGTCATAGTAATTGCCATCTGTAAATAAAGCATTAGACAGTATTCCCCAATCCTCTAAATTATATTTTTCTGTTTCATATTTTTGTAAGACGACTGCTCCAGCACCATCACCAAACAAAACAGAAGTTGTTCTATCTGTCCAATTCAAGAGATTTGACATTGAGTCAGCACCAATTACCAAGCAATTTTTATAAAAACTGTCTAACATCATCGACTTGGCAACAGAAATTGCAAAAACAAACCCTGCACATACAGCCTGTACATCAAATGAAACCGCATTTACATTTAATTTTTTTTGAATGAGAGCTGCTGTGGCTGGAAAAGTATTATCGGGAGTAGTTGTTGCTACAATTATCAAATCAATATCGTTTTTATTTAAATTAGCCGATTTGATAGCATTCAAAGCGGCAAAATAAGCTAAATCTGAGGTATTCTCATTTTCAGAAACAAAATATCTATTTTTAATTCCAGATCTTTTAGTAATCCATTCATCTGATGTTTCAATTTTCTTTGATAAATCTTCATTAGAGACTTTTTTTGCAGGCAAATAAGATCCAACACCTGTTAATAATATTGAATTTGAAATGTGAAATCTCCTTAAAAATTATTTTAAAGAAAGCATATTAACTTTGCTTAACTTTTCTTTAAGATCAGAAATGAATTTGTACTCTACCATATCGGCAGCTACACTAATTGCATTTGCAAAGCCATAAGCATCTGTACCACCATGACTTTTAACTGCAATAGCATTTAAACCAAGAAAAACAGCACCATTATATTTTCTAGGGTCCATTTGTTGACGAAAATTTTTTATTGCCTTTCTTGAGAACAAATATCCAATCTTAGAACTTAATGAACTTGTCATAGCTTTTTTAAGATAAGTTGTAACCAAAGTTGCAGTGCCTTCAGCAGTTTTTAGAGCAACGTTACCAGTGAAACCGTCTGCAATAATTACATCTGAATATCCATGAGCTATTTTATCTCCTTCAATAAATCCAGTGTAGTTAATTTTATCTTCCATACTAGATAAAATCAAAGATGCCTCTTTAATATAATCCAAACCTTTTTGTTCTTCTTCACCAATATTCAAGAGTGAAACTTTAGGATTTTTTATTCCCATAATAATATTAGCGAAAGCTTGACCCATAAAAGAAAATTGAACAAGGTTATTTGCATCACAATCAATATTAGCTCCCAAATCTAACATACAACTTTCACCAGTGATCGTAGGGAAATATGCTGCTATAGCTGGTCTTGATATTCCATCAATGGGTCTCAGAAAAATTTTACACATTGCCATCAGAGCGCCGGTATTACCTGCAGAAACTACAGCATCACATAAACCAGATTTAACCTGGTTGATTGCAAGTGCCATAGAGGAATTTTTCCCAGATCTCAATGCAACACTAGGCTTCGCATTAGCTGAAACAATTTCATTGGTATGAACAATACCTGAGTCTTGTAGATTGGGGAATTCACTTATCAAAGAGGAAATTCTATCTTTATTACCTACAAAAGTAAATTTCAGATTTGGATGTCTTATTTTTGATTGAGAAGCCCCATTAATGACAATATCTGGAGCACTATCTCCGCCCATAGCATCCAATGAAATTTTAATTGAGTTTTTCAAAATAAATCCAGAATAATTAAATAAAATAGTAGACTATTATCAATAAGATTTGATTATTGCAAATTAATAAATTTTAATTTACATCTAGTTTATAATCAGGAAATTCAAATTTATTTGTCAGAAGATAATCTTCTGGAATTTCTTCTAATACTTCAAAACATAATTGACAGTAATTGGTCAATAATTGAGGGAAATAATCAGAGTTATCAACATTTCTATAGACATTTTTATTAATATGAATTTTTAAGGTAGAAAAATCGTTTTTTTCTAAACATTGCATATAAAATTTTTGTCTTCCCATATAAGAATTAATCATTTTTTTTATTTTAATATGAACACCTGTATCACCTGCCCCCATTTCTCTAAGAGATAAATCTAAATCCAAAAAGATTTTATCAAACAAAATTTGAGACAATTTCTGTCCTTTTTCACCTGTTCTGATTAAAAAAAATGTTAAAATAATAGAAAATAGAATTAGAAGATCGAATCTCCCATCTATGGTATCCGGAACCATTAATTTATTATAAAATTGTTTTTGTCTTGAAACTTTTATTATTTTTTCATAGTAACAATCAATCAAATCTCTGTTGTTATAATTTGATGACGTGTAGGAATTAAAAAATAGCATAAATAATATCTTTAATCTTTTTATTAAATTAACATAGTGTTAGATTTTTAATAGGAATAAAATAAAAATGATGTTTATGAAATACTTTTTGATTTTAATTATGTTTTTTTTGGTTGGTTGTGTTGAAACGAAGCAAATCAACGGTATTAGATTTGACAAAATTAAAAATTTTAATATTGAAATCGGAAAAACAAGTAAATCTTCCCTTATTAATGAATATGGTCCTCCCTCTTTTGAAAGTCCATTTAAAAAAAGCATAATATATTATACATCACAAAACACAGTATATAAAAATCTATCTGCACCCCAAGTAGAAAAAATGATTTTGTACCAGGTATATCTTGATAAAAATGGTATAGTTACAAAGTTTAATAAGTATAATGAAAAAGATATAGTTAATTTAGAGATTATGAACGATGGGAAGGAAAAAAAAGAAAATACGCTTAGAGCTTTATTTAAACAAATGATCAATAACCTACAAAGGCGAAATTTAGAAAACTAAAAATGTAAATATGATTTGTTTTTAGGAAGTTTGGATGTATTTTTAAATTTCAAAAATTTATCCTCATAAGTTTTAAAATCTCCAATATTAGTAAGTTTGATATGGTTTGTTTGTGAGATTTTTTTTAGATATTGTTCTTGATTTGGGTTACATGAAAATAATAACTCATAATCATCTCCACCATAAAGCGCTGCATTTAATAATGAATTATTGCTTATATTTGGAATATTGGGCAGTGGTATTTTATTTAAGTCAAGTTCAACACATAAACCTGAATTCATCGCTAGATGTGTTGTATCTTGAACTAAGCCATCAGAAATATCTATCATAGAATTAGCAACATTGTTAAGTAATAAACCTAAATTTACTCTTGGTTGGGGTATTAAATATTTTTTCTTAGCAATTGATAAAAATTTAGATTTTTTATTAAAATTATCTAATCCAATTTTTGATAGACCTAAAATACCTGATACAAATAATAAATCACCATTTCTAGCGCCCGTTCTAGAAACAAAAGCACCATTTTGTGTTTCACCGAAAATAGATATGGTTATATTTATATGAGAAGGAGAACTAGTTAAATCTCCACCAATTAATTCTAAATTAAATTTTTCTTGATCTTCTTTTAAACCACTCGAAAATCTGGGAATAAAAAAACTTACCTTTTCCTTTGGTATACTTAAAGAAAGGTTATAAAAAATAGGTTTAGCCCCCATTGATGCCATATCAGATAAATTTACTCTTAAACTTTTTTTTGCAATATCTGAAGGATTTTCTGTTCCTATAAAATGCACACCTTCAACTAATGTATCTGTACTTATAATAAGGTCTTTATTAGAATTTTGCCTGAAAACAGCTGCATCATCTTTTAAGTTTCTTCCAATATTTCCAGTTAAAGGTTTGAAATATTTATTAATATAATCAAATTCATTCATTTTTTATTTAGATATTTTTTCTAATATTGCGTTTGTAAAACTTGGATTTCCTCCAAAAGCAGTCATTATGCTAACATATTCATTGATTATAGTTACTTTTTTGAAATTATTTTCAAAAACGAGTTCATATGTAGCAGACCTTAAGATAATTTTTTCAGTTAAACTTAATCTATCAAAAGACCAATTGGTTGATAAATGATCGGAAATTAAGTTATCTATTTCATCTTTGTTTTTTAAAACACCAAATATAATAGATTTAAAAAGATCTATATCAATTTCTTTTATGTTCAATTTTTTTAAAATAAAAAATAAATAATTATCTAAAAAAGTATTAATTATAAAGTTAATATCATTATTCTCAAAAACTAAACCATATAAAACTTGAGTGGAACAAATCCGAGAACCCGTTTTTTTTCTGATTGAGTTGTGTCTTACATTAGACTTTTTAATGCATTTATTCATAAACAAAATTTTGTTTAATATCTAATAATGACAGACAAGCCGAAGCTGCTCCTCCTCCCTTATCAAGTCCGAGGGGGTCTGATCTTTTCAGAGCTTGTTCTTTATTTTCAACAGTAAGAATTCCATTTCCAATTGGTAAAGAATATTTTAATGATAATTCAGTTAAAGCTCTAGCAGATTCGTTTGAAACAATTTCAAAATGATAAGTTTCACCTCTAATTATACAACCGAGAGCCACAAAACCATCAAAGGATTTATGAGATATTTTATCATGAACAAGCTTAATAGCTGGCCCAATCTCCAAAGCTCCTGGTACAAAAAGGGTTTCATACTCAATAGATTTAGAGTTTAAAAAGTTGGAAGCTCCTTTAATTAGATTATTAGTTATTTCTGCATAATAAGGAGAGCAAACTAAAAGAATTTTATTTTTTCGAGTTGTCAATTTATTTTTTCCCACCCCTTAATTGTTAACCCAAAACCGGTAAGACCTATTGCAGAGGCTTTTTTATTAGATAAAACAGTCATATTCTTTACACCTAAGTCAGATAAAATTTGAGCACCGACACCGTAATCTCTAATGTTATTTTTTTGAGATATAATATCTGGTTTGGATAATTTATTAGATATAGATATTTTATTTTCATCTCTAATTAAAATTATTATTCCATTTTTGTTTTCTGAAATTTTATTCATTGCTTTAGATAATTCTGATCCACTTCTATCACTAGATTGATCACCCAACACATCTGAAAAAAGGTCTAATGCATGTACCCTTACAAGAATTGTATCATTGCTATCTATAATTCCTTTGACTAAAGCAATGTGCTCAGAGTTATCAATTATATTTTTAAAAAAAATAACTCTCCAATCACCCCCAAATTTACTATCCAAGACAGCTTCAGAAACCCTCTTTACATACACTTCGTTTTTTCTTCGAAAAGAAATTAAATCTGCAATTGAAGCAATTTTAATATTATGTTTTTTTGAAAACTTAATAAGATCAGGCATTCTTGCCATTTCACCATTATCCTTCATTATTTCACAAATAACTCCAGAGGGATTTGAATTAGCTAATCTTGCAATATCAACTACTGCTTCGGTATGACCTGCTCTAATTAGAGAACCTCCATCTTTAGCTATAAGAGGAAAAACGTGACCAGGTGTGGTTATATCATTTTTTGAAGAATTTACATTTATTGCAGTTTTAATAGTCAAAGACCTATCTGCAGCAGATATACCTGTACTTACGCCTTCAGTCGCTTCTATAGAAACTGTGAATGCAGTTTCAAATCTACCTTCATTTCTTCTTTCCATAAGTGACAAGCCTAATTTATCTGACTGGTTACGGGTTAGAGATAAACAAATTAACCCTCTACCATATTTTGCCATAAAATTAATAGCCTCAGGAGAAGCATGTTCACCTAAAACACATAAATCACCTTCATTCTCTCTATTTTCATCATCAACTAAAATGAATATTTTACCTTCTGAGGCATCCTTTATAACTTCCTCAATAGTAGACAAACTCATTTAAAAACTCCAAAATTTATAAAAAATTAGTTACTTAAATTAATTCTTTCTAAATATCTTGCCAAGATATCTATTTCCACATTAACAATCGTATCTAATTTATAATATTTAAAACTAGTATTATCCCAAGTAAATGGAACTATATTAACTGAAAAGCTTTCTTCTAATATTTCATTAACTGTTAAAGAAACACCATCAATTGAAACAGACCCCTTAGCAGCAAAATATTTCATAAATTTTATATTTACTAAAAAAACTACCTTAAAAGAACCATTGATTTTTTTAATCTCTTTTACTTTAGCAGTAGTATCAACATGTCCATAAACAAAATGACCACCTATTTCATCACCCACTTTTAATGATTTCTCTAGATTAATGAAATCTCCAATCTTCCAATTATTAAAATTAGTTTTTGAGACAGTTTCGTCACTTACGTCAAAAAATAAAGTTGTTTCATTTTTTTTTTTAAGAGTAAGACATATACCTGAACATGATATTGAAGCACCAATTAGCAAACCATCAAAATCAGGAGAATTTTTATTGTTTTCAACTTTCACTGAAAGTTCCCAATCATTAGGATGAGTAATATTTTCAATTTTACCTAAATGACTAATTATACCAGTAAACATTTTTTAAGCCTCATTTGAATGATTACGTATTTCTAAAACATCATCATCAAGTGCTCTTAAAAACGATATTTTATAATTTTTAAGTTTTTCAATAGAACTATTCTTTAAATCATTGATAAAAGGAAGTCCATCATTTCCAATAATTTTACCTGAACGATATATTATTAAACTATCAATAAGATTTAAGGATAATAAAATCGTGCTTAGTTTTGCACCTACTTCAATCAACAGATTATTAATACCCTTAGAAGCAAGATCACTAAAAATAAAATTAAAATAATCTTTATTGTTAAGATTTTTATTAACTATTATTGTGCTCAAATTTTTAGTTTTATCACTGCCATGATGTAAGTCATCAACTGAATATATATATATTTTATTTTTAAAATTATTTTGGAAAATTTTATAATTCTTATTTATTTTTAAATATCTATCCAATATTACAATATCTGGAGATCTTCTTTCCATACCCTCAAGTCTACAATTTAAGAGAGGATTATCAGATATAATTGTAGAACTTGATGTTAAGATAGCATCATGTTGCGCTCTTAAAAGATGTGTAGAACGTCTACTTAATTCATTAGTAATCCATTTAGATTTTTTATTTTTGAGAGCTATTTTCCCATCTAATGAACAAGCAATTTTTAATGTTACAAATGGCTTATTTTTTTTTATTCTAGAAAAAAAACCCTTATAAAGATGATAAGCTTCTCTTTCAAAAAACTGCTCGTAAACTTTTATTCCATTTTTTTTTAAATAATCAATGCCATTACCATTTGTTCTTGGATCCGGATCCATACAACATATAAAAACTTCGGAGATACCAGTTTCAGTTATTAACTCTGCACAAGATTTTCCAAGTTTACTTTTATGTGCACAAGGCTCAAGAGTTAAATACATCTTAGCATTTTCTAATAAACTTTTATCTTCTACCTTATTTAAAGCATTTTCTTCAGCGTGAGGCCGGCCTTCTGGTGATGTTCTTCCAGATGAGATTAATATATTATTCTTTACAATAACACAGCCTACAGGAGGGTTTTTTTTAGTTATCCCAAGAGATCGTGAAGCTTCTAGTATCGCAAGATTAATCCATTTTTGATGATTATTTGCCATGTTTGAATAAAATTTAATAAAAACTAATCATTAATTTCTTTTTCAACAAATTTTTCAAAATCCTTTGCTTCTCTAAAATTTCTATATACAGATGCATATCTTATGTAAGCAACATTATCAATTTCAGCAAGTGCATTCATAACTAATTCACCTATCAGTTTTGACTGGACATCAGTATCACCATTTGATTCTAATTGTCTAACAATACCGTTAACTGCCCTCTCAATATCGTCATCATTAATCTGTCTTTTTCTTAACGCCATCATCATTGATTTCATTAACTTGTCTCTATCAAATGGTATCTTTTTTCCATTCCTTTTTATAACTGATAAGTCTCGAAGTTGAATTCTTTCAAAGGTAGTAAAACGAGAGCCACAACTTGAACATAATCTTCTTCTTCTGATGGTTGCTCCATCATCACTGGCTCTAGAGTCTTTAACTTGGGTGTCCTCTTTACCACAAAATGGACATCTCATTACTTACTCCTCGTATTAATAAATTGGAAATTTTGAACAAAGTTTTTTTACATTTTCAAAAACAGATTTCTCACATTCCTGGTTTGACTCACCATTATCGAAAGCATCTAAAACGTCTGCTATAAAATTACCAATTAAAGCAAATTCTTTAGATGAAAAGCCTCTAGTTGTTGCTGCGGCAGAACCAAATCGAATACCTGATGTAATTGTAGGTGGCAGTGGATCAAATGGAATTCCATTTTTATTACATGTTAGACCTGCGTTTTCTAGCGCAATTTCAGCGTTTGCTCCTGTAATATTTTGTTTTTTTAAACTTAATAGAACTATATGATTATCAGTACCTCCTGAAATTACTTCATAACCTCTATCAATTAGGGTATTGGAGAGACATTTAGCATTCAAAACTACATTTTTAATATAGACTTTAAATTCATCTGTTAGAGCTTCACCAAAACCAGCAGCTTTACCAGCAATAACATGCATTAATGGCCCCCCTTGAAGACCTGGAAATACTGCGGAATTTATTTTTTTAAATAAAACCTCATTATTAGTTAATATCATGCCGCCTCTACCTGATCTTAACGTCTTATGGGTAGTTGTTGTTACTATATCTGCATAATCAATAGGATTTGGGTGAGCGCCACCTGCAACTAAACCAGAAAAATGAGCCATATCAACTAAAAGAAATGCATTAACTTTATTGGCAATTTCTCTAAATTTTTTAAAATCAATTATCCTAGAATAAGCAGAACCTCCGGCAATTATTAATTTAGGTTTATGTTCAAGAGATAATTTTTCAATTTCTTCAAAATCAATTAATGAATTGTCCTTCCTTACTCCATATTGAATAGCGTTAAACCATTTACCAGATAGGTTTGGTTTAGCCCCATGAGTAAGGTGGCCACCGGCAGCTAAACTCATACCAAGAACTGTATCGCCTGGTTTAAGCAAACTCAAAAATACTGCTTGATTAGCTTGTGCTCCCGAATGAGGTTGAACATTAACAAAATTTGCATTAAACAATTCTTTTGCCCTATTTATTGCTAACTGTTCTACCTCGTCAACAAACTCACACCCACCATAATATCTTTTTCCAGGTAAACCTTCCGCATATTTATTTGTTAGAACAGATCCTTGCGCTTGCAATACAGATCTAGAAACGATATTTTCAGAAGCAATTAGTTCAATCTGGTTTTGTTGTCTTTCCAACTCTTTATTAATGATATTAGACAAAAAAGGATCATATTCTTTTATATCTTTATTAAAAAAACCTTCTTTGTAATACATTATAAACCTCTTATTCCTTAATTATATTTTATTGACACGTAGGCTATGTCTACCAGCCTCAAAATCAGTTTTCAAAAATTCTTCAACAATATTCAGAGCCAGATCTTCCCCTAAAATCCTTCCACCAAGTGCTAGTACATTGGCGTCATTATGTTTCCTACTTTTTGAAGCCATTTCAACTGAAGTACACAAAGCGGCTCTAATATGTTTAAATCTATTTGCAGCCATAGATATACCTATCCCAGTACCACAAAATAAAATACCACCCGCATTTTTATTAACTTTTAACTTATCAGATAGTATTTTTGCAAAATCTGGGTAATCAACTGGATCAAGTGAATTACACCCCACATCTTCTACTTCAAAATTTTTATTAATTAAAAAATCTTTTACTGTTTCCTTCAAACTAAAACCGCCATGATCTGAAGATAAAACAATTTTTTCAAACATAAGACATACCAAAAATTAATATAATTTAAATAACTCAGATAGTAATAAACTTCAATTTTAAAGTTTAATTTTTTGTAATAATAAAAGTTACTATTTAGAGTTCATAATTAAATTGAATAAAATATTCTTATTTATAATCCAATATATAAACATTGTTGGAAAAAAAGACAAAAAGAAAGAAATTAGAAATTTTAATTTTAAATTTGGTTTGTCGGGTGCAGATTTAGCGTTACCTAAAACCTTGGGTTCTGATATTTTTACACCAAATGGAAGAGACATAAAAAACATAATTAACCAAACCATTAGAAAAACCAAAAACAAAGAAATTAAACTCATGCTCACTCTCTAAATTCTATTAATATGAATATCTATAATGGGTCTTTTAGAAAAAGAGGATTTAAATTCTCGTTTAACTAATTTTAAAATTTGATTAGAAAGATCGTTATCTAAATTATCTGAATTAAAGTTTTCATTCTCTATTAAATTTTCAATTTTTATGGCAGTATCAGCTAAAACTGATGAAACACTTCTCTCATTGGAAACCCCAGTTTGTGAAATTTGAGGTGAAATCAATAAATCTCCATACTCATTCAGAACAACAGAAACAGATACAAATCCATTCCACAATCCATGTCTTCTGGAAACAAATCTTTCATCATCAATGGGAACAATTTCTCCAGCATCATAAACATGTGTGGTAAAATCGATATTGGATACCACACCGTAAGATTTTTCATTTAAGTTAATAAATTCACCATTTTTAGGCTTGATAACTATAGGCACTTGACACTCATTAGCAAGTTTTGCGTGAGCCTCTATATGTTCTCTTGTACCATGAACAGGAATAGATATTTTTGGTTTTATAAATGAATACATGTCAACCAATTCATCTCTAGAGGGATGACCAGATACGTGAACATTCTTATCATTATCGGTAACTACTTCTACACCATTTTCTAGAAACCTATTTTGAACTTTAGATATTGCATTTTCATTTCCAGGAATTTGTCTACTTGAAAAAATAACAGTATCCCCTTTTGTTAATTGAATGTGTTTGTCTAAACATTTTGAAATTCTTGAAAGTGCTGAATTTGGTTCACCTTGTGATCCAGTGCAAATAATAAGGAGATTTGATTTTGGTATTAAATTAATATCTCTTAATGATACTAAATCAGGAATATTATCCAAGAAACCAACTTCTTTAGCCGCATCAATCGCTCTTAATAATGCTCTTCCGATAATCACGACTGACCTATTAGTTTTTGTGGCTATATCCAATAAAGATTTAATTCGGCTAATATTTGATGAAAAACATGTTGTAAGAACTATATTTTTTTTATTTTTAATTTCATCAAATAAGCCATTATAAGCATATAATTCTGAAGGCGTCCTTCCATCAACTAATGCATTAGTTGAATCACAAACCATTGCCAAGATACCATCACTACCTATTGTTCTAAAATCTTGAAAGTTGATTTTCTCACCCAAATTTGATGAATGTTCAAATTTCCAATCACCTGAATGAAAAATTTTTCCTTTTGGAGTAGAAATTAAAATTGATATTGGATCAGGAATTGAATGAGATGTACCTATTGCTTTTACAACAAAGTCACCAATTTCTATTTCTTGATTAACTTTTATAATATTTAACTCTAAGTTATTCTTTTTACTATTCTCATTTAGTTTTCTTTTTAATAAGGCAATGGTAAAAGCACTACCCCAGATTGGACAATTAATATATTCTGCAAAATATGGTATTGCTCCAATATGATCTTCATGACCATGTGTTAAAAAAATACCTAAGAACTTATCTCCTAAAGATTTAATAAAGTTAAAATCAGGTAATAAAACATCAATGCCTAAGTCAGTTTCATCTGGAAAAGAAATACCTAAATCTACAAGAATCCACTTGTCATTAAAATGATATAAATTTGCATTCATACCAATTTCTTCAGACCCACCAACCGGAAGAAAAATTAAGTCAGATTTATTAAAATTCATAAAAGTACCAACATTATTTTAAACTTTTATTTTTTAAATATAAATGAACTAATCCTATTAGGGTAAGATCATCTATGATCATATCTATACAATTAAGAGATTTTTTGAACAAATGACTTAAACCTCCAGTTGCTATGACCCTATGATTTATAAACTTTTCATTTTTTTTGATTTTTTGAATTAAACCCTCAATCATAGAAACATAACCCCAAAAAATTCCAGACTCCATGGCGTTAACAGTGTTTTTACCTATGACAGAATTATTTTCTGATAAAGGCTTGAGGGAGACCCTGGGAAGACGGGCAGCTGCCATATAAAGTGCTTCTAATGATAAATTTACTCCAGGAGCAATTATACCGCCATTGTAACTTCCATCTTCACCAACAACATCGAATGTTGTAGCAGTACCAAAGTCAATAATAATTGCTGGTGAGTAGCCTAATTTTTCAGCAGCATAAGAATTCACAAGTCGATCTGCTCCAGCCTCTTTTGGATTATCTATATTAACTTTAAGACCTAAATCAATACCATCTTCCCCAACAACAAGAGCTGGTAATTTAAAATATTTTTTAACAAATGATTTTATATTAAACAAAGTTTCTGGAACAACTGATGCGATACAAATAGCTGTAATATCTGCAGGTTTAAAGTTTGATAAACTTAACATTTGTAAAAACCATGGATAATACATGTCAGCTGTTCTTTTACTATCATTATTTATCCTCCAAGAACCACATTGAACAATGTTATTTTGATAAGAATATAGAGCAAAAACTGTATTTGTATTTCCACAGTCAATTACTAATATCATGACATACCTTCGTTGGTTAAATGATAACTATCAATCGAATTATACTCGAGAACACCCGAAGCAGAATCTATCATCATAGTACCTTTATCTCCTAACCCCAAAAGAATACCAGATAAAGTGTTATTATTAGAGTTAAGATTTATAGTTATATCTTTTGTTCTATATTTTAAAAAATTGTTGATTTTTTCTTTAAAAAAAATAAATTTTTTTTCATTCCAAATTTGATAATTAAAGAAGAATTGGTCTAAAATTTTATAAGCAATTTCTTTAAGTGACAAATTTATATTAATATAATCATTAACTTTTGTTGTTTTCCATTTTTCTTCATTTTTAGGTGTTTTTTTTACATTGAGACCAATCCCTGCAATTATAAAATCATGAGAGGATTCTAGCAGGATGCCAGCAATTTTTTTATTATTTACTAATATGTCATTAGGCCATTTTAATTCTATTAGATTTTGATTAATACCTAATTTCAACAAAACTTCAATTACAGAAAGAGCAACAATCAAAGATAATTGTTGCCAATTTTTTTTTTCATCTCTTGGTCTTATAATTGTAGATAAAAATAAATTTCCTTTTATGGAATTCCATTTGTT
>Ga0181570_10002481_pt1 | contig 14673 bp, 12 predicted proteins | sample 101ome_18_FD_148667 | JGI IMG/M metagenome (GOLD analysis project Ga0181570, IMG submission 148667) | Coastal salt marsh microbial communities from the Groves Creek Marsh, Skidaway Island, Georgia - 101406AT metaG (spades assembly) | ecosystem: Environmental > Aquatic > Marine > Intertidal zone...
CCAGCCACAACCCCGGACGCAGATAGCCTTTGAGCACGCCGGAGAGGAAAATGATGGAGCCCAGACAGAGCTGAAGGCCACCGTACATGGCCGCAAGCTCTGCCATGCCATCTTTGTGCGCAACCCAGAGACCCGCATATTCTGCGGGCATCTCCGGGTTATACCAGCACATGGCGCCGTAAACGATAAAGAGTATCCCGGGAATAATAAGAACCCCTCTGGCGATCATGGTGCTGTCCTGTGAAATCGACGTGGGTCTAGTTTACTACCGATGGCTTGCAGAGTTGCAATGCGTTCATCAAATCGCGATTCGAGAGTAGAGGTTTGCCGTGGGCCATTCTGTGTGGGTGATAAGCGCCCGCCCATAACTGAGAATGGCTTAATTTGGTAATGATGCGGCAGCGCTTGACAGCTTTTCGGGGTATCCGTACTGTTGCGCCCCTCGACATTCGTCGGGGACTGATGTGGGGCTATAGCTCAGCTGGGAGAGCGCAACACTGGCAGTGTTGAGGTCGGCGGTTCGATCCCGCCTAGCTCCACCACCATTTTACTAGCACGCTTTTGCGCAACACTTGTGGCTTGCGCTTCTTTTAGAACATCCTGTTCTATACCGTTATCAGACCTCTCGTTCTGAATATAGGTATTTCTCGGCACCGACATACCGTTGTTGACGAAGTTCTTCATGTCCATCGAACTGAGATGAGTGTACTTCTCCAACATCGCCATGCTGTTCCAGCCGCCTAGCTTCTGAAGCAGTGGCAGTGGCGTACCAGACAGGACGTGTCGCGTGGCCCAAGTGTGCCGCAGGTCATGGAACCTGACGCTACCCACCTCTGCTCGCTCACAGGCGCGTTGCCACACGCCGTTCGTCACGCTGGTGCGACTACCTATAGGCTTCCCGTTTCGCTTCGTGAAGACGTACTCAGGAGCCTGTCGTCGCTTCGACTGGGTATCCCTCTGCTCTTGCAGGATCTTCATTGCCTCTTCAGACATGGGCACAAACAACTGCTTGCCCGCCTTCGTCTTGGATGCCTTGATGTTGATCATGCCGTCCTGCACTTCGCTCCACATCAGATCCCTGACGTTCGATACACGCAGGCCAGTAGCCAGCGCAAACCGAGCCATGGATGACTGAAGCTTGGGCAGGGTGAACAGGAGACGATGCACTTTGGCGCCTAAATTGAATCCAAGACAACTAAAATTTGGCGCTATGGTGATCGCGGAGTTTGAGGGAGACTCTTCGATCTTTGTCCGGTGATCTTGTAGACTCCCATGCGGTAATTCGGTTGATCAGCGCTATTTCGTGGCGCCTCACTGCGACTGAGAACAGAAAGCTTGCTAATAGCGCCGATGCTCTCACCAGCCACTTTCCAAACCACCGTGCCGAGTACCGGCAACATTGTTCAGGAGAAAATTAATGCAGCGATCGGTCAGGGCTCAGTTACTCGCCTTATTCGCGTCAGTTTATGTGGGGCTTGCCTCATCCTCGCAAATGCCGGACATCAATATTCCCTACGATAAGTTCACGCTCGACAATGGCCTCACGGTGGTGGTGCATGAGGACCGCAAAGCCCCCATTGTTGCTGTCAGTATCTGGTACCACGTGGGCTCCAAGAATGAGCCCGCAGGCAAGACGGGATTCGCGCATCTGTTTGAGCATCTGATGTTCAATGGATCAGAGCACTACGACGGTGAATATTTTGAGCCCTTCGAAAACGTAGGGGCGACGGGTATGAATGGCACCACCTGGTTTGATCGCACAAATTACTTTGAGACGGTGCCTACGCCTGCGCTGGAAATGGCGTTGTGGATGGAGTCCGATCGTATGGGGCACCTTCTTGGCGCGGTGACCCAGGAAAAACTGGATAACCAGATTGGAGTCGTTCAGAACGAGAAGCGGCAGGGCGACAACCGGCCCTACGGCAAAACCGAGTACCGTATTCTGGAAGCGCTATTTCCGCCCGGACATCCCTATCGACATAGCACCATCGGCTCGATGGAAGACCTCAGTGCCGCCTCGCTCGAAACCGTGCAACAGTGGTTTAAAGATTACTACGGGGCGGCCAATACCGTGCTCGTTCTGGCGGGTGATATCGACGTTGTGCAAGCCAGAGCGCTGACAGAGAAGTATTTTGGTGACATTGATGCGGGTCCGCCCGTCACTCGGATGAAAGCGGCCATCCCTACACATCTGTCAGATACCTACGAGGTGATGTACGACCGGGTACCCCAAGCGCGGGTTTTTCACAATTGGGTGGCGCCCGGGCGCACCACCCGGGCAGCCGCAGAGATGGAGTTGGTCGCCAGTATTCTTGGGAGCGGCAAGAACTCGCGCCTCTATCAGGCGCTCATATACGGCCAGCAGCTCGCGGTAGATGCGAGTTCCTCTCTTCAGGGTCAAGAGCTGGCCAGTATGTTCGATATCGATGTCACCCTTCAGTCCGATGCGTCTATGGATAGGGTAAACGCAATTATCGATCGGGAGCTGCAAAATTTTATCGACGCCGGCCCTACTCCCGAGGAGCTACAGCGGGTCCAGACCAGAATCAATGCGAGAGTGGTACGCGGCCTCGAGCAAATTGGTGGGTTTGGCGGTAAGGCCGTGACGCTGGCGCAAAGTGAGCTTTACGCTGACGACCCCGGTTTTTGGAAAACGCGACTTGAGTGGATAAATGGGGCCACCCCAGAAAGTGTCAGGGCCACAGCCGCAGAGTGGCTGAGTCGTGGTCGATACAAGCTGGAGGTTTATCCTTTTGCTGACTTTACAACCACTGAGTCTTCGGTGGATCGGACTGCAGGGTTACCCCCGGTCGGCGCGATGCCCGATTTGGTGTTTCCCGACATCGAGCGAGCGGAGCTGGAAAACGGGCTCAAGGTGGTGCTCGCGACACGCAATGCGGTCCCGGTCGTTAATATCAGCTTACAGTTCGACGCGGGGTATGCAGCGGACTCCTTCGGCACGTTGGGCGCGGCCAGTTTCGCCATGGCCATGTTGGACGAGGGCACTGCAACGCGCGATGCGTTACAAATTGCCGCCGAAGCAGAATCGCTAGGCGCTTTTATCTCCACTGATTCAGATCTGGATACGTCTATGGCCTATCTTTCTGCTCTCAAGAGTCAGTTGCAACCTTCCCTCGATCTCTTCTCAGAGATAGTAAAGGAGCCTGCTTTTCCTGATGAGGAGTTGGTACGTTTGCGAAAACGTTGGATCGCCGGGATTGGGCAAGAGAAAAACGAACCGGTTCAACTGGCGCTCAGAACACTGCCACTGCTGATGTATGGTGATGATCATGCCTACGGCATTCCCTTTACGGGTTCGGGCACTGAGGCGTCGATCAACGCGCTTACAAGAGATGAGCTGGTCAGCTGGCACCAGACCTGGATACGACCCAGTAATGGCACGCTGTTTGTGGTGGGAGATACCACCATGGAGGAGATATTGCCGCTGTTGAATCAGTACTTTGGCGCGTGGAAAGAGAATCGGATGGCGGTGCCCGAGAAAAACATTGCCGAGGTGGCAATGAGGGAGGGAGCCGTTTATTTGATCGACAAGCCCGGCGCACCCCAGTCATTGATTCTCGCGGGACACGTTGCGCCAGCAACCGGTGTGGATAACAACATCGACATTCTCACAATGAACGATGTCATCGGCGGATCTTTTACCGCGCGCGTCAATATGAATCTGCGAGAGGACAAAGGCTGGGCGTATGGCGCATATACCTTTATGCAAGATGCCCGGGGTCAAAGACCATGGTTGGCGTACGCGCCGGTACAGACTGACAAAACTGCCGATTCGATCAAGGAACTGAAGCGTGAAATGGATGAATTCTTAAATTCATCACCGGCGAGGCAAGACGAGCTCGACAAGAGCGTCCGCAATAACGTTAATAGCCTGCCGGGTCAGTTCGAAACGGCGGGCGCGGTGCTGGATGCGTTGCTGAGTAACGATCGATTTGGACGCCCCGATGATTACGTGAGCTCTTTGAAAAGTCGCTACGAGGCGGTTGATCTCGCGGCGGTGCGCGCTGCTGCTGCACATGTCATCCATCCCGACAATCTGATTTGGCTGATTGTTGGAGATCTGGAGCAAATCGAACAGCAGATTCGCGATTTGGGGCTAGGAGTTGTGCAGATTATTGATGAGGATGGTAAAGCAATAGCGCAATAGGATTGAGCCGGACACTGAATAACAGGTGTAAGGGGCTGATCGTCTTGGCGGGGAGAGCCCTCTGCGGGTATCTTCCCTGCAGTTTTCGTGAGCTGCAATAACGCAGAGGGCCAGCTTGCTAACGATGAGCGGTCTGGTCCCGCCCGGGCGTTATGCAGCGCGATCCATGGATACCCGCAGCCGCCAGTCCGCAACACAAGAATGGAGAGTCTGCTCCGCGACTATCATTTCCACGCGGAGTGCCAGATAGCGCGCTTTTGCTTCCCGGTTATTACCACCGGCCATTGACCAAGCCTTGGCCCACAGGCCCACACGCACGGCGCCGTGTGTGAGTTCTTCGGTAGCCAGCGCGTACATGCGCTCTTCCACCGCCTTACTGTGTGCCTCGTGCACCGATGTGCCACTGTATTGGGACATTCCCTGTCTCCCTTTGATCCACTAGACCGAACTCGGCCATTCCACCTCGACAAGGATCGAGCAAATGTGGGTGTAGTTATTGCCGCAATACGCCAAGGTGTTGGCAAAACGCGCCAGTGCAGATCCCGGTGCTCGCTTGACTTGATATCGCCGATTTCAAAGGAGTAGTCGCGGGAAATGCCATAGCGTTGGTGCCTGATCGGAGCGGTCCATAGGCATAGGGAGGGGCCTCCGGCGGAGGCCTGGCACAGTGAGTAACTTGTCAGGTGGTTAGCTGACTAGGCCGCGAGGTGACAAGAGCATTGGTGAATTAAGGGGGGCAGGGACTCAGAGTGGAACTAGCAAGCTTGCTTTCGGACCAAGAGGGGAGAGTTGGAGATAAGATAGTGGTTAACCCGTCAAAAATTTTCAGCGAATCGGAGCGAGTGCGCGTCAACCTCCGCGCTGATCCCGGAGTTCGCTGCGCCGAATTTTGCCGGCCTCATTGCGCGGCAGTGCGTCCAGGAATTCAAATGAACGAGGCACTTTGTATTTGAGGAGCTGCTCGCTACACAGTCGCAGCAGCTCTTCTTCCGTTGGCGGGTCGCTCGGGTCGAAACTCTCGACAATGGCATGGACGCGTCGACCCAAATCATCATCCTTGAGGCCCACTACTGCCACATCTTTCACTTTGGAGTGTTGGCTGACGATGGCTTCGACCTCTGCCGGAAAAATATTGGCACCGCCCGCGATAATCAGGTCAGTGCGACGATCGGCAAGATAAAGATAGCCCTCTTCGTCCACCCACCCCATGTCTCCCACGCTGGTAAAGCCATCGAGGATAATCTCGAGATTTGCCGTGCCGCGGTATTCGCAGGGTGGCGCAGCGCCGGCAATACGCGAGAAGATTTCTCCCACTTCGCCCGTAGGAAGTGGTTGGCGCTTTTCATCCAGGATCAAAATGTCGGTGCCGATCGGTTTTCCCACGCTACCGCGATGCGAGAGCCATTCATTACCGTCTAGTACGGTGAGTCCATTGCCTTCGGTGGCGGCCCATAGTTCGAGTATTTTTTCGCCGCCAAGCTTTTCAATAAATGCCTCCTTTGCCCAGGCGGGGCAGGGCGCAGCCAGATGCCACACAACGCGCACCGAATTCAGGTCAGCCTCTGGCCATCGAGGCTCTCTGAGCATTCGCTGCATCATGGTTGGCACCAGATTGAGCACGGTGGGTCGATAGCGCTCAATATTCTGCAAGCACTGACTCACGTTAAAACGTTCGTTCAACAGGATGCGGCCGCCACGCAGGAGCATGTTGACCGAGAACCAGAAGGGCCCGTTGTGATAAAGCGGCCCGGGTGAGTACTTGAGATCACTCGATTCGAAGCGCATCAGCATGGGAATGATCGGATTGTCGGCATCAAACAGAGCATCACCGGTAGTAATGATCAGTTTGGATTTGCCGGTAGAGCCGCCGCTGGCGAGCGCTTTGATTGGGTTGCTCACTCGAGTAAGGCGGATCTGCGGTACCTCTGTGTCGCCGCGGAAAATGGCGGGATCCAGCGTTTCGAGCCCCGTGAGGGTGCGACTGATCGCGAGCGTCGCACCCGAAAGCGCTAGCAAATGGTCGAGTTCTACCTGGGGAAGTCGATCACTCACGGGCATCGGCGTGCCACCCGCTTTGAAAATACCCACGGTTGCCACCAAAAAATCGGTGCAGGTCGGTAAATGGATAGGCACGAACACCCCGGGGCCCACGCCTCGCTCAATCAAAGCCTGGGCAATTTCATCCGACCGTTGAGACAACACTTTGCGGGTAACCGCGTCATCGGAGCCATCAAGCCCCACGGTATTGATGACAATCTCGTCAGGCTGTTGTTCAGCGCAGTGATCGAGAATTTCGCCGGGTGTTTTCAGTGTTGTTGCCATGATAGTGCTGTATTGGGAGAGGCCGCTTCGAGTTTAGCCTGACACAACACGCACCAACAGGGTGCCGACTTAGTTTTTCTTGTGACTAGCGCTGTCACCGCAAGTGTTCCCAGATAGAACTGGCTCGCGTCTCTTGCGCGAAGCTGCGACAACGCGCTGCAGTCGCCGAATGAGCTAACTTCGAGATTAGCTTGCCTGCAACGCCTGCCTGACCAGCGGCAACTGATCGTTGCCAAAGTACAACCGATCACCAATGAACAGCGTTGGTGAGCCGTAAGCGCCGCGAGTGATCGCCTCCTCGGTATTAGCACGCAGTCGGTCTTTGACGGGTTGCGAGGAGGCTTGCTCAACAAGCGTCTCACCGACAAGGCCACATGCATTGGCAACATCACTCAAGATAGCGGGCTCATCGATGTTACGCCCTTGGGCAAAATAGGCGTCAAATGCTGCTTGCGAAAAACGCAGCAGCGCGTCCCGGTTATCCTCCAGTGCGCAGCAGCAACGCATGGCTAGCACAGACTTTACCGGGTGATGCTCAGTGGGAAACACCAGCGGTAAATTCGCAAGCCGCGCCCACTCATGCAACCACCGGTAGTTGTGAACAATTTTGGGTGACATGGGTTCAGCGCGTGCCGCATAGACATCGGGGTTTACTGCGTTGAACACCCCCCCAACCAGAAAAGGTCGCCAGCGCACGGGGGCGCAGGTTTCCGCAATAATCGGCTGAAGATTATTGAACGCGAGGTAGGTCCACGGCGACGACAGATCGTAAAATACTTCCAGGGTCTTCATGAGGGGAGCGCTTCTGCAAACGGCCACCCCCGATGCTCTCCGGATACGCGCGTCGTTGCAAGCCTCTCGGATTGGGTTGCTGCGAAGAAGAGCTCACGCTAGAGCACCGGGACCCTGCCACCCGAGCCACTACCCGTCGGCCACTGACTTTATGTTCAAGTACTGTGGTGACGGGCATGGCTATTACCGGCTATCAGTAGTCGGTGGTAACGGGAGCCTCAGCCTCATTGGCTATCGAAACCGACGAGCTTGCTGCCTGCGACTGCTCTGCCATCAGAAACGCGCTGACGAACAACATAACAACGCCGCCGATAAGAATACGTAGATCTTGCATGGTTGACCTCCTGTCAATGTGGAGTGGCTTCCTGCCACTCCGAAAGGGTAGTCAAATCCGGCCGATCGCTCAATGTCAGAAATAACAATCAAGCGTGCCTGTCTATTCAACTTCAGGGCTGTCGGCTGTCAATCGGGCCATCAATACGTGCTCAACTTCTAATTAAAGTAACAAATTGCCGTGAAAATAATGTCATAAAAATGTTTTATTTAATCTATAAGCTACTAAAAAATAATATTCATTAACGTTTTATTGATAAATCAATGTCACAGAATCAAAACAATCCACTTAAGGTTTGTGTGCGGCACGGTTGCCGCAGGCGCGCCAAGAGCAAGTTTTGTAGCGACGAGTGCCGCGTGGCATATCACAACGCCAAAAGAGCGCCAGCGGCAAAGGTCCGGATCATGTGTCTGGGGTGTAAAAGCGTTTTTCACGGCAGACCCGATCAAAAAACCTGTGGTCCCACCTGCCGCTCTCGGGTTTTTCGGGCGCGCAAGCGATATGAGGAGCAAAACGACGCCGCACCAATGGAATGGGGCGAAACCACACCTTTTTCACCCGCCGAGCTCAAAAAGCGGATGCAGGCGCAGCCGCTTGAGCCGGGAGTCGAGTATTCCTGGTTACCTGCCACGCCGAAAAAAGTGCGCGTGCGCGGTGCTGCAGCGCCCGCCAATCAGATGCGTTTTGATTTTTCCGAGGATGCGACCCCTTCAGACAGCGGGCAGGCCTGAGTTGCACCGAAAATAGCCGGAACATGGCGCTTGCCGCTGGCTCAGCGCGTAATGCGCTAGAGGCGCGGGCGCTGTGCCATAAGCCGAGAACTAACGCTGGACACCTTCGTTACAGGAACCAGGATCCGCCGTCTACCATATGGGTCTGCCCGGTGACAAAGCGACTCGCATCGGATGCGAGATAAATGACGGTGCCGGTAAGATCCTCGGTCTCTAGGTTGCGGGGAATCAGCTGATTGGCGGCGATCACGGCTTTGGCCTTGTCAAATTTCTCGCCAAAAAATTCCCGAGTTCCCTCTGTCATTACCGCTGAAGGCGCCACTGCATTAACCCGGATATGATCCCCCCCCAACTCACGCGCCATGCCCCGGGTCATACCGATAACGGCCGATTTCGAAGCCACATAGTCCAGACCGTAGGGCAGACCGTATACCGCCGCCAAGGATGAAATATTAATGATCGATCCGCCCCCACTCGCGCGCATGTGTGCCACTACCGCGCGACTGGTCAGCCAAGTGCCTTTGATATTGACCTGCATGACTCGATCCCACTGCGCTTCTGGCAACTGCTCGAATCGGGCGCCTTGCAGCCCGGCATAGAGCGCAGCGTTGTTAACGAGCACGTCGATGCGTCCGAAGACCTCCATTGTTTGGGTGGCCATCGCCTCACAACTCTGGCTATCCGCAACGTCAAGGGAAACCGCAATCGCCCGGCCACCCGCTGCCGTGATCGCGGCAACCGTATCGTCGCAATTATTGATGTCGGCGGCGACAATCGTGGCGCCCTCCTGTGCCATGGCCTCACAGTAGGCACGTCCCAGACCGCGCGCGGCACCGGTAACAATCACGACTTTATCGGCAAGCTGCATGCTCTCATCCGAAGTTGCTGTAGCCGCACTAGTGTAGCGCGCATTTGCGTGGGTCACGCGGTAATGCGCAACAAGTACTGAGTTTAGTGAGGCCGTTGCAACCTGCCGTGGATGCTGAAACTTAACTGATTCAGCATCTATGAGAGATGCCGGTTTAAGGTTGTCTGTCGCGAGTCCATATTCACACCCCTGTTGCAGCGCGCGTCAATATAAGTGGGAGTGTGTTACCGCGACAATGAGCGTGGAGGCTTTCTGAACAGCCAGCGCAGCACCCGGTTCTTATAAAAAGGTCGCCAGTCGCCCTCTGGACGGGCCAGTCGTTCAGCGATAACAACCCACGTCATCGCGTTGACGGTCAGCCCGTTGTGGCTGCCGTAAACCTCGATATTTTCAGTTTCGTCATGGCCGTCATCCTGCAAACACACGCGCCAGTCGAGCACGCCGTCAAAGCGTGAGTATATTGCGGTGGTAGGGACCGGTGGCGCCAAGTGCCACTCCCGCTCGTTCAGGTCTCCGGGTTCGGTATTAATCAATCGGTAGAGCTCATTCAGGGTCGACGCCTGATCACGCTCCTCGCCGATAGGGCTGCCAAGGCTGATCACTTGCCTGATCTTGTCTGGATGTCGACGTGCGGCTTCCCGGGCAATGATTCCGCCTAGGCTATGACCAATTAGGCTTACTTTGCGGCCTTTCCAGCCGTGTAGCTTCTCCACTCGCTGGCCGAGCTGCGCCAGATCCAGATGGCTATGACCCAGATTGACGCCTTGCTTCCAGCCTACCGCGTGGTATCCCCGCTCTCTCAAAAAACGTCGTAAGGGCTTGTTGTAGGTATCACTCCCTGCGAATCCAGGAATGACCATAACGGGGTGGCCGTCGCCATCGGGGAGATGCCGCAGCCACCACCAATTGAACGGGATGCTACCGGCCTCCAGCCAGGCGCGAGGCGCGTCCGATACCGCGCGCAGCTTCCCCGGGGGTGCGATGCTTCGCTGCACTAGGCGGTGCCGCGTTTCTTCGATTGCCGGATACGCGTGGGTGCAGTGGCTTGGGTGTCGATTGTCTCTTCTTTTGGTAGCAACACGGCCTCCAGCTCTTCCAGCGCCTCACCGGTGTAGACGGCAATTCGCTGTAGGTGCGGCACGCTGTCGCGGCACCCGGCGAAGCCAAAGGAGATATTGCCGCCATAGCTGTAACAGGTGATGTTGAGCGCCTGCCCGTGGGTCACCGCAGATACCGGGAACATCGCCTCGAGCTGGGAACCCCGCAAATACAGTGTCTCTGTGGGCCCGGGGACATTGGATACGGTCACATTGAATACGGGTCGGGTATACCCCTCGAGGTCGAGTACCGTTTGTAATGACTGCGGCGTCAGCATCAGCGCGCTGAAATTTTCGATCTCTTCTCGCGAAAGTTCTGACATCAGGGTTTTGGCCCGGGTTGTCGACTTTGCGATTACCTCGAGCCTGCGCAGTGGATCCGCCACATGGGTCGCTAAATTGGCGATGATAAACGCCACGGCGGAACCCGCACCCCGATCGTCCTTGGGCCTCAGAGATACGGGTACGCCTGCGGTCATGGGCTGTCCAGGCAGGGCGTTCAATTCCCGGAGAAACCGGCGCAATGCACCGGCGCTCAGGGCGAGCACGATATCGTTAACCGTACAGCCGGCAATTTTTGAGAGTCTTCTGATGCGTGAGAAAGCGTAAGCCTGTGTAGCGAATCGCCGCTGGCTGCTGATGCGGCCATTGAGAATGGATTTCGGTGCCTGAAAGGGCAGCGAAAATGGGTCGCTCTCATCGCGCGCCGCCTGGGCGACACTGAGCAAAGAGCGACTGACATTATTAATCGAAGTCAGCGAGCGTATGGCGCCTTTCGTGGCGCGTTTGATTCGCGATACGGACGGATCCGCCTCATTGGTGACCGCTGGTGCTTCTGCGGACCACAAAGCCGGGGCGCGCTTGTCCTCGGGATCTGTTGACATGGAACGGGTGAGCATGTGAACGCCGGCGATGCCGTCGACGAGCGCATGGTGCATCTTAAAGTAGATGGCGAAGCGGTTGCCCTCGAGACCCTCGATGATGTGGTACTCCCACAGGGGACGTTTGAAATCCAACGGGTTGCTGTGCAAACGGGCGATCAAGGCGCCGAGCTCACGCTCGCCTCCCGGGGCAGGGAGTGCCAAATGTCGCACGTGGTACTCCATGTCGAGGTCATAGTCGCGCTCCCATGCGGGATAGGGGCGTAGCATTGACGGTGCCGTAAAACGCTTGTTGAAGGGATCTACAAACTCGGTCGACTCCCTGAGGGAGTCCACCAGCTCCGAGAGATAGTGCTCGTTTGCATCCTCGGGCTTGGCATAGATCAGCAGCGTTGCCACGTGCATGGGGCGGTTCCTCGACTCAAGCGAGGTCCACGCGAATTCGCTCAAATTGAGCCGCTCGCTAAAAGACATGGGTCGTTCTCATTGTTGTAGGCGTAACGAAGGCGCGGATTATACTGATGGACGCCGCACCGATTAAGCGATTTTGTTCACAGAATGGGGTTATCTGTGCGCGAAATACCCGCAAAACGGCAGGTGGGCCACGGCAAGCTAGGAAAAGAGCGTAGACAGGGGCCCTGAGCTGGATCTTTGTGCTGAAGTTCCAGTGCCACCTAAAGTGTTTGTCCTTACGTCTGATGCATTCAACCGTGCTTTCTGACACCCTGTAGGGGATCGTCGTCTTAACCTTCGCCACGCGCCCCGCCGTTTTGCGGGAGACCTTAAAAAGAGCCGCGTTATGTCATTTCCCATTGAAGCTGTAAGAGCGCAATTTCCCTCCCTGGCAACCACCGATGAGGGACAGCGCCGTATTTATTTCGATAACGCGGCCGGCACCCAGGTGCCGCAGCAAACGATCGCACGCATGGTCGATTTTTTTCACCGATTCAACAGCAACACGGGGGTATTTAATCCGACCTCGGTGGAGGTCGATGCCATGTATGCAGAGGCCGTTGCGGCGATGGCCGATTTTCTGGGTACTGACGATCACGGAGAGGTGATTCTCGGTGCCAATATGACGACACTGACGTACCAGTTATCGCGAAGTCTGGCGCATCAATTTGCGCCCGGAGACGAAATTATTATCTCCCGCATGGAGCACGAGGGTAACGTCACACCGTGGCTTCAAATGGCCGAAGACAATGGCCTGATAGTGAAGTGGTTGGAGTTTGATCGTGACACCTGGCGCGTAGAGCCCGCGCTGTTAGAGCCCCTGTTAACCGATCGTACACGCCTTCTCGCGCTCAACTACGCCAGTAACCTCACCGGCGGCGTTAACGATGTGAAAGCGCTGACTGCCATGGCGCAAGCCGCCGGTGTCATGGTGTACGTTGATGCCGTGCAGTACGCCTCACACCGGCTGATTGATGTGTCAGATCTGGGCTGCGATTTTCTCGCCTGCTCGCCCTACAAATTTTATGGCCCGCATCTGGGCGTTGTGTTTGGCAAGCGAGCGCGGCTCGAGGCGCTCCACGCTTACAAACTCCGCTGTGCTACCAATGACTTACCGTTGCGCTTCAGCATTGGTACCCCGGCATTCGAATTGATTGCGGGTTTGCTGGGGACCCTCGAATACTTTACGTGGCTCGCAGAGCAAACCGGCGCGACGGGTGGGCGCCGCGATAAGTTTCAGGCCGCCTATGGCGCGATGGGCGCCCACGAGGACCAGTTACTGGCACGCCTCCTGCCGGGGCTGCTGAGTATCCCCGGGTTATCGCTTCAGGGGGCGCCAAACTTGCAGCATCGCGTGGCTACCGTCTCTTTCACCCACGAGCGACATCCTGCCAGCGCCATTGCTCGGCAGCTGTCTGCTGCAGGCGTGTACTGTCATTGGGGCGACAACTACGCCTTTGAGGTGGCGCGAGCGCTCGAACTTGACCCCGAAGAGGGTGTACTGCGTCTGGGCCTGGCTCACTACAACACAGTCGAAGAGGTCGACGAGGCGCTGGCGATCATTCAGTCAACCCTCGCCGCGTAGCGCGCTCTCAGCGGGCAAGCCCGTGCGCGTTTTGATGGTCAGACCAGATCGCTTCGACCCACTGGCGTATCAGCAGTCCCTCCTGCCAGCGATCGGATAACTCTCGTTGATCGCCGTCGGTAATGGCATAGGGGGGAGGGCCCAGTTCCACCAAAAATCGCAGCGTTGCGTCCTCGGTCTCACGGGCGCGCCAGCGCGCAAAGCCCTGTGCCCACCAAGTGCGATATTGCGCTACCCAGGCGCCATGCTGCGGAAAACTCAGCGGAACCTGAATCTGCTGATTATTGGAGATGCGCCCCTGAAAGGAGTCCGAACGCTCCAGGATGGTGTCGAAATAGTCAGCATCAGTCGCACTCAAGGGGAGCTGCAATTCGCGGTCGACCACAAAGTGAGATAGATCTGCGCACAACCGTAGCGCAGGCACCGCCGCCAATACCTCGAGGGTGAAAAACAAGTCATTCAACGTCCCGTTACGATGGGTTTCCAGCAACACGGGAAAAGGGTAGTTCTCAGCCATGGCAAGCCACGCCTCGACTACGGGGATTGCATCTTTTGCCGTCAGGGGCATGACACCGCCAATCACGTTGACTTGGCTCGCCCCTATTTCCCCCGCCAGCTCCAGCAATGGTTCCAGCGAGGCCACGTCGTGGGGAAACGCATTAACCATACTTTTGAGTTTAAGTGCTTCGAATGTGGGTTTGAGTCTCTGACAGTCGGGTATCTCAGCGACGTTGGGATCGAGGCAGGCGCCCACGTAGCCCGCTTCGGCGATGCGCTCCAAATGCGCCTCGGGTGGGTCCTCAGTGATTCCGAAGATGCGTTGCTCCATGCCCCACAGCGATTGGTAGACCTCGAGTGACTGCGGCATGTCAGAAGGCAGTCAGGAAAGAGGCCGCATTACCACCGGTGAGCTGGGCTGATTGTGCCGCGCGCAAGAAGTCCTTGCCTGTCACAGATTTCAGCCCGGGGGCATCATGAAAAATACGATAGCGGCGGTAGCGGTGATACATCAGTAACTGGGGCCAGAGGCGAATCACCGTATCCGGGTCTTCACCGAATAACTCACGGTGAAGCGTGGGTAGCTCAAACCAAGGCGTGGTGGGTTTGGCGTGGTGCGCATTGTGGTAACCAAAATTCAGTATCAACCAGTTAACCCACTCGTATCGCCAGGAGAGAATGGGGCTAAAGGTGTGTTGCTGCTCCCATTCCAGATCTCCCTTGTGTTCCGAGACTTCGTCGGTGAAAAGGTTGGTCCGGTAAGGGTAGTCATGTTCGAGTCCGTCGACGAAGCGCAGCACGATAATCATCAGCATATAAGCAATGAGATAGCCCGCGAGCGCAGCCGGTGCCCACCAGGCCAGAGCCACCATCAGGCCAAATCGAATCAGGATAACAGCGACATTGCGCGGCATTTGGTGGCGCCGCTGAGGAATGATGAAGGC
>Ga0181570_10002490_pt1 | contig 14632 bp, 16 predicted proteins | sample 101ome_18_FD_148667 | JGI IMG/M metagenome (GOLD analysis project Ga0181570, IMG submission 148667) | Coastal salt marsh microbial communities from the Groves Creek Marsh, Skidaway Island, Georgia - 101406AT metaG (spades assembly) | ecosystem: Environmental > Aquatic > Marine > Intertidal zone...
TAGCAAATTTAATATAAAATACATCATAGATGGGCTTGGAGATCACGCAGAACCGAGCTACTTTTAGGGTAATGTTCAATTTGTATTAAGATCTTACCGAGGGACATCTATGTACGCACCCACTTTCGCGGCTCCTCAATCAGTTGATGAGGCAGTTCGTATGCTAGGCGCCGACGGCGCAAAACCACTTTCTGGCGGAACGGATCTAATCGTCCAATTAAAATCTGGACGCAACCGGCCAGCAGCAGTCGTTGACCTAAAAAAGATTCCCGGCCTTGTTGGTGTCGAGGAAACGTCCGATGGCTTCGTGATTGGCGCAGCCACTGCGGGCGCTCAATTGGGTGAACATGCTGGCCTAGTTGCCGCCTATCCAGGCATCGTCGAAGGAGCCGAACTGATAGGTTCCACTCAAGTACAAGGTCGTGCAAGTCTGGCAGGCAACTTATGCAACGCCTCTCCTGCCGCGGATAGCATTCCATGCTTAGCCGCAGCAGGTGCTATAGCAGTTGTGGTTGGCCCAAATGGCGAACGCGAAATGAAAGTGTCGGAAGTGCCTGCTGGCCCAGGTCGCACGAACTTAGGCAAGGGCGAATTCATCAAGTGCTTTAAGCTGAAAAAGCCAACTGCCAATTCATCTGATGCGTATCTTCGGTTCATTCCGCGCACAGAAATGGACATCGCTGTCGTTGGAGCTGGCGTTAACATTACTCGTGATGGTTCAAGCGGACCTATTAAATCAGCAACGGTTTGGCTCGGAGCGGTCGCACCAACGATCGTTGAGGTGGATGCTAGCTGCATCGTTGGCACCAGTCTTGATGATGCTACACTCGCAAAGCTCGATGCAGCGGCCCAGTCCGTTTGCAACCCAATCGACGACAAACGTGGTACCGTCGAATACCGCACTAAAGTTGCAGGTGTGCTAGCGCGCCGCGCAGCCACTATCGCATTCAAGCGCGCAGGAGAGCGTTAAACTATGGCTAAAACACATGTCACAGCGACAATTAATGGCGAAGAAACAGAATTTCTCTGCGATGGCCAGCAGACCATGCTGGATGTACTGCGCGATGAAATGGGGCTAACTGGGTCAAAGGAAGGCTGTGGATCCGGGGACTGCGGCGCTTGCTCAATCCTGGTTGACGGCAGGCTTGTTTGCTCTTGCCTCATGTTCGGTGCCGAAGCTGAAGGAACCGATATTATGACAATTGAGGGAATGGCGGATGGCGACAAGCTTCATCCGCTTCAGCAAAAATTCCTCGAGCACGCAGCTCTTCAATGTGGGTTCTGCACTCCCGGGGTTCTTGTGGCTTCCAAAGCCCTGCTCGATAAGAATCCAAACCCAACAGAAGAAGAGGCCCGCTATTGGCTGGCTGGAAATCTTTGCCGTTGTACTGGATACGACAAGATCATCGAGGCGGTCATGGACGCCGCCGCAGAAATGCGCGGAGAGTAACTAAATGAATTATCTCGGCAAGGATGTTGAGCTTAAGGTTGTTGGCACCAGGCCAATCCGGCCAGATGGTGTAGAGAAAGTCATTGGACGAGCGGCGTTTGGTGCAGATTTCCGCGTCGCAGGTATGATCCATGGTAAAGTGTTGCGTAGCCCGCATGCTCATGCCCGGATAAAATCCATTGACACCTCAAAAGCCGAGGCTCTTAAGGGTGTCAGAGCAGTAATAACAGCAAATGATCTTCCTAATATCCCAAGCGAAGAAGCTTTTGTTGGCGAAGGACCTGCTAACTTTCGCGACATGTCGCTTAACACCATTGCCAGAGATAAGGTGCTTTATGACGGACACGCAGTAGCGGCAGTTGCTGCTACTTCTCCATCAATTGCTGAAGAGGCTCTTCGCCTTATAGATGTGGAGTATGAAGTCCTTCCAAACGTCATTGACGTAGAGGAGGCAATGAAACCCGATGCACCCATCCTCCACGATGATCTGTTCACTCAAGGGGTTGATCCTAAACCAACGAAAGCATCCAATATCGCCAAGCGAATGGAGTTTAAGTTAGGTGACTCTGCATCGGCCTTCTCTAAAGCCGATGTAATCGTTGAGCGGAAGTATAAAACTGCCCCTGTGCACCAAGCGTATATTGAGCCACATGCCTGTGTTGTCTCATATGGTGCAGATGGCCAAGCGCAGATTTGGTGCTCAAGCCAAGGCCAGTTTATGGTTAGGGCCTATTGTGCCAAACTACTGGGAATGGATATCGCTGATATCCGGGTATTCCCTCTTGAAATCGGTGGTGGGTTCGGCGGAAAAACGCTTGTTTATTTGGAGCCACTCGCTTTAGCTCTTTCACGAAAAAGCGGCAAACCAGTTAAAATGACTATGTCACGTGAAGAAGTTTTCCGAGGATCGGGACCAACTTCTGGTGGCGCAATTAATGTCAAGATTGGTGCAACCAAGAATGGTCGGATTGTTGCAGCTGAATGCGAAGTCATGCTTCAGGCTGGAGCCTTCCCAGGGTCTCCAATTGGACCTGCCCTGATGACTCCGTTTGCAATGTATGACCTGTCCGATGTCACCATCTGGGGTTACGACGTAGTATCAAATCGTCCCAAAGTAGCTGCTTACAGGGCTCCTGGGGCACCAGTTTCTACTTTTGCAACAGAGAGCGCAGTAGATGAGCTTGCCAAACAGCTCGATATGGATCCTTTGGAGCTCCGCCTTATCAACGCTGCAAAAGACGGAACAAAGGCTGTTTACGGCCCAACTCTAAAAGATATTGGTTTCGTGGAAACTCTCGAAGCTGCAAAATCATCTTCGCACTGGAATTCGCCGCTAGGTGATGCTGCGCCAGGTAAACGCAGAGGCCGAGGTATGGCATCTGGTTTCTGGTTCAACATCGGAGGTGAAAGCTCAGGGGCAACATACGTCAACGAAGATGGAACAATCACCGTTGTATCAGGAAACCCAGACATCGGTGGAAGTCGTGCCTCAATGGGCATGATGGCGGCCGAGGTACTCGGAATGGATGTAAAAGATGTCCGGACAGTTGTCGGTGACACTACCTCCGTTGGTTTCTCATTTTTAACTGGTGGAAGTCGCGTAACCTTTGCAACCGGTATGGCGGTTACTCAATCCGCTGAGATGGTTCGAGATGAATTGTGCAAACGGGCGGCTCTATTGTGGGAAATTCCTGCAGAAGCAGTCGAGTGGAAAGATGGGAAAGCGTACCCAGCTGGCGAAAATGCTGGTAAATTTGACCCCCTGACCATTGCCGATATAGCAGGAAAATCTGCTCGAACAGGCGGCCCAATTACAGGGAAAGCGTCTATAAATGCTCAAGGCGCTGGACCAGGCTATGCCACTCACATTTGTGACCTAGAAGTCGATGAGGAAACAGGTCATACCACCGTCCTTCGCTATACTGCGATTCAAGATGTTGGTAAGGCAATACATCCATCATACGTGGAAGGGCAACTTCAGGGTGGTGCTGTTCAAGGTATCGGTTGGGCACTTAATGAGGAATACGTCTACACGAAGGATGGGCGTCTCGATAATGCCGGTTTCCTCGATTACCGCATCCCTGTGGCGTCAGACCTACCAATGATCGAAACCATTTTGGTTGAAGTACCAAACCCTCGACACCCATTTGGTGTTAAGGGAGTTGGCGAGCCACCGATTGTGCCTCCAATGGCAGCTGTCGCAAATGCGATGGAAAATGCTACTGGGGTTAGAATGTCGAGCCTACCAATGTCTCCACCCCGCGTAAGAGCGGCTTTGGATGCATCAGAAGGTTGATTTTTTAGAATCAACTTCTCAATGTGGTAAAAAGGCGGCAATGCTGTAAGGCTTTGCCGCCTTATTTTTTGAAAGGGGAAGACAAAATGGCTCGTGTCACTGTCGCAAGTCAGATGTGCAGGCCTTTTATGGGAACGGTTACAGAAGTTGAGATAGATGCCTCCAACGTTCGCGCCCTTATTCGCGAACTTGATCGTCGATATCCAGGCCTTGGTAATCAGGTGGAAGAAAGCATGGCCGTGGCTATCGATGGTGTTATCTGTCAGGACACTTATCTAGAGCCCATTAATCCAGACAGTGAAGTTTGTCTTATCCCAAAAATAGCTGGAGGCTGAAAAAGCGAAATCTGAATGATTAATCTGCCAAAACCAAATTTCCGCTTGCTTTATGAATGCAGCCTTGAAGCAGAAAAACCAAGGATGATTGGTGAGACACCCCATGGCATTAGACGAGTGATACAAATCACAGGTGGTTGGTTTGACGGACCAAATATGTCTGGAAAAGTGCTTTCGGGGGGGTCAGACTGGCAACTTATTCGACCGGATGGAGTTGTGAGCCTCGAATCACGTTACATGCTGCAAACAGGTGATGGTGGGCTGATATTCGTTCATAATCGTGGAGTTAGGGTTGCAGATAGTGAAGTGGGAGCCATGCTTGATCGTGGAGAAGATGTAGACCCAAGCCGTTATAGATTTCGCACCACACCAACTTTTGAAACTGGAGCAGAGAATTATCTTTGGTTAAATAATGTGGTTGCCGTTGCAACAGCAGCGCGGCGGCCACGCGGTGCTGAAATAGCAGTTTTTGAGGTTCTATGACGACGTTACCAAATATCCTTACAGTAACACGAATTTTAGCTGCGCCAGTCATTGTGCTTCTAGCAGCAGTGGACGGCCAAGCTGGTAGCTACAGCGCCGCAGCAGTTTTTATAGCAGCTGCTGTAACCGACTGGTTTGATGGTTTCCTTGCTCGTAAGCTTGAACAAGAAAGCGTTCTTGGGGCCATTTTGGACCCAATTGCAGATAAAATTCAGGTTTGCATCACCTTGATCGTGCTCCTGTGGCTAGGTTCATTACCGGATTGGAATTTAATTCCGGCAGTAGCCATACTAGGTCGTGAAATCTTCATTTCTGGCCTGCGGGAAGGGATGGCCGGCAAAGATGTACCACGCCTCACATCTTCATATGCCGCCAAATCTAAAACATTTGTCCAAATGACAGCGTTAGCTATCCTTTTAACTGGGGCCCTTCTGGGTGAGTGGGTGCCTTTGGTTGGATGCGCCTTACTTTGGATTGCTGCATTTCTGTCTGTATGGACAGGGCTATCTTATCTTCGCACTGCTCTTTCCACTCTCAAATAAGAGAAGATAGTCTTAGAATGTATGTGCTCGGCATCATCGGATGGAGTGGCGTTGGCAAAACCACCTTAATAGAAGGTGTTGTTAGGGCTCTAGTTGTTGATGGGTTTGACGTTGCCACCATTAAGCATGCTCATCAGCGGTTTGATATTGATCGCGAAGGCAAAGATAGTTTCAGACATCGCTCCGCTGGGGCGAGACAGGTTTTAGTTTCCTCGCCAAATCGCTGGGCACTTATGACTGAACTGAGAAATGAGCCAGAACTAACACTCGAGGACTCGCTCGCTTTACTAGGACCCACAGATATTGTCTTAGTAGAGGGATATAAGGGTGGTGTGATCGAAAAGATCGAAGTTTGGAGGGAAGCTCATGGTGGAAAGCCCCTCTGGCAGGAAGATGATAAGATCATCGCTGTGGCAAGTGACGACCCCAAATTAACTGCTAGTGCTCCTCTATCACTTCCTCTATCTGACCCTGTCACGGTAGCAAGGTTTATTCAAAGTCGCATAAAAGAGCAGCCTTGGAGAAATTAGAAAAATGAAAATTCTCTATTTTGCATGGGTTCGCCAGAAGATTGGATATGCAGAGGAGATAAATACGCCTCCTCTAAACGTAAAAACAGCGGAGCAACTAATCGATTGGCTTATTGGCTTGTCTGAAGGACACGCAGAAGCATTTGCTAATAGAAGCACTATCCGCATAGCTATCGACCAACAATTTGCTGAACCTAATGACAGCATTGTTAAGGCTGTTGAGGTGGCGTTCTTTCCGCCTGTCACAGGAGGATAAAGCCATGACGGTTTGTTTGCAGGAGCCGCCGTTCGACGTTGGATTAGAAATCTCCAGGATGACAGCTGAACGAAAAGATGTAGGAGCGGTTGCCAGCTTTATAGGAATAGCTCGAGAAGATAATCCTGATGAAGGTGCCGAGCCAGTAATCGCTATGACACTAGAACACTATCCTGGGATGACTGAAAACCAGCTTTTGGAAATCGAGCTGGAAGCCCGCAAACGTTGGCAACTCATTGATTGTCTAATAATTCACCGTTACGGCCGCTTCATCCCTGGAGACCCTATTGTGCTCGTTGTAACTTTATCCAGCCATCGAAAGGCTGCGTTTGAAGCATGCGAATTCTTAATGGATTATCTCAAAACACAAGCGCCCTTTTGGAAACGCGAGGAAACTGAAACTGGTGAGCGTTGGGTGGCTGCCAGACAAACTGATAACGATGCTGCCAGCCGTTGGGCGACAAAGACTTGAACTATGACAAACGTTACACTTGAACAAGCAGACAACATAATCTCTGAAGCACTCATAGAAGGTCGGCGGCATAATTTTATGCCGCTGACGGTAGCCGTATTGGACGCTGGAGGTTGCCTGGTTTCTCTCAAGCGAGAGGACGGTTCTGGGATTCTTCGGCCCGAAATCGCAATAGGTAAAGCATGGGGCGCTTTAGGCATGGGTGTGCCATCGCGTGTACTACGTGATCGTCTTGCAGACCGCCCGTCTTTCCAATCCGCTCTAGCAGCTGCATCTGGAGGACGCTTCATAGCAGTACCAGGCGGTGTATTACTTAAGCGACAAGACGATTTTGTTGTTGGCGCTGTCGGAATAAGCGGTGATACATCAGATAAAGATGAATTGTGTGCAATCTTAGGTGCTCGTGCCGCGGGTTTTGAGCCTATGCCGGCTCAACCATCTGAGAACTGGGCATCATCTAAACTTTGAATACAAAAAAGGCCCCGCTTCTTCAGCGAGGCCTCTTAATAAAGGTAATTAAAGCCTGATAAAACAGGCTACAATACTAATTGTGGCGAATGCGTGCAGCCATTGGACCACGAGGCCCAGGTCGCACATCAATTTCTACTGACTGCTCTGGCTGTAATTCTCCCATCCCCGCACGTTCTACAACACGAGCTGGAACGTAGATGTCTTCCCCACCATCGCTTGGTGATGCAAAGCCAAAGCCACGCTCAGCATTATAGAATTTTACAGTTGCCTGTCTGGTCTCAAGAGGTGCGCGATCATCACGGTCACCACCGCCATAGCCACCGCGGTCACCACCGCCATAGCCACCGCGGTCACCACCGCCATAGCCACCGCGGTCACCGCCGCCATAGCCACCGCGGTCACCGCCGCCGTAGCCACCACGGCCACCACGGTCACCGCCGCGGAAACCGCCACGATCACCACCAAAGCCACCAGAGCGAGGAGCACGTGGTGGAGGTTCTTCGCCAAGCTCTAAGATTTCTTTTACAGTTAAAACCTGTAATCCTCGACGCCCTGGCCCGAGATCACATTTAACTCGAGATTCTGGAGGAATGCTGTCCCGACCTATTGCTTGAAGTGATGTGACATGCATAAAGGCATCATCACCATCTGGGGTAGTAACAAAGCCATATCCCTTAACACCATTAAACCATTTTACGGTTACATCCACATCAACCGCAGTCGGCTCCTGCTGATCATCCTCAAAAGACATTTCTATTCCAACTTTCTTTAATTAATGGGTTTAAGCCCCCGGCCCGAAACTATTCCCTTAAAACCTGCCAAAACCCTACTCTCTGCGCACGGCGGGAACGCGCGGTTACGCCCAACTGCTCAAGCCTACAAGGCACTCACAATACAGTACGCTTATTTTATGAGGAAAACTGCGGCAATCATACTAACCACAAGCTGATTGCCATCTACTATTAAAGTAACTTTAGCTTCTCTTAACGCCTCTACTTTATAATACGCAGTCACTTTCCTCAAAAAGCGACACTACCATCGGATAAAATAGGTGAGTATTTCGTCGAAGCAAGAAGAATCTTTATAGGCTTAGAAAGTTAAAACCCCATTAAACCAAAGAAAAATTCATCAAACCTTTGTAGGTAGCAAAGTTGCTTGAAATGACGGACGGCCCGCCTCGATTTCGAACCACTTAGTTAGAGACGGTCTTGACGGACGCCAATCCTCTTTTGGAAATCTATAGAGGGCATAATCTAAAGCAATAACAAACCCTATATGAGATATGTCTCGAGCGCCTTGATTGGGCGGTGACATTTCTAGCCAATCATAAATTCTTCTCTGTCGAGCGCCCTCATAATCTATAAAACTTGGTGAACGCTCATCCTCTGGTCGCCTAAATTCTCGAGTTCGCCATGCAAGAGATTCCAGTAAGCCTTCGGCCAAAGCCCATTCTGGAGCTCGCATCCATCTATCCTGATCCGTTGCACCGTGCAGTATCGGTGAACCACCAATTTTATCTAAAAATTCAGAAATTAAAGTAGAGTCAACGAGGGTTAGACCATTTGGCCCGGTAAGAGTTGGCACTTTTCCAAGAGGGCTAACTTCAAGAACTTCATTTTCTTCAGTACGAACCCGGGCATCAAATTCCTCCACCTGGTCTTGAAGGCCACATTCATAAATCACCATTCGGCACTTTCGGGCGAATGGTGAAGTTGGGGTCATGTATAACCGATATGGTTTGTGAGACATAAACGCGCTTCCTCAGCAGCTTGTCCAAATAGCATTACCAACTTACCTTTTAAGCATTCTGGTTAACAGACGAAAATGCAGTGAACGGAAAGAAGGAATCTTGATTCGATGGATATGTCATTCTCAAAAGAAGATGAAGCCTTCCGCGAAGAAGTGAGGAGCTTCCTGACGGAAAACCTTCCCGTAAACGTCGCCCATAAAGTACTTAATGGACATCATGTTAACCGTGAAGAAATAATGGCTTGGCATCGAGCTCTATTTAAAAAAGGTTGGATTACACCCAACTGGCCTGAAAGCTGGGGTGGGCCAGGCTGGTCTACAAACCAAAAATATATTTATGACGAAGAGGCGTCTCTTGCTGGAGCGCCTAGATTGATCATGTTTGGCATAACCATGTGCGGTCCAGTTCTGATGAGGTTTGGAACTGACAAACAGAAGGATTATTTCCTTCCAAAAATTGCATCTGGGGAAATAATTTTCTGCCAGGGGTATTCAGAACCAGGTTCCGGCTCTGACCTCGCATCCCTAAAGATGAAGGCAGAGAGAAACGGTGATGATTTTGTTCTAAATGGGCAAAAAACATGGACTACATCAGCCCATATGGCGGACTGGATCTTTTGCTTAGTTCGAACCTCTAACACTGGAAAACGACAAGAAGGTATAACATTTATTCTTGTCGATATGTCTACGCCTGGTGTGAGCATAAAGCCTCTCATTACCATTGAAGGCGGACATGAAGTGAATGAAGTCTTTTTTGATAATGTTCGTGTGCCAGCATCCAATGTTATTGGTAATGTTGATGATGGCTGGACAGTGGCAAAGTATTTACTTGGCCATGAACGGATGGGTGGCGGAGCTTTGGGTAGCGTAAAAAAGCTGCTCACTCAACTCAAAGACATTGCACGCGAACAAGATGATGGTATGGGTGGCAAACTATGGGATGACGAGAGCTTCCGTCGAAAGGTGTCAGAGTCTGAAATTGAGCTAATGGCTCTTGAGGTTCAAATGATGAGGCTTCTCGCAGCAGTGTCTGCAGACCGGGAAATGGGTTTTGAGGCCTCAATGATTAAAATCCGAAGAACAGAGATACTGCAACGTCTGTCGGAGTTGAAAATGGAGGCCGTTGGGTACTATGGCCAACCTTATATTAAAGATGCGCTGGTAGACGATCGCTGGAATGAGGAACCAATTGGACCAGACTATGCAAACGCTTTATCCCCACAATACCTTAACAATCGAAAGCATTCGATTTTTGCAGGCTCAAATGAAATCCAGCACAATATTATAGCAAAGAGGATGTTAGGCCTCTGATCGAAGTTCACTGCACTTCTACTTCGGAAGCTCTTTCTAGAATAATAGATACCACGAGGCCTGGATGACCATCGTCAACCTTTAACTCTGCGCCGTGCATCACAGCCACGGCGCGCACCAACGATAAACCAAGTCCATTTCCAGGCTTACTTCTATCTGAGTCTAGTCGCACAAAGCGGTCAAATATTCTATCTCTTTCCAGTGCTGGAACGCCCGGTCCATTATCACCAATGGTCAGAATAGCTTGCTTTCCAGACTGCTCTGCTTTCAACCAAACTCGACCACGCGATCCTGTATATTTTAACGCATTGTCTACTAAGTTAGCTATTGCCTGCGACAGTAACCTTCGGTCACCTTTTACAGTGGTAGAGCCAACCGCGGGAAGCACCTCCAGGGTAATTTGAGCATCTTCAGCAACCGGTTCGTAAAGGTCCACAACGTCAACTATAACTTCATTAAGATTCACAGGGTCTCTAGGACCTGAAGCGCCACCTTCAAGTCGAGCTATATCCAAAAGTGCATTGAAAGTTGATAGAAGGGCATCCGCTTCTTCGAGCGTCTTTTCAAGCGCTTCTCGGCAAGCTTCTAGGCTTGGATCGCCCATCAATGTAACCTCAGCACGAGCACGAAGGCGGCTTATAGGAGTGCGAAGATCATGAGCAATATTGTCAGACACCTGCCTGACCGCATTCATCAAAACCTCAATACGATCTAGCATAGAATTCAAACTTTGAGCGAGCCGGTCGAGTTCGTCTCCAGTTCCATCATGAGGGACCCGGTGGTTCAGGTTTCCTGACATGATTTCTGCACTGGCCGCGGCCATAGCATCTATACGCCGCAACATCTGTCTACCGATAAACAGTCCGCCAAGAAGGCCAAGACCAACAATACCAAAACCTGCCCACCAGAACGCTGATTGGATGAGCTCGACTAATGCAACTCGCTGCTGAACATCTCGGCCAACCAACAACCTATATCCGCCAGAAATTTCAATCTCGCGAGCCCTAGCTCGTCGTTGCTCAGCTACATCTCCGACTTGATGGTTATAATCAAAATCTATCCAATCCTGCTGATCTGCATTCGAAGTTGGCCAGCTATCTATATTCCCAGCAAGTCGACGGCCTCGCCTATCAACCAGATAATAAAGACTTTGGCTTTGCCTATTTGACCGTTCTTTGACTACCTGAGTTAGGCCGGGAACTCCCAGCAAACGATAACGCTCGTGTAGACCCTGCACTTCCGCCGAGATGGTTTGGTCAATCTGCTCAGCGGTAAATCCAGCGCTACGCCAGAACACAAAACCCAGAAGGCCCGCAGACGAAACTCCAAAAATCAAGAGGTAAAATAACGCCAATCGAAAAGCTGTCGACCGCACTAATTTTATTAATCCTAGCACAGTTGAGGTGCACCTCAGCCCTTTTCACTCAAACGGTATCCAGCTCCACGAACAGTATGGAGCAGAGGTAACTGAAACCCTTTGTCGATCTTTGATCGCAATCTACTTACATGGACGTCAATCACATTTGTCTGCGGATCAAAATTATATTCCCAAACATTCTCTAACAGCATAGTCCTTGTAACAACCCTATCCGAATGCCTAGCTAAAAATTCTAGGAGCTTAAACTCACGCGGTTGAAGTTCGATGCGTTGCCCCCCTCTGGTAACTCGACGCGAGAGCAAGTTTATCTCAAGGTCTCCAACCAAAATTTCAGTTTGCGGTTCTTCTCCGCGTCGTCGAGCCAAAGCTTCAAGTCGAGCTAACAGCTCTGAGAATGCAAAAGGTTTGACAAGGTAGTCATCACCTCCGGCTTTCAATCCAGTCACTCTATCGTCAACCTCGCCAAGAGCGGATAAAAAAAGAATCGGAGTGGTAAAACCATTTCCTCTCAAGTTTTGAGCTGCTTGCAGACCATCCATTCCAGGAAGCATGCGGTCCAGCACAATTACGTCATAACCACTTTCGGCCATAACTAAACCTGACTCGGCATCGTGCACATGGTCGGCGACATGCCCATGCTCCGATAGACCTTTGACCATGTAAGATGCAGCCTCTTTATCATCTTCGATAACAAGAATGCGCATGAGACCCTACCAAGCTTGGAGTGGAACTATCATGGACCACTCTTTTAGATATTTTTACTAATCTGACCCAAAAGGTGCAGCAACAAAACGATCAGATCCATTTTGTCTAATCAAAAGAAGTACCGCTGTTCGGCCTGTTTTTTGAGCCTGCTTAATCAAATCTACAGCCTCTGTAGGATTAGAAACCGAAACACCTGCCACCGCCATTAGAATAGAACCTGCCTGCACGCCCTTTTTTGCGAGAGGACTATCAGCTTTTATATCAGTGATAAGTACTCCACCTAATCTCTTATTAACACCAGCTTCACGGCGAGAATCCGAATCAAGAGTTTGTAAGGTCAAACCCAGCACTGTATTTTCAGTCGCGCTAGAATTTGCGCTTTCAGCAAGAGTTTTTTCGTCAGGCAATACTCCCAATTTTACATTGACCACACGGGATTTGCTGTCGCGCCATATTTTAATCCGTGCCGTCTTGTTTGGCGGTATGGCGGCAATCAAGCGGGGCAATTCTGGCATCTCTTCGATCTTTTTGTCATCGACCTCGAGAATAACGTCGCCAACCTTGATCCCCGCTGAGTCAGCTGGTCCGCCCGTGGTTACAGCGGACACGATTGCACCATATGCCTCTTTAAGACCAACCCCTTCAGCAATGTCTTTGGTTACAGTTTGAATTGCAACGCCCAACCATCCTCGCTTTACGCTGCCGCCGCCTTTGAGTTGATCTATAACATTGCGTGCAAGATTTGCTGGAATAGCAAACCCAATGCCGACGCTCCCGCCTGTGGGCGAGAATATCGCTGTATTAACGCCAAGTACCCGTCCATCTAAGCCGAAGGCAGGCCCCCCAGAATTGCCCTTATTTATAGGTGCATCAATCTGGAGGAAATCATCATAGGGTCCAGCGCCAATTGAACGGCCACGAGCCGAAATAATGCCCGTTGTAACCGTGTGATCTAGTCCAAATGGGTTGCCTACAGCAACGATCCAATCACCGACCTCGGCTTTGTCACTGTCGCCCCAAGTTACAAACGGAAATGGTTTTTCACGGTCTACTTTAAGTAGGGCTAAGTCGGTTCTTGTATCAGCTCCAATTAGCTTTGCAGATAATTTAACGCCATCTTTCATTGTGACATTGATTTCTGACGCACCAGAAATGACATGATTATTGGTCACGATGTGACCATCTGCATCAATAAAAAACCCAGACCCAAGACCGGTTCTAGGTCCTTGTGGGCCCTGTTGATCAAAAGGAGGCCGGTTTCCAAAAAATCGCTCGAAAAACTCTTTCATGCCCGGGGGCATATTTTCTGGCGCCGGGCCATTCACATTGTCAGCTCTTTGGCTCACTTCAATATGAACAACCGATGGCGCGACTGCCTTGACCACAGGCGAGAAGCTAGCAGGTCCCGCCTGAGGTTGTACAACCTGCGCATTAGCAAAAGTAGAAATGAGGGGGCTGACTGCTAACGCGGTCATAAAGGAACCCAATGCAACCACTGCGATCATGCCTGAAAGCCGTCTAGCGAGATCAATATTGGCGCGGTTCTTTGGAAGCAGTTTCATCTGACACAATCCTATTTTGGCCAAGAAAAATTTTATCGACGAGATTTATATAGGTCGGAGAAGGTTACTAGGCTCTCTCTATTGCATGAATTATTCGTAATGTAGAAAAAACCAATGATTTCACTAAGCCCAAAAAGGCTTTATACGAAACTCTCCAAATCTCGAGAGTTCGAATGAAGTATATTTCTACACGTGGAAGTGCCCCATCACTTGATTTTGAGGGTGTTTTGCTGGCCGGGCTTGCTACTGACGGCGGTTTGTATGTTCCAGAAACATGGCCTTCATTTTCCAAAGATGATTTTAGGGCCCTCCGCGGACTAGGATATGCTGAAACTGCCTATAGGGTTACAAAGCCATTCGTTGGAAACTCGATCTCTGAAGACGTTTACCAACAAATTCTCACTGATAGCTACGCCACCTTTGACCATTCCTCTGTAACACCCTTAATACAACTAGATTCTGATTTATGGGCACTAGAGTTGTTTCATGGGCCAACCCTAGCTTTCAAGGACGTCGCGTTACAGCTCCTCGGCCGGCTCTTTGATCACGTGTTGTCCCGTCGCGGTCAAAAAATCGCCATAGTAGGTGCAACTTCTGGTGATACTGGATCAGCAGCTATCGAAGCATGTCGTGATCGCGACAATATCGCAATCTGCATACTGCACCCTAAAGGTAGGACTTCAGAAGCCCAACGTCGGCAAATGACGACCGTGCACTCTCCCAATGTCCATAATATTGCTATCGAAGGCGACTTCGATGCATGCCAAGATATTGTTAAAGAGCTTTTCGCTGATGGAGAATTTCGCGAGTCTGTTAATCTTTCAGCCGTTAATTCTATCAACTGGGCTCGGGTTATGGCCCAAATCGTTTACTATGTTTACGCGGCAGTTCGTTTAGGCGCACCAGACCGAGAAATAGCGTTCTCAATCCCTACAGGGAATTTCGGCAACGTTTTTGCGGCGTACGCCGCCCATCGCATGGGCTTACCGATAAAACATTTAGTGATTGGGTCAAACTCTAACGATATACTTACTCGTTTCTTCGAATCAGACGATATGTCGATCAAGGGAGTACAGCCCACTCTCTCACCTT
>Ga0181570_10002494_pt1 | contig 14613 bp, 10 predicted proteins | sample 101ome_18_FD_148667 | JGI IMG/M metagenome (GOLD analysis project Ga0181570, IMG submission 148667) | Coastal salt marsh microbial communities from the Groves Creek Marsh, Skidaway Island, Georgia - 101406AT metaG (spades assembly) | ecosystem: Environmental > Aquatic > Marine > Intertidal zone...
TACATCGGCTGCGGCGTCACGACAGGGATTGGCGCTGTAGCTTTCACCATGAAAGTTGAGGCAGGCTCGACCGTTGCGGTCTTCGGGCTGGGTGGTATTGGCTTGAACGTCATTCAGGGCGCGCGCTTGGTCGGGGCGACACGCATTATCGGCATCGACCTTAATCCCGAAAAAGCCAAGCTGGGTAAACACTTCGGCATGACCGACTTTGTTAATCCCAGCGAGGTTGACAACGTCGTTGACCATCTCATCCAGATGACGGGTGGCGGGGTCGACTACAGTTTCGAATGCATCGGTAACGTCAACGTGATGCGCCAAGCCCTCGAGTGCTGTCACAAAGGCTGGGGCCAAAGCTGCATTATCGGAGTCGCGGGCGCTGGCCAGGAAATCTCCACCCGGCCTTTCCAACTGGTCACCGGCAGATCGTGGCGCGGCACCGCGTTTGGCGGCGCTCGAGGCCGCACTGATGTGCCAAAAATTGTCGATTGGTACATGGAGGGCAAGATAAATATAGACGACATGATTACTCACACCATGCCTTTGCAGGACATCAATAAGGCTTTCGATTTGATGCACAGCGGCGAAAGTATTCGCTCCGTGGTGGTATTCTAATCATGCTGGAGTTACTCGCTAATCAGCGCTGTTTCGGCGGCGAGCAGCGCCGCTACAAGCACTCCTCCGATACACTGCATTGCGATATGGTGTTCTCGGTATTCTTGCCGCCGCAGGCACAGAGAGGCCCCGTCCCTGTGGTCTACTATCTTTCCGGCCTCACGTGCACCGACGAAAATATGGTTGCCAAAGCGGGAGCGCAGCGAAAAGCAGCGGAGCTCGGTTTAGCGCTCGTTGCGCCCGACACAAGCCCGCGAGGCGAAGGCGTTCCCGATGACCCAGATGGAGGCTGGGACTTTGGCTTGGGGGCTGGTTTCTACCTGAACGCCACACAGCCGCCCTGGAATCAGCACTACCGCATGTACGACTATGTCCTAACAGAGCTTCCAAGTCTGGTGAACCAGGAGCTGCCAATCGCGGCGGAGCAGACCAGCATTATGGGCCACTCCATGGGCGGGCACGGCGCGCTGACCATTGCCCTCAAAAACCCGGGCCGCTTTCACTCGGTATCGGCCTTCTCGCCCATCGTTGCCCCCAGTGAGTGTCCCTGGGGAGAAAAAGCCTTCAGTCACTATTTGGGATCAGATCGCGCGCTCTGGCTCGAGCACGACACCTGTCACCTCATGCGCCAAAGCACGCATCGACTTCCCATGCTGGTCGATCAAGGTGACGCCGACAACTTTTTGACGGAACAGCTCACACCTGAAAAGCTTGCGGCCGCGGCCGAGGCGACCGGTTTTCCGCTGGAACTCCGCATCCAACCCGGCTATGACCATAGCTACTTCTTTATCGCCAGCTTTATGGACGATCACCTCGACTTTCATGCGCGACACTTGCAGGATTAATTTGCATGTGAGGGTATCGCCTTGTTGTCACTGAAGACGCCCGAGACGGCGAAGTCGGTCAACGGCGTTTTCACCGTCGACCCGCCAGATGCCCAAAGGCTGATCTTCGGTTATTACGACTTCGGCAAGTTCGATAAGGCCATTGTTACTCACCGGTTTTTGAGCTGTCCCGACAACGCGGTCGGGGCTGATGTGGGCCGGCAGTTGATCCGGCCAGCATCGCCGCCTGTCCCAATAATCGCTCTTGGCATCTACCAGCGCATAGAAATCCCGCCCATTCCTCGAAAATCGGTCAAATAGGTGGCCAACTCGATCAACATAGTAGCTAATCGCTAGCTCGGCATGATGAGGCACCTGCAAAATAGTATTGACCACCGCTGGCGCACTCAGGGCCGAGGATAATGACTGGAAGACGCCATTACCTGATAGTGGGTCGACCGCCATCGCCGCATCACCCACTCGAATATGTCGGCCTCCCGCAAGCGCATCATTAAGTACGGCAGTACTGCCGCGAAAGTGTGGTTTACCGATAAGCTCAGCTGATCGAAGCCAGCCAGCTACTTGGGCATTTTCACCGACGCGCGTCTGTAAAAAAGAAATCACGTCATCATGCTTTGGCACGCTATCAGCGACACCATCGCAATTGACCTGGGTATAAATTGCACCCTCACCAAGACTCGCCACCCAAGACCAACCATCGCAGTGACTTGAAACAACGACCTGCGGGTCTAGATCAATACCCTCTTTGATGGACCAGCGTGCGCCTATGGCGATCGACTCCGGCCCCCGCCGCTGTGCTTTAGTTAACGTATCTGCGCGTCGCCCCCTCGCTTCGACCAGAAAGTCGAAAGCGCGCTCTTCTCCCGAGTGAAGCGAAACGAGCCAGCCGTCAGGATTCTGCTCAAGAGAGTGGACTGTATCTTCGACGACTTCCACACCGTGATGCAGTAAATCCTGAATAAGCATGGCATCAAAGCGGGCTCTTTCGATGAGACGTTCCGTGTTCGCGCTATTGTGCTCTCCATTCCAAAAAACGTTGCGCCCAACCGGTGCCGAAACGGCCGAACAGGCCTGCGAGAAACCGTGTCGAAGCATTGCTTCATAAACGCGCTCAGAAACGCCTTCGAAGGTTTTTGGATTGCGCGGTGCTGATACACAGCTAACACCGTAGCCCAATCGCCTTAGACCCAGAGCCGCGGCACTGCCGGCGGGCCCTGCACCCAACACCCCTATTTGGATCGTTGACTTAGACGCCATTTGCGTTACGAGACCCGTATCTCAGGACCATGCCACGCGGCGGCCTCTTTAAAGCGACTAAGGACCTCCTGCGCGTCTTTCGCCAAGCCCTGCGCCAGAAACCGACTGGCAAAAGCGGACACATGGGCGCAGCCTACACTCGCGCCTGCAATTCCGGTGGCTGGATTGCCGGGATAACCACCAACATCAGCTTGTTGAGAATCAAGCCAGGAAATTTGATGCGGACCGCAGCGAGCGTCACCGGTAGCCCTAATGACAGAAGGGAGCGAAGAGGGATAAACCGGAGTTCCCTGAGCAGGTGCGGCGGCAATGCAAATAACACCCGAGGCAACGGCACTGGCAACGGAACTCGCTAGTCTAGGCGAGGCCGAGGGCATTCCAAAACTCATATTAATGAGATCAACGCCTTGATTTACCAGCCACTCAATTGCGTCACAGACTCTCTCCACGGGGCATGTCAAGCTCTCCTCAAACACCTTTGCTATGGAAAACTCAACTTGCGCTTGAGATACAATATTCAGGATTGCAGAGCCATGGCCACACCGGTCTTTCATATCGCCTGCCGGGGTGAACGAGCACTCAGCTCGCCATTGTTTAGCCGCCGGTTGCGTATTGCCGGCCCCGTATCCAGAGTCAATAATGCCAACATGAGCTAGCATGCGTCGCTCTCTCGCAAAACTTCAATCTCACCTTCTTCAAATCGGATCAGGACATCGCTCCCAACAAGTGCCTCCTCGCGATGGCTAACAATCAGCCTGGTCATTCCCTGGCAATGGAGGTCAATGGCATTAATCAAAGAACGACCGGTGTCCGGATCTGTCGCCGAGATGGGCTCATCCAGCACTAATATTTGCGGCTTTTTCAGCAATGCGCGCGCCACACCAATACGCTGGCGCTCACCCCCCGACAAACTCACACCCCGCTCCGCGATGATAGTGTCCAGACCGTCAGACAATTTTTCAAGCAGAGAGGTCAAGCCACAGATCGTTATCGCGTTATCGATGTCAGTCGCTGTCACCTCATTGCAGCCATAAAGAAGGTTGTCCCGCAGCGTGGCGTGAAAAAGCACCGGCTCCTGAGGAGCGACTCCAAACGCCTGCCGCCAAGCCCGTGGCTGGGCTTCACGCTGGCGACAGCCGTTGAGCATGACATCCCCCGCAAGCGGCTGCCGATAGCCTATGATGAGGTCGAGCAGCGTGGTTTTTCCTGAACCGGATTTGCCCCAGATACCAACCTTACTCCCCGCAGGTGCATCGAATGAAAGCCCTTCGAACAGCTTGGCTTGATCCGGGTAGGCAAAGCAAAGGCCCTCAAGGCTCAGCGCCCCAGAGGGACACTGAGGCACCAAGCAACCGTCCGTCTCTGAAGGCCTGGTTGGTTGTCGCCGCAGAAAAGCGACGCGATCCAGACTTACGGTCAAACGCTGCCAGGACAGGTACAAGCCTAGTAAAGACTGCACGGGCCCAATAGCCATCCCGACATAAGTGGTGAAGGCAATGAGAGAGCCAACTTCAAACTCACCTTGAATAACCCAAAACCCGCCCAGCAGGAACACGCCTGTTCTGGAGACCGACACCAAAATACTCGGCACCGCCGAGGTGATAAATTCAATACGCTGTAACCCCAGTAGCGACTGTAAGAGGCGGGTATTAAGCCCTCCCAAAGCCACACCCTCTCTCGATTCAGTCCCCGCCAGCTGTATTATTTTTACGGCGGGCAGCTTTTCGGCGAAAAAAGCTGAAATGTCGGCCGAGCGTTCGCGAAAACCCCGATTGCGACGCTCCACTTTTGGTCGCATAACGACGAGATAAGACAGCTCAAGGGGGATCAGCAACAGCAGGACCAGTGACAGCTTCCAATTCAACAGCAGCATCATTGTCACCGCACCAATCAGCCCTAGAATTGAAGACACACTGGAAAAAAGGGTATCGACGGCAAAGCGCTGTATCTCAGCAACATCTCTATCCATGCGCGAGATGATATCCCCCACCCGTTGTCTTGAAAGAAAATCGGGTGAAAGCTTGAGTACATGAGAGAACACATCCTCTCTCAGAGCAAACAGCACGGTGCCCGACAGCTGCGTATGAGCTAACCGAGAAAACCCCGCCAACAAAATTGACATAACCGCCAGCAGTAAACCCAGTAGCGCAAGAGGCCATAGGGCGCTGAAGTCACCGCCGATCAAACCATCATCGATTATGAGCTTGGTTACCCACGGCTGAGCAACGATCAAACCGGTTGATGTGAGAGATAAACAAAACAGGCCAGCAATAGCACGACGCTCGGGCCATAGAAAGGTGTAAAGCCAAACAATCCCCGCGCGGCGCTCATCGTGCTGGGACATTATTGAATAAGCTCAGCCCGCCCGACGACCGGCCAAATAACGATCGTAAAAACCAGGGTTTTTTTCCATGATGGTTGAATACACGCGTATACCGAAGTCGACCCAATCGCGCATGAGATCACAATAATGGTACGTGGGGTGAACAGGGTCGCCGTAGCGAGCATAACTCTCGTGGTAACAGCCACCCGCACAAAGGTTTCGAATGCGGCAAGTGGCGCAACCGGTATCGGCCTTATCTAGGCGCTTGTTGAGAAATTCGTTGATCTGCGGCTTATTGATACCTTCTGTGACAGTGCCCAACAACGGCAACTCTGAACCCGTAAAGCGATGGCACAGATTGACGCCCCCCTCATGGTCCACGGCTACCATGCCGACCCCTGCGCCACAGGGTAGCGCCTTGTTATTGCCTTCATGCAAGTCGGTGATGAGCTGGTGCATATTTGAAAAACCGATATTCCGGTTTTCAAGCGCGGCGTCAAGATAGCGCTCACCGAGCTGCTTCATGCCGGAAAATACCTCGCCCAATTCCTCGGGCTGCAGGTTGTAGGAGGCAATGTCTCCAGAGGTCACGGGGGCAAACCCGACCTCAGAAAATCCGATCACGTTAAAGAGATGGTCCCAAATGGCAACGACGTCTGTCACACCGGTAGTCAGCGTTACTCGAGCCCCGACTGGCCTGCTGTTGTACTTACCAAGAAGGAGTCCGACTTTCTTTTCGACAGTATCGTAAGTGCCCTGACCGCCTACTGTAATCCTGTTTCGATCATGATAGGCCTTGGGCCCATCCATGCTAACCGCGATACCAACTCGATGCGCATTAAGGTAATCAATGGTTTTTTCGTCCAGTAACGTCGCATTGGTGGTCATTGAAAAATCCACCTTCTTACCGAGTCCCTGGAAACGTTTCTCCGCGTAATCAATGACGCGCTTGATCAATGCAAAGTTTGAGAGCGGTTCCCCACCAAAGAACACGACGTTGTAACGCTCTTGATTTGGAGATTCGTTAATCAGCATCTCGATGGACTGTACAGCCGTGTCGTAATTCATTTTCCGCTGGTTTTGCGGGGTATCCAAATCCTCCTTGTAGCAATAGGTGCAGCTCAGATTACAGCCCGTGTTGATATTGAGCACCACGGTCGTGAGCGGTATTTGCTTGAGCTCTAGCGGCTCGAATGTTTTGACACCCGTGTCAACCGCGTTAGCTGTCACCAGCGCGAGAGACTGCAGATCGTTCAGCGCCGAGCGAATGCTTTCAGAAGCAAAATCACCCGATAGGGTGGACTCTAGCGTGTCAGGCGTATGTTCACCGCTGCGAAGCGCATCCAAGATACCCTGCGTCAGCGGATCACACTCAAAAATAGACGTGCTTGGGATATGAAAAAGGAGCTTTCGCTCCTCCAACACTACCTCGTGGAGATTGTTTTCTTGAATCGATAGCAAAAGTGTTTACCCCTATCGCTCGATAACTACGCTATTTGCGAGTGAACCATCTCCCGGCAGAGGAATCACGCCTAACTGCTCCAGCGAGTCGGGGTCGAATACGCCAACATCGGCGTCTGCGCCAAGCAAATAAAGCTTATCCCCGCTTTTAGAAAAATTAAGTGTGTAGTAGGAATGATCAACCGGCGTTGAGCGGATTTCGGTAGCCGACTCGATATCAAAGACCTTCAGAAAATTGAGCACGCCATACATCTCGTTAGGGTGATGAGGCCGTCTTGCGCCAGAAAATAGCGCAACTTCGAGAGGGCCGAAAATTGTGCTCTTCGCCTCACCCGTCGCGAGATCCACGCTCTCGTATCCCCAAAGCCAATCAGCCGTTTCCAGGTTACCGGGCTCATCGCCCCACTTGGCCGTGCTGAATAGCCGGATAAATTCGTTATTGATACTGCTCAACGGCCACACCGTCAGCACGTCTCTCGGCGCAAACGCAGGATCCTTAAGGCTGAGGCTTTCCAATAAAGTCTCGTAGGTCCCCGTCTCGGGGTTCATCAGAAAAACGTCCTGACCGCCCAGAATCAACTCGCCGGTCTCTAACCTATCTAATATCGTGATTTGCCGAGGCGAGGTAAAGACCTTATGCGCCAAGGTGTCGAGCCCTGCCTGCGTATCGAACGCGGCGATCGTTGAGTCGAGCACCTCGTAGTGATCACGCTCCAGACGAACACGATTTTGATGGGTGTAGAGGGTTTTACCGTCGGGCGATAGCGTCAGCGAACCTATCGATTTAACCCTGATATTGCCCTCCGACTGGCGCGTGGAAAAAATCACGTCACAGCTATCGAGTTCAACACCGTACACATCGCTAAAGTAATTACCCAGCACATAAGCGACCTTGGCGTCGGGGGACACCACCAAGGTGCCCGACCCCGGTCCGACCCCCAAGTCACACTGCTTTACTAGCTTATCCGCCGCCACATCAATGATGTTTAACGTCGACCCCGGCCGGGTGACCGTTAGCAAATACTCTCCACCCGGCAGGGCAGACGCCGAAGAGATGCTAGCGGCAAACAGCGAGCAGAAGCCCAGCAACAGTGATAAGGCGGTGCTGAGCCGCTTTGGGCCCAAACTCAGTTTGTTTACCAAGCCCGAAAGCCAGAATAGCCGCATCAGCTGCTGCCCTCTTCGCTGGGGTAAACGCTTTCGAGGTTCCGCCAATCCTTAGCCGCCGAGGGCGCACTCGCCGACCAGTCCGGGTGCGTATTCATAATGTCCGGAACCTGTGCGGGCCACCAGCAAGGATCAGAACAGCCGTATAAATCTGATTCCATAGGCTGGCAGAGGCCGGACACGCTACCAAACATGTCAATTTCCCAGCCCGGATCAGTGGAGCTCGTGCACGAGACAACTGTTTGCATAGCGACCACTTCACCCTCGGAGGGCAAGGGATTAGACTCGTTTCTTACCAGCTGCTCGGCCTTACGGTTTATCGGTTTTAAGTGCTTCATTTCACGACCTCCCTGTGGGGGCATCAAATTTACCCTGACATTGTTTGTCAGAGAACTAGTTCATCGGTGGATTAACCCACCGTTGTACGGTAACGAGCAGCCTGCCGGTGCCCTCGACAGCATTCTCTCCCGCCTCATAACGCGCGACGACATTCAAATTACCCGCGTTATTCGTTGACCGAGCACGCTGCGGGTTAGGGCCAGCGGCGGCGGGCACATAGCGTCCAGTAGCGGGGTCCATGTTGCCGGCAAATGCCACGTCGTTGTCATGCTCGGCACCCTCATCCCGGGGCACAGTCCGCCAAGTCACGGCATCGATATAGCCCAGATCGAGGTCGTCTGACGTGCCAGGTTGACCATCCGTTCCCCACGACTTGCCCCGCGCGCGAAACACAGTCTCAACTTTTGGCGTGCCTCCGCCATTGCCGCCAATCCGCGCGATGCCGTAACTCGGCTCGACAGCGAGCTCATCGACGCTCTCGTAAAATGCAATCGCTTGCGTCTGCTCTTCGCCAGCGAGGCTGACCGATCGATAGCCTACTGAAGCACCATCTATCGGCGTCACGTCCAAAACGACACGGCTACTATCCTTGGCATCGATCACCTCAACGTTTGCATCCGCTATGATGATCTCGGCTGAGCCCAAGCCAAATCCTGACGCAGTCAGGCGAGTAGTCTCTCCAATGGGTAACGATCGCGGGTAAACCGACAGCAGCGCCACCCTCTCGTTCTGCTTGATCGCCTTGACCCGAGCACCCACCAGAACCTGATCCTTCTGATACATCCGCCCCTGCAAGGCCTGCCCGTCGGACGTCAGCGCTAAGGTCTGGTTAAACGTCGTCTCCCCAACATTAACGGTAGCCCGCCATTCAAACCCGGTATAAAGAATGGCGGCCCCCTCGCCAAACATCACGCTACCATCTGCATAGTGACCATTCATCTCAACCGAAAAGCGGTCTGGCCGATCCGACAGCGGGCTGACTGACATCACCGCTGAAAAGTCCCCCTCTCCCGGGACGTGGCCCGATATCACCCAATCGCCCGCAGGAGAACTCTTGTCCGCTGCCTGCCACTCCGCCCAAGCATCGGTTTCCAAGGGGTAGTCAGCGGCCAACGCTGGCACGATATTTTCACGCGCAATCTTTAACCAGGGTCGATCTCGACCATAGAGGGAATACTCGGTGCTTGGCCACTGACCCAAATGAAAATCTACCGTGCGATCCCATTCTTCGCGGGTTCTGCGCTGGAGCGCGACCCGTGCGGAGGAGTGGCACCGACCGCACATTTCCGCGAATTCCTGTGGAAATTGTTCCACCACATTGCCGTCCTGCTCCAGAACATATCGCAATGATGTAGTCTCTGAGGGAGCTAGCCCCCGCGTATCCGCCAGATACTTGACCATGGCACCGAGCACCTCGCCTTGGCTCATGGTTTCGTGCTGAAGCGACAGCCCGTGGGTGATCCGCATCCTGTTGATGGTCATCTCCCAACCTTCGGGAGTTTTGCGTTGATCCTCGATGCGCGACAGCGAACCATCAGCTTGAACGTGGCAGCCCGCACAATAGACTTCCACCAGCCTCTCACCCGCTGCGCCCCATGCTGGGCCGCCCAACACGACGATGCCGGCGAAAAATAAAAAGTTCAACGAGCGGTTTTTTAAAGGCATGCAGTCCCCCGGTTACCTCGTACACCCCACTGACGTCAAATATAGTACACCCGACCAAAAAAGCAACCCGCAAGGGGCTGACCTATCCCTCTCTGATCAAGCCCAAAAAACTGCGTATCCCCATGTCGATGACCGCTTCTAGATCTCCCGCCAGCGGCTTGTCATGCCCAACGAACACCGTGTGCCCCTCCATCGAAGAACACATAAATACCGCAAGTTGCCGCGCTCGCTCGGCGGAAAGCTTCGGATTTATTGCCATCGCCAATTCAGCCAGCACGGCACGATACCTGGCGTACATAGCATCGACCGGTTTCGTAAGGCTCGGCTCATGGTTGGCAAGGGACCAAATCTCAGGGAAAAACACCGTCGTTTCCGGGGTTTGTAAATCCTCAAATACGGCTCGAACAATTCGGGCTAGTTGCTCCTCAGCGGTACCTGACTGTCGCATTGCCTCGAAATCAAACAAGTAGCCTTCTATGACTTCATCCAATAATGCGGCGGTGAGCTGGTCTTTGGTTGAGAAGTAATATTGTAGATTGCCCACACTGATACCGGCCTGGGCTGCCACACGCCGCATAGAAAATTTGGCGTACCCCGCCGTCATGAGGATTTCCTTAGCCGCCTGTATGACGGCTAGTCGCGTGGCCTCTCCTCGTCTACCACTCGTGGGCTCCGCAACCGCGGCGTTAAGCTTCATTTTTCGATACTCATCAACGCATTTAGCTGAGGCTAGAGCTTAGCGCAGTGTCAGCAACTCTGCCCATCCTCCTCATTTCACCCTCATATTGCGCTGTAATGACCTGAGAAAAAACACTTCCCATTGCCAAGGCTTGAGGTTATCTTTTACGAGTGACCTAAAAAATCACCGAAGCCTGGGGCGAAAACAACCTCGCTCCGAGTGAGCAGAGGCGGGTTAAAAGCTACAAAACGATAACAGGGCTCTTGGGTTCACAGCACCACTGGCATGTCTATGCCGCAGTAACCTTGAGCAATATTCAGCCAACAACTAGGGGCGAGCGATGAATAAAAAAACAACACTTTCTCTGGCGATAGCCATGGCACTTGGTACTCAGGTTGCCAGCGCACAGTTACTGGAAGAGGTTATTGTCACGGCGCAGAAAAGAGAGCAAAGCCTGCAGGACGTTGGTATCGCCGTGTCGGCATTCAATGGTGAGCAAATTCAGCAGCTTGGCTGGAACTCATCGGACGACATTGCCGCTCAGATACCGGGCGTGACGCTCATCCAGCCGAATGGCCCAGCCTCGTTCACCATGAATATTCGCGGCGTAGCGCAGAACGACTTTTCGGGCGACAACCAGGAGTCGCCCGTGGCGGTGTATGTGGATGAAGTTTATGCGGCATCCCCCACCCATGCGTCATTCCAGATGTTTGATTTCGAGCGCGTTGAGGTGCTTCGGGGCCCACAGGGCACACTCTTTGGCCGTAATGCGACGGGTGGCCTTGCACACTTCATCACTAAAAAGCCGTCTGAGGAATTTGAAGGATATGTCCAGGCTACCGTTGGAGACTACGATCTTTTTAACGTGGAAGGCGCTATCGGCGGCCCCATCTCTGACAACATTTCAGGTCGACTTTCATTTAGTTCCGGTCAAAACGATCCGCTCATTACGAACCGCGTCGGTCCCGACCTGAATGACAACGACACCTGGGCTATCCGCGGCCAACTGTTATTCAAGTTTGGTGAATCCTCGGAACTGTTAATTAACGCCCGCGCGAGTGACCTAGACAACCTTAACGGCACCTTCGAGCACCTTGTCTCTAGGCCAAACAGCCTCGGCCTTGGCGTGGAGGTTACGGATCCGAACGTTCTTGACCTTTCAGGTGGCGACCTCGACACGGCGACCGGAGAAGGCTCGGGCATCATATACACGCCTTGGCAGGACTATGGCTACCGCGATCCAGATGGCGGCAAGCCCTTTGAAGGTGACTTCGACACGATCGGCTTTATTAAAATCGAAACCGAGGGTTACACAGGGACCTTTAAGACCTCTTTCGATAACGGTATGGAGTTTGTCTCCATCACCGATTACAACACGCTCAAGCGCGACTACCTCGAAGACTCCGATGCGAGCCCCAGGCCCTTCTTTTCATTCAGCGTCAAGTCCGATATGGAATCTTTCTCCCAGGAATTCAGACTCTCCGGCGAAACAGACAATAGCCGATGGGTGGGTGGTCTCTATTATTTGAACTATGAGGGCGATCTATTCACGGGCGGTATGGCCGGTGGATTCGCGCAAGCCGCTTTTGGACCGGTCGTCCTTGGGCTAGTCGGAGGTGATCCTGATTTAGCCGTCGCGGTAACGCAGGAGCTGTTTCCACCCACCTTCGGCTTCGACAGCCCCTTCAGTACCACCACGGAATCCACCGCCGTCTTCGGTCAGATCGAATACGATATAAGCGATGCGATGACAGTGACTGCAGGCCTACGCTGGTCGAGGGAGGAGAAGGAAACTAGCTTTAACCAATACTTCTCGCTGTTTGAATCTACCACCAGCAATGTTGTGGCGCTCCAAGATAGCCTGGGCATCGGGACGTACTGGAGTTATGACAATGGCCGCTATTCCAATATCGGCGCGTACACCTTTGAGGGGGGCGCAATCCCGCTGATAGAGGGGGATGCAGAAACCGACATCGACGACGATTTCTTCACCGCAAAACTCGGTCTCGACTATCGACTCTCTGACGATACTCTGCTTTACGCAAGCTACAACCGCGGCGTAAAAGCCGGTGGATTCAATGCGCCCTTGGATGCTTCGTTGTTCGCTTACGGCGCACTGGATCCATCGCAGATGAACTTCGACGCCGAAACCCTCAATGCCTATGAGATCGGCTTCAAAACCGATTTATTCAATGGGCTGGCTCGCCTGAATGGCGCGGCGTACTACTACGACTATCAGGACTATCAGGCATTCGCCCTCGATAGCCTGACACTCTACGTGTTCAATACCGATGCGACCAACCAAGGATTTGAGCTAGAGCTCCAAACAAGCCCCATTGACGGACTGGATATTCTGCTTGGCGTCTCTTACATCGATAATAACGTGGAAGATGCTTACACAACGCCCAGCGGCGAAGCCATAGACCGCAACGCCATTATCACGCCCGAGGTGACCGCAAACGGCATGATCCGGTACCAGTGGGACATGATGGGCGGGTCCATGGCGGCACAGTATGATTTTAACTACATGGACGACCACTTCTTCCAGCTCAAGAACTCCCCGGTGGGCACCCAGGACGCCTACGTTGTATCCAACGTCCGTCTTTCCTGGATGTCAGCGAGTCAGGCATGGTTGGTGGCTGCCTACGTGAACAACGTAACCGATGAGGAATACGGGCGCATGGCGTTCGACTTGGCCGGACCACCCTCTGGCGGCGGCTTTGGCATGACCGAGCTGTTCTATGCCGATCCTCGCTGGTGGGGGGTTTCGGTCAACTACAGCTGGTAAGTCCACAAACCAAGGGCGCTCTAAGCGTCACGGTAACAGGGCATCTCTAGGGTGCCCTTTTTATTGTCCCGCTATTCAGTCATTGCTACTGAACAAAAGGTGACCTGCCAAAGGGGGCGTCTGGTTGTTTCATAAGATCCCACGTCTGCTCGAAGGTCTCGCGCTCCCGCCGCGTCCGCCGCGACTGGCTGGAAGCCGTGTTGGCACAAAAGCCTGCATTTAACCAACCGAGGGCTGCAGAAAGCGAGGCCTCTTTGGGGTCGTCGAAATTGCGGGTTATGTCATCTGCGGCAGGGCAAAAAACAAATCTTCCTGTGTCGACCAAGCCGGTGTAATAGCCGCCGTCACCCTCACCGTTGACGATTTCAAACGTCACCAAACGCGTGCGAGTATCACACTGACTCCATTTTTCGAGTGTGGTGGGTGCAACACCATATCTTGCCCACAAATCGACGCGGCCCTGATCAAAGGGCTCCTGCCCGACTGCCTTCCCATATGTATCGTCACCAATGATGACTACGTCGATGTGCGGAGCAAGGCCGTTTATCACAAGCTCACTGGCCGAAGCTGTGCCGTTTGTTGTGATAAAAGCTATTCGCAGTGGCTCCATCGTATTGGCCAGTGGCCTGAAATAGGCCCCCGCGTTGTTCTCGCGCTGCTTGTCATTGAAAGACAGTAAAAAGCTGAGCCGACCCTCTGCCACCAGACCCCCAAGCAGATCCAGCAGCCTGTCGGCAACGCCCAACAAACCACCTCCGTTATAACGAAAATCCACCACCAGATCGGTCACACCATTGCGCCGAAAAAGAGCGATCGCCTCGTCCAGCTCGCTGTTTGCTGTAGAAATGAATGAACGAAGGTGTAAATAGCCAACCGGTGAATTACCGTCGCGAGCAATCAAGGTTGGCGGTACAGCTAGGGGCGGCGTTGTGAGCTCCCCCTTCGCAATCACTTTTTCGATCACTTCCCCGGTCGGCTTACGAACACGAAAGCCCCTCTCGACAGCAATCTCGGAAGGCCCGAAAAGCTCCAATGACGAGACGTTGCGACTTATAAGCTCGTCGATGGTTTCATACCCTCGGCCATTACCTATATCGATAGCAAGAACTTCATCCCCCCTGGAAAACCCGGCCCGGCCCGTTGGCCCATTCTGAAAAACATCCGCAAAAAAGAACCCTCCGAAAGCGTCAAAGCCGTAACGAAACCCGAAGCCAATATAGGCGCCAGCACTGTAGCGTTCGTCATCCGCCTTTTGGGTAGTGAGAAAGGAAAAACCATCGTCGCGCTTATCAACGGCAAGGGGTGCAGTAAGAGCGTCTAGATAGGCCTGCGCCGTAGCAAAATCTTCGGGATCAACATCAGCCATCTCGTCATACCAGAGATAGAATTCATTAGCGATCAACGTCACGAAATCTTTTTTATCTTTTTCCGTGCAAGCAACAACCGATGGCGGCGCCTCTTTCAGGCCTCTCGCTAT
>Ga0181570_10002501_pt1 | contig 14586 bp, 16 predicted proteins | sample 101ome_18_FD_148667 | JGI IMG/M metagenome (GOLD analysis project Ga0181570, IMG submission 148667) | Coastal salt marsh microbial communities from the Groves Creek Marsh, Skidaway Island, Georgia - 101406AT metaG (spades assembly) | ecosystem: Environmental > Aquatic > Marine > Intertidal zone...
ACTTTGAAAAGGCCATCCATGATTTCTCTTGAATTCATGCAGTTGTTTCACGAAAGTTTACGGCAATACCAGCAATGAAATCATATACAGTTTGTATAATCTGACCATCATGCAACCGACTGAACAAGTAGTGGCGCATAATAAGAACTGTGTTCTTTCACTAGGTTCGGGACACAGTGTGGAACCCAGGAATCCCAACTGACAAACACAGCAATAAGTATGTGTTCGGCACGGTTTTGAATCATGCACGCATAGCGTTAGTGCGCATAAATTTAGTCATTGATATTATTTTGGAAAATGGTGCCCGGGGGCGCAACCATACTTTTCTAAAATATTTTTTAGATATAGATGGTTAGACGAAGCCTGAAATATGGAAGTGGTCCTAAAAGCGGTCCCGAAGTTAACTAATTTAATCGGTAGGTAACAGTACTTAATGTCTCTAACCGGTTGTATGAAGATAACATTAGTGTGCTAAAACAAGTTTTTTGCTATTTTATGAACTTACTCACGAAAACAAGTATTTTTGGCAATATAAATGACCGTAATTTAATTGAACCAATTCCAACATCGTGCGGCACAAGTGACCGGGTCTATGGTTTCTATTGATAATTCTTTTTCAACTTCGTGATATACCTCCACCATACCCGCGCATCCAAGAATGATAGCAGAAACTTCATCTAATTTTTGGGCACGTAGAGCCTCTGACTTGATAATTTCAGAAGCCTTTTTAGGGTTAGATTCTAGTTCCAAAACAGGTACTTCAGACGCACGGACTTTTGACACAAACTTGGTGAGGCCCATACCGCTTATGTTATCTTCTATAATTGAAACAGAAACTGATAGGGTCGTAACAACGCTAAAGCGATTGTTTCTTAATGCAGAATAGTGAAAGGATGCCTGGCCGATGCCAATAACAGGGCAATCTGAAATCGCTGCGGCTTTATCAAGTGCAGTGTCATCAAAACATCCTATGATAATGCCATCTGCTCCAGACTTTGATGCTTTGTCGACGAGTTGGAGAAGCGGTTCCGTTGCGCTTTCTCCGTCCTTTTTTCCTTGGATAGCTGGCGGCCCATAATGTGAAGTCCATCCTTCGAAACTCTGACTAGGCGCCGCTCGTCGTGCTTGCGCCAACATTGCTTCGGTCATCGATACTGTGCTGTTTGGATTTATGATTATCACAGACATCAAATCATCCCCTTACCCGCATCAGAGCCATGCAATTTGCGACGCCTGTTCATAAACCAGACAACCATTAAAAATACCAAAATCACTATCAACGAAAATACCGTTGTCAGTGTGCCTAAGGCGAACAAAACTGGTGTAGTAACGTTAGTCGTCATGCCAAAAATTTCGAGTGGCAGCGTATTATAGCTCCCAGATGTGAGTAGGGTTCTGGCAAATTCATCATAGCTGAGCGTAAAACCAAATAGGGCAACTCCTATTAGAGATGGCGCAATGATCGGTATCACAACATGCCTGATAACCTGCCAAGGACTTGCTCCCAAATCGCGAGCGGCTTCCTCATACGATCGGTCAAATCGGTTGAAGACTGCAAACATAATCAGTAATCCAAAGGGCAGTGTCCAAGTCAGCTGAGCTCCAAATCCTGAGCTGGACCAATGGACATTCAGACCAGATTGAGACCAAATAAGACCAACCCCCAGAGAGATCAGGATCGAAGGGATCACCAGCGAAGTGATAACCAAATAGAATAAGACCGTGGATCCGACAAAGCGCTTGCGGAAGGCTAGCCCGCCCATAATCGATACCACAACCGTGGTGACCATTACCATTAGCCCAAGTATCAGAGAACGACTGAATGAACCCCAAATATCGCCAACAGCTTGTTGCTCAAACAGATCCCGGAACCAATGCAATGAGACACCTCTCATTGGGAAAGTAAGACCGCCACCAGGACCTTGAAAAGATAAGATGCCAATCGTTAGTGTCGGGCCATAAAGAAACACAATGAACAGAACAAAAAAGGCACTAAGATAGTAAAAAGACTTGGGACGCGGCTCCATGATCAAAGTTCCTTCCGTATATCAACAAAACGCAGAAGCGTACCAATGAGAATGAGAACGGTGATAAGCAGGATCACAGCGGTTGCAGACGCGGACGGATATTGAAGCAACGCTATATCGTTCTGGATCAGACGACCCATGTTCGCGGATTGAGAGCCACTCATAAAACGCACGGTGATGAAATCTCCCATGACCAGGGCCACAACAAAGATTGTACCGATCATGATCCCTGGTTTGGTCAATGGAATGATCACGTACCAAAGCGTCTGCCAGCCAGTGGCACCTGCATCCACCGATGCTTCGATCAAGGATTTGTCGATCCGCATCATCGTATTGAAGATCGGCACAACCATGAACAGCGTGTAGAGGTGTACGAAGGCAAGAACCACGCTGAAATCACTGAACAGCAGCCATTCAAGCGGCTCGTCAATAACACCCATGGAAATAAGCGTAGAGTTGGCTATCCCATTACGACCAAGGAATGGGATCCATGATATCATTCGTATGATGTTCGAGGTCAGGAACGGGATCGTACACAACAAAAACAGCGCGATCTGCCATGTTAGGGTCCGGATGTGAAACGCCAGAAAGTAGGCGACGGTGAAGCCAATCAGCAGGGTGAAGGCCCATGTTATTAGGGCGTATTTGAATGTGTTTAAAAATACTCGATAGGTCACATCGGATGTGAGGAGGAATTCATAATTATCGAACAGAAAAGCTGGATAAATTGACCATTCCGTCGCGCCCCAAAAACTAACCACCACGATCATAATAATCGGGGCAACCAAGAACACCGAAAGCACGAACATCAAAGGAGATGCCAATGCCACGCCAGTAAAATTCGAATTCTTCATCTTGCTAGAAATACTCTAAGTTAGTGTGGGGGGCAGTATGCCCCCCAATGTGTTACTGTCGTCAGGCAGAAAATAAATTACGCTGCGATGAACTCGTTCCATTTACGAACCATGTATTGGTTCTCATCCATCACAGAGTTCCAGCAAACAACAGAACCCATACGATCTAGGAAGGAGCCACCATCGCGTACCTCCCCTGGTCCAGCCAGTTTTGCACCTGTCGGAGAAACGATGTCACCTTTAGAAGCTTTACCTTCGTACCAGTAGCCCCACTCGTCTTCGGACATAAATTCTTTAGATGTACTTGGAACAGCTGAGTAATACCCCTGACGCATCAGATAGCCGCCGACCCAGCCGGAGAGATACCAATTGATATATTCATAGGCAGCATCCAGCTCCATACCCGATAGCGATGCCGACAGACCAAGACCGCCGCCCCAAGAACGATAGCCCTCTTCCAAAGGCTGATAGACACACGGTATGCCCTGCGAACGCACAGCGGTGATCGCAGGTGACCACATGGACTGGATAACGACCTCTCCGGAGGCCATGAGGTTTACGGACTCATCAAAAGATTTCCAGAAAGCGCGGAACTGGCCATTTTTCTTGGCCTCGGTGAAGATGCCCAAGGTTAGGTCGATCTCTTCACGCGTCATATTACCTTTGTCTGGATAGGTGTATTCACCCATGGACTCCACAACCAACGCCATATCCATGATCCCGATAGACGAGATATCTAGGATGGAAGCCTTTCCTTTAAATTCTGGGTTCAGCAGCTCACGCCAATTATTGATAGGCCGACCAATCAGGTCGGGGCGAATACCCAACGTATCAGCATTGTAAATTGTTGGGATTAGAGTCATCCAACCCGATTCTTCCTGAACAAACTTTGTGCCATCGACGCCAGTGGTAAAGCCAACAGTGTGCGGTGCGGTGCCTTGAGCGATCGTGCTTTCAGGCGTCAAAAGCCCATTACGGAAAGTGCCTGCAATATTGTCGTATTGCGCGATCCTTGAGGTATCCATCGCCTGCATGTTACCCGCTGCCCACACCTTTTTACAGATGAAGTACTCAATATCTGCGATATCAAAGCTATTGGGTTGTGTGGCCGCACGCTGAGTAACGCTGTCAGTATCAAGGGCAGTCATTTCCAAATTGAAGCCCAGGTCTTCTTTGACCTTTAAAGCCACATCATTCAGGTTTGACACCCCCGTGCCGAACTGGCGTAAAGTGATATCTTTCGTCGCTTGTCCCCACACCATTGGAGCCGGAAGCGTAGCGGCGGCTACCGCCGCGCCGCCCGTTTTCAATAGCGAGCGACGAGAATAGCGTACTTTTGAGATTGTTGTCATAGTTTATCCTCTCTGTTGAAGGTATTTTTATCCGGCCAAGGCATGTGCCGCCTCGGCCTCCCAGTCGAGGCCAATCGCCTCGCCCAACTCCTTCGGGTTCCCGAAGAAATCCTTGTCAGACAGCAGTGCAGTTACCTCTTGCTCATCCGCAACTGAAGCGGTCAGCGCAACATGTGTCCCTTGATATTCTATGTTTGTGATGGTGCCGGGAAGTTTGGCAGCTTTGTCGTTTGTTACTTTTAAGGCATCAGATCGTACAGCAACCATACCTTCAGGCATCGTCACCACATTATGAGAGCCCAAGAACCGGGCGACAAATGCCGTTTTCGGCGCATCAAAAACTAATCGCGTCTTACCAGCTTGCTCTATCTTTGCATCATTCATCACGACGATTTCATCGGCCAAAGCCAAAGCCTCATCCTGGCCATGTGTAACATGTACAAAGGTAATCCCCAGTTCTCGTTGTAATTTTTTCAACTCCGCGCGCATGCGGATCCGCAAAAACGGGTCAAGCGCTGACAAAGGTTCATCCAACAGCAAAATATCCGGTTTTGTTATTAATGCTCTTGCCAGAGCTGCGCGCTGTTGCTGTCCCCCGGAAAGTTGGGCAGGTAGACGACCCGACATGGCCGTCATATCAACAAGCTCCAAAAGCTCATTAGCGCGGGCGTGGCGCGTTTTTTTATCCACGCCTTTCATGGCCAGACTAAAAGCAACGTTATCAAGCACACTAAGGTGTGGAAATAAAGCATAGTTCTGGAACATCATCGCAGTACCACGCTTAGCCGGCGGTAGGTCCGAGATATCCCTTCCTCCAAGGATTATCGCACCATCTGATACCGTTTCATGCCCAGCAATCATCCTTAGTGTAGACGACTTTCCACAACCAGACGGACCCAACAGACAAGCATAAGTCCCCGCACTAAAATGGTAACTGATGGCGTTAACGGCAACCGTTGCCCCGTAGCGTTTAGTTAAACTGACCAGTTCAAGTTCCATGTTATCGCTCATTTCGACCCCGAAATCTCTAGTTAAATTAACGGCCTTATCTGTAACGTAAGGCAAATTTGATCCACTTAATCTGTCGCTAAAACTCGAAAGTTGCGCTAAAAAAGGGCAGATCCAAACATATTTGTATAAAAAATGAGCACGTATTGTATACAATGTAAAGATATTTTATACACCTGTTGTCCAGAGATAACTGCGTTATTAACGTATGAACCGAGGGTATTAATTGCAGATCACAAAATTGAAAACCGTAACCGCAGAAGAGATAGTCGCACAGCTTTCCGATGCCGTGCACGAACATCGCCTCAAGCCCGGGGTAAAATTGCGCGAAGATGAAGTAGGCGAGGTCTTTGGCGTAAGTCGAACTATAGTGCGACAGGCCTTACGAAATATGGCATTCGGCGGTTTGCTGACAATCGAAAAGAACCGCGGCGCCTCTGTATCGAAGCCAACAATGAAAGAAGCGCATGAGGTCTTTCAGGCTCGCGCACTTTTGGAACCCAGCACTGCGCGCGCCGCGGCAGAGCGCACAACACCAGCCGATATTGTTAAGCTTCAGAGGCACATTAAAGAAGAGCATGAAGCCCTTGATCAAGGTCAGCTGGGTCTGGCTTTGAAACTTTCTGGGGATTTTCATCTGGAAATCGCGCGAATTGCGGATCAACAAACGATAGAACACTTCCTGAAACAACTCATATCTCGGTCGTCTTTGGTCATTGCACTCTATTGGAAGCGGCGTAATGCAATCTGCGAAAACAATACTCATCACACCCTTGTTGAGGCACTACGCAACAATGATGGCAGCACAGCCGAAGACCTCATGAGAGGGCATTTGCTGGACATCTATTCCCAACTTGATTTGCGAAAGCATGAGGGGAAGCCAGTGTCCCTGAAGGACGCGCTACGCCGATAACGGACAACCGAAAAGTCTTGATTGTATGTCTCAATCAACACACGAACCAAAACTGCGATTGATCTGTGAAATTACATGTCAGAGTAGAAACGAGACATTAAGATAATAGCTGGTATTATAATTCAAATGAAATATTTACCATGGCAGATGCTCAACAAGATATTAGTCAAGCCATAATATTAGGTTAACGAACTGTTTTTAAAACGTCGTAATCATGGTGTTCGGCCTAGAATGCGCTCATAACGATGTATAAAAAGTGTGCTCCACATATATTTATGAGCTGCAGGGGCACACCTTTTGTTTGCGAAAATAAATCTTGAGCGCATCTGCAATGAGGCTAAATTAGCGTTCGTTTGCCTATCATTTCAGATTAGCCAGTACTCACGACAAAGGGGTGTGTGCATCGACAAAGATCATTAAGAGTTGGGAATTGATGACAACCAGCCAACACTTGTTTCCAATCGCGCTAGTATGCGTCGCATACGGTTGACTAAAGAAAGTATACTCAATCAGAGGCAGCGTGCATAAAATTTAATCATATGTATTTATCGTGATTAAATATTAATCATAATAGTTTCAAAATTCGTATCAACTCTGTATTTATCTGTCTTCTGAACCTGAGTGTGGCCTTCTGGCTGCAATGTACACAATACCTTTGACTAACATGAACAAACACACATCATTCGCATCACAACCGAGAGCAGAGGGACAGCTGTGCGTAGATGTGGGTGATGGTGGTCAAATCGAAATGCTCTACCAGCAAGGCGCTTCGAAGGTTTTGTTTCCTAGGCGGCTTGTTGGAAATGAGGCAATTTTTATCAACACGTCTGGCGGTCTCACGAGTGGAGATCATTTCACTACAGAGATAAAAGTCAAAGACAAATCTCAATTTACGTTCACGACACAAGGTTTTGAGCGGGTTTATCGTAGCATTGATGGTGAGTGCGCGACAGTTAGCAACACACTTCACATAACCGAGCAAGCGAGCTGTCATTGGCTTCCACAAGAAACATTGCTCTACGATGGCGGAGCATTGGATCGACGCCTCAACGTGAACTTAGAAAAAGAGGCGAGTGCATTGATTGTGGAGCCCCTCTTGATAGGCCGTTTGGCCATGGGCGAAACGCATGTTCACGGCTCTTTTCGTGACTGTGTAAGTGTAAGTATCTCGGGCGAGTTGGTTTTTCTCGACAACACTAAGCTCATCGGTGATATCACCGCGATGCTGGACCGCCCAGCGATTGCCGCAGGCGCGCGAGCAATAGCACTTATATTATACCGTGCGCAGGACGCAGATTTGGCCGTTGGGCGCATCAGGTCTGTGTTGAACAAATATTCAGGAGCAAGCCTATTGCGCAATGACCTTTTTGTAGCGCGGCTCATTGCTGAGGATGGGCTGGCACTGCGCAGAATGCTCCTACCTATTTTAGACGATTTGACACGCAGTAACATGCCTAAAACTTGGAGATTGTAATGCAACTCACACCGAGAGAAAAAGATAAACTCTTAGTGGCGATGGCCGCAGATGTCGCCCGTCGCCGTAAAGCCAGAGGCGTAAAACTTAACCACCCGGAAGCCATTGCAATTATTTGCGATGCTGTAGTTGAAGGTGCTCGCGATGGCCGCAGCGTAGCAGAAATGATGCAATACGGCGGCACCATCTTAACTAGAAAAGATTGTATGGAAGGAATTCCAGAAATGATCCCTGAAGTACAAGTAGAGGCCACGTTTCCGGACGGAACAAAGTTAGTAACCGTACACAACCCCATCCGATAGGAGAAAGTTATGAAATACTACGCCTGCCTTTTATTAATACTCTGCTCAACACCTGTTCTGGCGCATACCGCTACATTACCGCACTCACATGACGTGAGCCCTGTGCCACTTTTAATTGGGTTAGGCATTATCGCCACAGCGCTGATGTGCGGCAAGTTCTATAAAAGAGCCATCCGATGATCCCAGGTGAACTTTTCTTAGCCGACGAGGATATTGTTTTAAACTCTGACCGCTTGGCAGTTGATATTGTTGTCTCAAACACAGGGGACCGTCCAATACAAGTGGGTAGTCATTATCACTTTTATGAAACAAACCCAGCTCTTGCATTTGATCGTGATGCGGCACGTGGGATGCGTCTTGATATCGCCGCAGGCACGGCTGTGCGATTTGAGCCTGGTCAAACACGGCATGTGGGATTGATTCCCATTGCAGGAGATCAGCGTATTTTTGGCTTTAATGGCGAAATCATGGGAGAACTGTAATGTCTGTCAAAATTTCACGATATGACTATGCGGGGATGTATGGGCCAACCACGGGCGACAAACTACGATTGGCCGATACAGAGCTTGTGATCGAAGTTGAGCGCGACCTGACCATCTATGGAGAAGAAGTGAAATTTGGCGGTGGCAAAGTCATCCGCGATGGTATGGGCCAATCACAAACCACACGAGCTGCAGGCGCTCCCGACACTGTAATCACAAATGCTCTTATTCTGGATTACACAGGCATTTACAAAGCTGATGTTGCACTACGCGACGGTCGTATCAGCGCTATAGGAAAAGCAGGAAACCCAGATACACAACCCAATGTGGATATCAGCATTGGTCCAGGTACTGAAATTATTGCAGGTGAGGGAAAAATCTTAACAGCTGGAGGTTTTGACAGTCATATTCATTATATTTGCCCGCAACAGGTTGATGACGCGCTTCATTCTGGTGTGACAACAATGCTTGGAGGTGGCACAGGACCCGCTCACGGCACATTGGCAACCACTTGCACTCCAGGCCCTTGGCACATCGGACGGATGTTACAAGCAGCCGATGGATTACCTATGAACCTCGCCTTTGCAGGCAAGGGAAATGCATCGCTACCCGACGCTTTGCGCGAGCAAGTTCTTGGTGGAGCATGTGCGCTCAAGCTACACGAAGACTGGGGGACTACACCCGCATCAATTGATTGCTGCCTGTCGGTGGCTGATGAATCAGATGTCCAAGTGATGATCCACACTGATACGCTCAACGAGAGTGGTTTTGTCGAACACACGGTTGCAGCAATGAAGGAAAGAACAATTCATGCCTTTCACACTGAAGGTGCAGGTGGTGGACATGCGCCTGATATCATAAAAATCTGTGGCGAAGAATTTGTACTTCCATCTTCGACAAATCCAACGCGCCCATTTACAAAAAATACAGTTGAAGAGCACCTCGATATGTTGATGGTATGTCACCATCTCGACAAGTCGATCCCGGAGGATATCGCCTTTGCCGAAAGTCGCATTCGTCGAGAAACAATTGCCGCAGAGGATATTTTGCACGATATAGGTGCCTTTTCGATTATCGCATCCGACAGTCAGGCGATGGGGCGTGTTGGTGAGGTGATCACACGAACATGGCAGACTGCAGATAAGATGAAACGCCAGCGCGGAGCATTATCCGAAGAGACAGGGTACAATGATAATATGCGTGCCCGCCGTTATGTCGCTAAATATACGATCAACCCAGCGATCGCCCATGGTATTTCACATGAAATCGGCTCGATTGAAATTGGTAAGCGCGCAGATTTAGTCCTATGGTCACCTGCGTTTTTTGGAGCAAAACCAGAGATGGTGCTGTTGGGTGGAATGATTGTTGTTGCGCAAATGGGGGATCCCAATGCCTCCATCCCCACGCCGCAGCCAGTCTATACCAGATCAATGTTTGGGGCCTATGGCGGCGCTTTGACACAAAGCTCGATCAGCTTCATTTCAGCAGCAGCACAAGACGCTGATCTTGGAAAAACTCTAGGGCTAGCTAAGGCCACTGTGCCTGTAAAAAATACACGTGGCATTGGAAAAAAAGACCTAAAACTCAATACCGAGCTGCCTGAAATAGAGGTGCACCCAGAAACCTACGAAGTCAGGGCAAATGGTGAACTGCTTACATGTCAGCCCGCTGAATCTGTGCCACTCGCACAGCGTTATTTTATGTTTTAAAGAGGCGACATATGCTAACTGCACATATCATTCATGCACAGCCGAAAGAAACTGCGATTTATAAGTGTTCACTGACTTATGCAGAGCGGTTTTTGCGCCGTAAGCGCCTAGAAACAGATTGCGGCATTAGCTTTGTTCTAGATCTAGAGAAGACAACGAATTTAAACCACGGTGATCATATTGAGCTGAATGACGGGACACGGGTCACTGTTTTGGCAAAACCCGAGCGCTTGGCTGCGCTGCGGGGGACAAATTTGATGGAACTGGCTTGGCATATTGGTAACCGACATACGCCCTGTGAAGTAGTGGATGATCAATTATTCATTCAACATGATCATGTCATAGAACATATGATTGAACATCTTGGTGGTCAGGTTGAACACGTCACTCGTCCTTTTACTCCAATGGGCGGTGCATATGGCCATGGTCGCACACATAGTCATGAACATGGGGCATCTACACATGTCCACACCCATTAACAATCAGATCTTAACGGTCATGCAATGGCTATCGCCGGCTTTTCCGATTGGTAGTTTCGCATATTCGCATGGTTTAGAATGGGCGATTTCAACAGGATGCGTGATTGATGCTGCCACACTTGAGAGTTGGATTACAGATGTATTGGAATACGGTTCCGGTCGAACGGATGCGATAATATTGGCACTGGCTGTACGCGGAGTATTGCCGTTTGATAAACTTAACGCCATGTCGCTTGCGCTTTGCGCTTCCCAAGAACGGCTATCTGAGACCCAGGCACAAGGTGAAGCCATGGGCAAAGTGATGCATGATGTTTGGAAGATAGGGTGCGAGGAAATGGTTTTGCCAGTGGCCTTAGGCGCAGCGGCGGCTCATCGGTCGATCCCAGTCGATCTCATTGTGCCAGCTTATTTACACGCATTTAGCTCCAATTTGATATCGGTGGCTGTACGACTAGTACCTGTGGGGCAGACCCAAGGTCAGCGTGTACTCCTCGCGCTACACCCATTGATTGACGCACTTGCGCAGGTAGCGTCAAATGCTGATTTAGACGACCTAACATCCTGTACGTTTCTCTCAGATGTCGCGTCAATGCGTCACGAAACGCAAATTCCAAGGATCTTTAAAACATGATACAGTTCAAAAAATCAGCCGTCCGCATTGGGATTGGTGGTCCTGTAGGCGCTGGTAAAACAACACTAACTGCGGCTCTAGTTAAACATTTACATGATAAGTTTTCTGTCGCAGTAATTACAAATGACATTTATACACAAGAAGACGCTGAAGCATTGATGCGGATGCAAATTTTACCAAAAGACCGCGTGATTGGCGTTGAAACTGGCGGTTGTCCACATACTGCAATTCGAGAAGACGCCTCAATCAACTTGGCGGCGGTGTCAAAATTACAGGCAGATTTTCCAGATCTTGATATAATTTTTATTGAGTCTGGTGGTGATAATTTATCAGCAACATTCTCTCCAGAGCTTGCAGATATTACTATCTACGTCATCGACGTTGCTATGGGCCAAGATATTCCTCGCAAGCGAGGTCCCGCACTAATGAAGTCAGATATACTTGTAATAAATAAAAGTGATCTCGCCCCTTATGTTGGCGTAGATTTAGAACTTGCCGAGCAAGATGCTGAATATATGCGTGCCGGACGCCCATTTTTTATCATACAAGCACGTAACAATATAAACATTTCCGAGATCTGTTCAAAGTTGCTCCATATTGCTGGGTTAACTCCGAAGGAGCCAATCTTTTAAAGGCGTCATCAATGACACCCAATTGGTAGTTTGACTGGATAAGCGCGACGGTCCTGTCAGACAAACGAGACCAAGCATCACTAATCTATTAATAATCTTTTGCGAAGTTAAGCAGACCCTAAATAAACCTAGGTAAAAATGTGTTACTTGCTCGTCTTTAAAATGACGAGCGAGTCTGTGTTCTTTCACTAGGTTGTAGACACAGTGTTAGACCCCGGAAACTCTCCCCTAAAACACGCCAAAAAGTGTGTGTTTGGTGTGTTTTTGAATCCTACACGCATAGCGTTAGTGTGCAAAAATTAAGTCATTGATATTTTTTTGGAAAGTGGTGCCCGGGGGCGCAACCATACTTTTCTCAAATTTTATTTAAATATAGATGGTTATACGGTTTCAAAATGTGGAAGTGGTCCTAAAAGCGGTCCCAAATTTCAATATGGAAAATTCTTTACAAGATCATAGTCTCGTCCTCGAAGGACGTTGATAACTGCAGAAAACAAGGAGCCAAAAAGCAAAGACCACAAATGCTCGCGTACTAGCTTGAGAAAATTTCGACAAAAAACACGTTTCTGTGTTATACTGTTCAAAATTGAAAAAGTGAGAGCCGCTATTTTGTAACAGGTTTGATACTGCCGGTGCAAATATTAGTTCTAAGATTAATCGGGATCATATTCCTTTTTTTCAGCGCACAAATTGTGTGCGCCAAAGATATTTTCGGGCATGGCGGCCCGGTGGTTGATATAGAAGTTTCTAACGATAGATCAAAGATCTTTACCGCAAGTTTCGACTACTCATTTATTATTTGGGACACTCGGGGACTAAAAATGCTTGCCAAGTTTGGCAACCATGAATCTTCGCTAGTCGATATTGCTATTGATGGTACAGATAAAACTGCTGTCATTTTAGAACGCAACAATAGCATTAGTGTTTGGGATATCAGCAGAATACCTCTGAACATTCCGAGTATGCCATCACTTAAAATAAAAGAAAATTATAAGGTTTCCGCAATTGCTATTTCCAATGACGCCACTTTTATCGCAACAGGCGGTTTTAACGGCCAGCTTTCAATTTGGTCCATCGATACTGCGACAAAACTTTTCGAAATCAATTCTCATGTTGGCGCTGTTAGTAAACTTTCATTCACAGAAAACGACCAACACCTACTTACTGCAGGCACAGACGGTAAACTAATTAAATGGTCGACGCCAACTTTAGAAATTGAGGATTTAATCATCAATTTAAATTGGGGTATACGCTCTTTTGACGATAATAATAGCCTGATTTCTATAGGTACCAGTGACGGCAAAATGCTCGTTGTCGATTCAAACGACAAAAAAACTATTTTTGAACAGATTGAATTGAATCAACCAGTAACCGCGACAAGCATATCCCATACGGCTGATATAGTTTCGTTTGGAAATATAAATGGCAGGATTTTGACGTATGATATGATTTTAGGAAAAATCATCTCTGATAATAAAGTGGTGAACGGTCCAATATGGAGCATGAATTTTCTAGATAAAAAACAAATTGTTTACGGAGGGTTAGACGATTTTATTTCAGTAGTACCGATTAATAATCAAAAATGGAATTTCACAACTATTTTGCAGAATACTCGGGAATTCCAAACTGCGAACAACTCAAGGACACATGTTGGCGAAATACATTTCAAGCGGAAGTGTAGTGTATGCCATTCCATTGACTTAAGTCATAGCAACAAGGCCGGACCAACACTGCATAAAATAATGGGACGTCAAGCAGGTTCTCTAAATGACTACAACTATTCTGACGCACTAAAAAATGCCAACTTTGTCTGGGATACTGTCACAATAAGAGAGCTTTTTGAGCAAGGACCCAATGAATTTATTCCAGGATCAAAAATGCCTCTTCAAGTCATATCCCAATCAAATGATCTTAATGCACTATTAGATTATTTAGAAAAGCTGAGCGGAGAGCATGTCATTACAGATAAATAATATATAGAAATAATAGATCTCTGGAGATTCTGGTACCATTGAACTCCCAAAAGTTTTTCATGTTTCTTCTTAGAAAATTGGCGCCCGGGGGTGGAATCGAACCACCGACACGAGGATTTTCAATAGAGATGGCAGTAGATTGTTGTTTTATTATGGCTATTTAGCGTGATATAACTCTGGTGTGTGTAAAAATATGTTTTGGTTGTTCATGCAGTTTGGCCCAAACACTGTGTCTACAACCAATGGCGGGACACAGTGTTTAGCGCCACTTAGTTACACAAAAACCTGAATTTAAACATATCTGAAAGTTGGATGATCTCGTAACAGCTTCAAAATATCTTTGCCCGAATAACGCTGCCAAGCCATATAAATTTCATCGTGATACGCAATTAAGATGAAGGTGTACGTTTTCCAACTACGAATTAAGAGGCTCTAATCAAAGCAATCAATTCTTGGACTTTTTCACTCAATAATTCTTTGTCCCCGCGCGTCTCAACATTTAAGCGTACAAGAGGCTCAGTGTTGGATTTACGCACATTAAAGCGCCAATGTTTGAACTCCATCGAAACACCATCGAGTTCATCAACGCGCTCTGCTTCATCTTGGAACTTTAACCTTATAATGTTTAGGAAAACCTCTATACCTTTCCCAGCGACCGAGCGTTCTAAGTGAAATGCCAAATTGATCCAGCACATCTCGACGAGACATGTATTTCATATCCGCCTCCTGCGGTTAAGTTTTTAGATTGCT
>Ga0181570_10002511_pt1 | contig 14551 bp, 10 predicted proteins | sample 101ome_18_FD_148667 | JGI IMG/M metagenome (GOLD analysis project Ga0181570, IMG submission 148667) | Coastal salt marsh microbial communities from the Groves Creek Marsh, Skidaway Island, Georgia - 101406AT metaG (spades assembly) | ecosystem: Environmental > Aquatic > Marine > Intertidal zone...
GGAGGAGCGCTGCCGCGCGACGCCCGAGGTGAGGTCTCTGCCGGTCCTCCTTTGCGTTGATTTTTTTACATTGACAGCCTCCGAACCCTAACCATCGGCTAAATTTGGCTCGAACGACGGTTGACTGCGCGCGCGAGACGTGTACGTTTCCATCCATCAGGACGAGTGATGACTCGTCAAAAAATACCCCGATCCCCCACCCCCTTCTCGATTTCGATTTCGATTTCGATTGCGCACGCACGCGCGTTGACTTTTTTCGAACACGTGATATGAATCACATTCTTCGTACATACACATACCATAAATATAACCATAATACTATAAACAACAATACTAGGGTTTAGGTAATAAAACACCGACGTCCTCCTCGACGTTGACCCGTGGGGTCGTTCGTTCGTTCGGGGTCGTAATGAGTGGTACAAGTAGGGAGGGACCCGCGAGGAGTGAGAGAGAATAACCAAAATCCGTCATCCGTTCGCCTTCTCTCGAAACAGCGCGGTGCGCTCGCTTTTTTTTAACACGCGCCGACGCCGGACCCGGACCCGGACCCGGACCGGACCGGACCGTCGGCGCCGTCGCGGGCGACTCACGACTCGACGTCGACGTCCGATGACCCCGCGCGTCCGAGCGAACGTTCGGACATTCGAAGCGTCGCGCGCGTCGGAGACGATCCGGCGACGCGCGGTTCCGACAGACCAGGGGCGCGAGGACGCGCGAGGACGCGACGAGGCGCGGGGCGAGCGATCGAGGGACGAACGCGATTGGATTTTGAAGGGATAAAAAAGTTTTTCCACGAAAACGGTGCGACGACGCGTCGATCGACGACGGCGGCGACGAGGAGGAGGGAAACCGATCGAACCGCCAGTCGATCCGCCGGGCTTCGATTGATCTCGGAGACGAGCGAGAGCGAGAGCGAGAGCGAGGGCGAGAGCGCGGGCGACGCATGTCGACGGGAACGCCGAGCCGGGACACCGACGGCGTCGTTCGTTCACCGACGATGACGCGTCGTCGCGACGAATCCGACGGGATCGCGGCGACGACGACGCCGGCGACGCGCGTCGCGGCCGGTGGTGGACCAGCGGCGTTCGTTGCTCGGACAGTTGGACGGTTGACGCCGCCGCCCGGTATCAGTGGTGGCGTTCGAGGTCGAGGTCGAGGTCGAGGTCGAGGTCGAGGTCGAGGTCGCTTCGCCTGCACACTGTCTGAGGAGGAAGAGGAAGAGGAAGAGGAGGAAGGATTGTACTGCGCGGACGCGACGACGGGAGACGGGTACCGATGGCGAAAGTACGGCCAGAAGAATATCAAGAATTCACCGTACCCGCGATCGTATTACCGATGCACCGAACCGAGATGTCCGGCGAGGAAGAAGACGGAGCGGGCGAGCGACGGAGCGGGCGTGGTGGTCAAGTACGAAGGCGAACACGATCACGCGAAACCGACGCTAAATGGTGGTGAGACGGAGCGACGAGAGAGTGAAACGACGGTGAGGTCGTCAGGGTCGAGCTTGCGGTCGGGTGGGACGCGGGTTGATTCTGTGAAAAAGTCGAGGGAGATTAAACCGCGGGAGGAGGACAAGGCGGCGAGTAAGACGGCTTCGACGCCGTCCTCCGGTTCGAGGAAGAGAAGGCGGGCGACTTCGTCTCCTTCGCTAGTTCTCGATACTCCCGTGACGAAGAGTGAGAAGAAAATAAAAATGGAACCGCGCTCGAGCGCCAAGTCGACCGAAACGAGGCAAGTGAAGCGAGCCTCACCGAAAGCGGGCGAGCGATGCTATCGCGCGGCGCAGCAGAGGTTTGAAAAGAAGATGGATGAGGCTTTCGCTACTGCGGGGCAAATTTCAGATTTGAAACCGAGGAAACGAGGTGGTAAAGCTGCGAAGGAGATGGAGCTCGTTTCGATGGCGCAAACACCGACGAGTCCATCGCACATTGGAAAGATGATTAATTACTTTGACAATTACTTCAGCGCTCAGTTCATGAGAGGCAACTCGAGCGCTCTCGCCATCGAGGAGGCAGTTCTTCGAGTGAGAGCACGAAGAGACAGTATCATCGCTGCAGCTGCGATGAAATCTTCGTGTAGGCACAAGAAGCCCGCCTTTGCGCCCTCTGATTTGAGCTTTGACTTTCTGTCCCCAACCTCGCCAACGTGGCCATTTGGAGACGCAGACTTGGAAGAGCACTTGCGACAGACCTCGAACCGAGGACCGCGCATCACAGAGATTTCCACTGCTGGTAAGGGAATAGGTGAGGTTCGTCGCTCCAAGTCCCCGCCTCTTGGACAAAGCCAACGTCCTCCCGCGCTCAGCATTGCGGAGAGCAGCTTACCAGATTACTGGTGTTCCGCGTCTCCATACGCGTGCTTGCGCTCGCCGTTCGAATCTATCGTCACCGGCACACCACTGGTCAGCTCGCTCTCCAAGGCAATCTTCTCGTGGCCCGAGTCGCCTTCTCTCAACGCACTCTCGCCGATTCAAGGGTTTACCAGCATCCAAGGCCAACTCTGCCCTTCGCCGCGCTCGCTCACCTAACCGCAACACTCTCTTACCAAACTACACGCGCGCGCGCGCGCTGTAATACCGATTCACTGGGATCCAGTCACCTCGAACAAACCACTCCAATGCGCTCCTCATCCGTATTTCGCATTTACCCTGTTGAAGACCCGCCTCGATCCGAGCGCTCGAGTTTCCCCTGCGGCCGAACCATCCACGTGGCACATTACGTTTGCCGGAGATAGTGTTGCGTAAGAGAAAAACGTAACAACGTCTCGCGTCGGTCGCGTTCCCCGTCAAGGCGACGATCGATCGCAACCGCGACGAAAAGTTCTACGCCCTTGTCCGGGGGCTGCGCGAAGCGAACGCACCGCGCACGGCGGCGCAACGTTCGTACGACGTTAAACATCCCAAAACAGATATTCGAACATTGTCATAACAGACGCGCTGTACCTCGACCGAGACCCTGATCGAGACCCACCTGGCGCGTGGACGCTCGATCAGATGGACCCGGGAGCGTTCCCACCGGAGTCTGAGACCTTTGGAGGCTTTGAAACTTTGTTCGACGACCCGGTGGCGGACGAGTTGCGCGTTACGGTGGAGCTCACTCGCGGCGTCGAAGCGCCCGCAGGCTTGCAAGACCTCAGCAAGGACCTGCTGACGAACATCCCACCGCAAAGCTCGCCGGCAACGACAAAAGACAATAGAGATCGTTCGGCTGAGAGTGTACCAGCGAGCGTTTCTCGCAGTGCTCGCGCCAGGAAGAGCGTAAAGTCGTCCAAGTCTCGTTCGCGCGCCGTCGCCGTCTCGGGCGTCATGCAGTTTTGTTCAAGTTGTCGACAGCACTTGGACGAAGCGACCCAATTCGTGAGCGGTAAAAAGACATGCAAATCGTGTCTACGATACCACAAGGCGTACGGGAGAAAACGACGAAGAGAACATCAGGATGTCGATTTCACAGAGTCTCTGCCCAAGACGAGCTCTTCCCGTCGACGGGCAAAGCCATGCACATAGCCATGCACATTCGCACCACCGTCCCTTAGCTCATGCCGATTTCGCCTCTTCACTCCATCATTAAGAGATACCTTTCACAGATAGACACATTTTTTAGTTGACATCGCATTGATCCTGTCGTCATCGTCGCCGTCGGTTGCTCGTCTCGCGCTCTGAGTGAAATCACCGCTATTCATATTCCAAGCGCTGATTGTCCATCAAAGACACCTTCGTCAGTCTGCGCCGCAGCGCTTCGATCGGTCCAGTCGAGTCATGGCGCTCAGAAAGACTGGGGAGATCCCGTTGGATGCGGCGCGTAAACTGGCGGTAACGGAAGCGGAAGCGCTGGAACAGAAGCGACACGACGAAGCGAGAGCGGCGTTTGAGGCGACGTTTAAGAAGAAAGGACGAGGAGCGCCGCCGACGCTGCCGAAAGTGCGGGAGAGCGTGCGAGAACGACCGGGGGAAGACGAATACGAAGCCGCAGCGGCGGCTCGAAAAGCGGCGTCGGAAGCGGAATCGGACGCGGGTAAAGCGGTCGAGGAAGTTGGAAACTCTGGGTTTCCGCCGGGAGTGGCAGATCCGTTGCGATGCGTCGCACTCGGCGCGGGTGCGGGCGGTGGAACCGCCGGTAAGGTTGCCGCATTCACCGTGGTGGCGAAGGATGGAGAAGATGGTAGAGTGAAAAAGGGCGGTGGATCGGTCAAGTTTGAGGTGAAGAGCGCGTCGACGAACGAAATTGTCGTTCAAGGTGAAGGGAAGGATTGGAACGACGGTACCTATGGGTGTTCTTACTCGGTTTCTGATCGTGGGGACTACGAACTGACCGTGACTTACGACGGGGTGGCCATCAGAGGTTCTCCTTTCCAAGCCTTCTTCAGCGCTTCTCTCGAGCAGACGATAGTGAGCGATCGCGGGATGACGCTTACTGGTGCCGGTGGAGTCGTCGGTATCTGCAGAGACTTTTTGGTGGGCAAGTGCGACCGATCAGTGTGCAAATTCCGACACGCCGCCGTGCCGCCGCCGCCGCCCCCACCTGTAGCTTCCACATCTCAAGCTCCAGAACCACCGGTTCCAGAGGAGTTAAAGAGAACTGCGCACGTTTCTAATCTGCCCACTGCGATGACGATTGATCACGTTAAGCAGATGTTCTCGTTTTGCGGATCGATCTCAGAGATCAGAGAGGGCGGTGCTGGGAAGAATTACGCCTTTATTGAGTTCTCGACTCACAAGGAGGTGCTCGCGGCGCTAGCTTTGAATGGTATGAACGTTGGTGGGAGGAACATTCGCGTAGAACTAGCCAAGACACCAAAATTAGTCACTCCTCGATCATTCACCCCACCGCTGGCGGCCATGAGTGCAAACGTCGAGCAGGCAAAGGCGGCCCAAGAGGCTGCCGCTGCCAGAGCTGCTGAAATTTCAAAACGTCTGCAAGCTGGGGGGCCAGTCGGTAAGAGCAACGATGGGAGTGACGCTAGACACAAGCCGTACTAATCTTTTAGAAGTTGCGCGCGCGCGTGATGTGAATACATATAGTCTTGGATGCTTATTATGCCCTAAGACGCTAGCAAAATGCTCGACGCGCAATGACCTTGGGTCGCCCTCCTTTGAGTTCTTGGCGGAACGACGCCCGAACATCTCACGTCTGACTCAGTACAGTTGAACACATTGCCAATATTACTCTACTCGATATGATAGACGTCCAATACCCAAACGAGGATGATATTGTAAAATGCGTACAAAACATACATTGCGATGTACATGAAACCCATTTGCCTAGTAATCGAGAACCCCCTGCTCGCGACCGTACCGACGTAAAACACGAGTACGCCGAGCAAAATCAATGAAGACGGAAGAAGTTCAGTAGTGCTCACTTCGATGTAGTTGGGTGTTTGCCATGACAGGTAGCACAACCACGGAAGACCAAGGCCGAGCCAGATGTCAAACACGTTTGATCCGACGGCATTTGCGACAGCCATGTCAGCAAATCCATCCTTCGCAACGGCAATGGATGACAGTGCGTCTGGAATGGAGGTACCCGCCGCAAGGACGGTCGTTCCCATGACGACCGCGGGGATCCCCAACAAGCAGCCAATGCGTGCGCACCACTCCACCATGAAGTGAGAGATGACCCCAATCCAACCAATAGAGATGAGGAAGGAGGCAAAGTACCATGTCTCCCACTTCTTCGTGTGGCACGGTGGGATCGTGAACGTGTACAGAGTGTACCACGGTAAGCTTAATGCCCAAATTGGTCTGTCCTTCCATTCCGACGGCACTTTCCACGGACTAGTGGCCTCCTCATCGCCCTCGTCTTCGCACGCGCATTTGTGCACATGATGATGATGCCACGTCACCTTCTCCGTCTCGTTACGAATCTTGCGAAGTTGACCAGCGCTCATCGGCTTGATAGTGCGAGCGGCAATTCCAGCCTTGAAGCGCTGCGCTGCAAAGCCGACGAGCACCGCACCCGTCACCGAAAGTTCACCCTTTGGTGACGCCTTCTTCTCGGCAACGACAGCGGATGGCGCCGTGGACATCTCTGTAGCTTCTCCCTCCTCCATTTTCTCCTCCTTCACCGTGCGCCCGAGGTAATCACCAAAACGTTTATCCAAGAGATCCATAAAGTACTGGTTCTTCCACATAAAGGCAATGTACGAGCTGTAGAGCAACACGTAAATCAAACCTTCCCACCAGTGAACTTTGCCTCCATTGAAAGTGCCGACAACGCCGCAGATCGCGGCAGCGTAAAAGGTGCAGTCGCGCGCGAGAGGTTTCCAGTCCAATTTAAGCGTTTGCCCGGCAAAGATGACGGTAGTGCCGATGATGACGAGAATGTTGAACACTGCGCTTCCGACAATTGTGCCAACCCCGAGAGCGCTGTCCGTGCCGCTGTTGATCAAAGACATGGCGCTCGAGGCCAGCTCTGGGGCGGACGAGCCCGCCGCCATGAACGTCGCTCCCGCGACGTCATCACTCAGACCGAGCGCTGTGCAAATACACTCGAGCGACGCGACAAAAAAGTCATCACACACAATTGCGATGCCGATGAACAAGTAGATCACGCCAATCAAATAGGCGAATATTCCTCCGGGAAGTTCCCAATCCTTGGTTGGTTTACACGTCTCGCTCGAGCTCAACAGCCTTCTCCCAACACCGTCCATTCCGACACCCGCGGTTCCTCGCGTCCAATCCCTCATTAAGGCGGCTCCGGCCACACCAAACACCACGAGCGCCGTGAGCGCCGCCGTTTGCGTCCTACGAGTCGCAAAAACACAACCAGCCAGCCGTCAGTCAGTCTCGGTCGCTCTCGCCTCGGCACTCGCGCTCGTCCGACGTCTGGGCGCGGTTTCGCGTTTCGTCGGTCATCACGCGCTCTCCCGGCGCCCTCTCGCGCGGCGAACCTCCCCCGCTTCCTTCCCGGGTGAAAACCAACAAAAGTCAAACGATGCGCCTCAACCTCGAAGCGCGCCGCGTTTTCCTTCTCCCGCCGGGTCGCGCCCGCACATCAAAATCGAGTCAATTCGTTCGTTCGTTCGTTCGTCGCGAGCGCGCGCACCTCAACCCGTCTTTCCTTCCCCGACGCATCATCGCTCTCCTCTCGCTTCTCCTCCGTCTCGACGTCGCGCCGACCGACGACCCTTTCGACGCGTCGCCGCGAAGATCCATTCTCACCGGCGCCGATTTAGAACAGAATGCGCCGTCGGGAGAGGGATGACGACGAGCGATCCTCCTCGCGCGTTCCGAGACGCTCGACGGACCCTCTCTGCGTGCGTGTCAACACCGTCGGGTATGACCCGGGACGTCGACGAATCGGTGTCGGTGACGACGCGCGCGCGTGTGACGCCCTCGTCGGCGCCGCACGCGGGTTCGCGCGTTCGTTCAAAAAACCAAACGCGCGTCGATCGATCGATCGATCGAACGAGACCCCGCGGACGGACGGACGGACGGACGGACAGAAGGGGGATGGATGTACGTATGTATGAAGCGCAATTGCATACACAGAGTGATAGAGAGCGATCTCTATTGAGGGAAAATACACCACGGCGTCGCCGTCGAGGGCATGCGTACGTATTAGAGGTGAAATGAGGGGATCTATGCATCAAACAGTGAGACCACGCCGTGACGGACGCCGGGCGCGGCACTTCGAGGCGCGAACGTCAGTCGCGTCGTTCGGGTGCGAACGTTCAGGAGGAATGGCTTCGTCGAACGGTGGGTGGAACGGTGGCGTCCCAGCGAACGGTGGTGGGACGATGCAACCGACGATGATGGTGACGGGAGGAACCGCGGGAGGGGGAGCACCGCCGACGATTGGGACGGCGCCACCGATGCGACAACATCTTCAGCATCACGGTAATCTTCAACAGCAGCAGCAGCAGCATCTGGTGGAAAGAGCGACGGATGCGATGGGGAAGGCGACGTTGACGCCGCCACCGATGCAGGGACAACCGCCAGTATACGGTGGTGGTGCACCAGGGGGGATTACACCGTTGGGATACGGGGGACCGGCGATGCATTCTTCAGCGGTTCCGGCTCCGCCGACGCAACAGCCGCAGCAGCAGAGGACGTACCCGCAACACCAGCCGCATTTGGGGGGTGGGACGATGATGGGGGGCGTTGGGACGCCTCCGATCGTCGGAGGTGGAGCGGTCGGGGCGGGGGTGATGCCGCCGCAGCCGGGGATCGGGGCTCCGGTGATGCCGGGGGCGCCGCAGCCCGGGTATGCGCAACCGCTTGCGGCGAATCGAGGAGGGTCAACGTCTAGAATAGATCCGTCGCAGATACCGCGGCCGGTGCACGTGAGTCACGCGGAAAAGGTTAGGTATAACACTCGGAGCGAGATGGATCAGTCGACGCATCCACCTTCGGCGCTCGTGGAGTACGTGGGTGTAGATTTAGGGAGCGCAAATCCAAGGTATATGCGCTCGACGATTAGCAGCGTGCCAAACACGGGGGATTTGTTGACGACTTCTGGGATGCCGTTGAGCATCATGACGCGTCCGATGGCGTTGCCGCATCCAGAGGAAGCGCCGATTCAAGTGATAGATAACGGTGCCGTCGGACCAGTACGATGTGGGAGGTGTAAGGCGTACATGAATCCGTACATGCGCTTCATCGATCACATGCGTTTTGAATGCAACTTTTGTCACTTTGTCACCGAAGTGCCTCCGGATTACATGTGTAACCTCGGTGCCGATGGTAAACGAACAGACTGGACCGAGAGGCAAGAACTGTGCCGGGGTAGCGTGGAATACGTCGCCCCAGCGGAGTACATGGTTCGCCCGCCGATGGCTCCGGCATATTTGTTTCTCATCGAAGTCACGGCGCAGGCGATCCAGAGCGGCGTCACCACGAGCGCGTGTGAAGTCATTCTTCGTACGCTCGACTCTATTCAGGGTGCTGAACACGCGCTCGTGAGTATCGCGACTGTGGACAGTAGCATTCACTTTTACCACGTCAAGGAAGGCGCGGAGAAGCCATCGATGCTCGTCGTTCCAGACGTCGACGACTCCTACGCTCCCCTCAAGAGTGGGCTTCTGATGCCGCTAGCGAAGAATCGCGAGGCTATCGAGAAGCTGCTGAAAACGATTCCAGAATCGTTTTCGTCGTCTGCTCCCGGACCGAACGCCTCGACGGCTGGTATCAAGTCGGCGATTGAATGTCTGAAGCCGACTGGCGGTAAGGTGATGGCCTTCTTGGCGACAATTCCAAACGTGGGCATCGGCAAGCTTGAAGCGCGCACCAGCACCACCGGGCAACGAACGGGAAACATAGAAAAAGAACCGCTTAGATGCATGGCTTCGGTAGACAAGAACTACCACAACATGGCGATGCACGCCGCTGAGCATCAAGTTTGTATCGATGTCTTCCTGTGCGTGTCATCATCCGTGGACGTCGCGACTCTCGGCGTCTTGCCTCGCATGACGGGCGGATCCTTGTACAGATACCCTGGATTCAACGTTGAACAAGACTTTGCGCAGCTTCACAACGATCTCAGATGGAATCTCATTCGTCCACAAGCCTTGGAAGCGGTGATGCGCGTGCGCGCGAGCGCCGGTCTCGGTGTGCAAGACTACAATGGATTCTTCTGCAAGAGAACAATGACGGATATTGATTTGCCGGCGTTGGATAGCGATAAGACTATCGCTGTCACGTTGAGATACGAAGACAAGCTCGTCGACGGTAAGGAGGCTTACGTGCAATGTGCGCTGTTGTACACAACCATGTCTCGCGAGAGACGCATTAGAGTGCACACGATTGCTTTGCCCATCACGTCTGTGTTGGGTTCGCTCTTCCGCGGCGCTGACTTGGATGCTCAGATAACTTGGGCGGTTCGCAAGTCGGCTTACACTCTCTTGACTGGAAACGGTACGCTCACTGCGGCGAAAGACGCATCTTTGCAACAGTGCATAGCCACATTGTACGCCTACCGCCGATTCTGCGCCAGCAACAATAGCAGTGGACAGCTCATTCTGCCGGAAGGTTTGAAGACTTTACCGCTCTACGTACTCGGTCTGCATAAATCACATGGTCTCCGATCAGACGCGTCGCCAGACGATCGAGCGATGTGGCTGTACCGTGCGCTTGTCTCCCCACCAGAACTGATGACTCCGGCTGTGTACCCGCGTCTCTTCTCTGTCCACGATTTACCAAAGGACTCTTCCTTCCCTCCGATACCTCCTTCGCTCTGGCTCAGTGCGGAAAAACTCAGTCAAGATGGGGCATATCTCTTGGATGATGGTCAAGAAATCTTGCTGTGGATTGGACGGCAACTTCCGGTTGAAATCTTACGCGACTTGTTTGGCACGGAAAATGTCGACGACATTGCGTCGTCGCGAGCCACCGTGCCGAGCTTTGACAATCCGACGTCAAAGGCGCTCAACGATTTCATCAACGCCATACGCAAACAGAGAGGCGCATTTTTACGCACTAGGATCCTCAAGCGTGGCGACAGCTTGGAGGCGCTCTTCTACAATCGTCTCAGCGAGGACAGAAGTCCCGCGGGCATGAGCTACGTCGAGTTCCTTTGCCATTGCCACCGTTTGATCATGAACAAATCCAACTGATCGACGACCATTGGACACACTCACACTTAGCATTTAAACTTAGCAGCACTTAATGAGATTAACGCGCGTAGGACATCTCACAAATCTAAAGTAAGCCCAATGATAGAGAGAGCTTCCTCTCGACCACACTGCAAAGCGCTCCCGTCACTACGTTCGCCACTCTTCCGCGTGACGCTCGCGAGGGAAGTCAGTCTAGGGCGCCAGGATGAAGATCGCGATTGAAGGGTGCTGTCATGGCGAACTAGATGCCATTTATAGCGCCATAGCGCACTTGGAGACTGTAGAAAAAGTGAAGATTGACCTGCTCATTTGTTGCGGCGATTTCCAAGCGGTGAGAAACCTGGACGATCTCGAGTGTATGTCCGTTCCAGACAAGTACAAAGAGCTTGGAACGTTCTACAAGTACTACAGCGGTGAGAAAGTCGCACCCATACCCACTCTATTCATCGGTGGTAACCACGAGGCGTCGAATTACCTCTGGGAATTGTACTACGGCGGGTACGTGGCGCCAAACATTTACTACGTTGGTCACTCTGGAGTGGTAAACTTTGGAGATTTGCGCATTGGGGGGTTGTCTGGCATTTACAAATCACACGATTACAAGAAGGGTCACCATGAACGACCACCATATCTCGGGCACACGGTGAAAACGGCGTACCATGTTCGGGAGTTTGACGTGTTCAAGCTCAAGCAAGTGAAGCAGCATGTAGATGTATTTCTGAGCCACGACTGGCCCAGGGGCATTGCGCATCACGGAAATAAGCAAGAATTGTTTCGCAAGAAGAAGTTTCTACGAGATGAGATCGAATCGAACAGTTTGGGATCACCGCCTGCGGAGGAACTACTCAAGCGGTTGAAACCGTCGTACTGGTTTAGCGCACACTTGCACGTCAAATACGCAGCTCTCGTAAAGCACGAGGATGATAAAACGACAAAGTTCTTAGCTTTAGATAAATGTTTGCCGCGGCGAGACTTTTTGCAAGTCATCGATTTGCCCGACAAGAGCGCCGAAGGTGGGTTCAGTTTGGATGAAGAATGGCTATCGATTCTAAAGGCGAATCACGAGTACCATTCGGTGACTCATAGCCCAGCACAACTACCGGCTTACGGCACACCAGAGGCGGTAGAGATTGAACCTCATCGAAAATGGGTCAGCGAACGATTAGGCACGGTCGGGTCATCTGCCACCACACCTCCAGCCTTTGCCGCTACGAGACCGGCGTACGATCCATCCATGGAGACCCGCCGTCGCGGCAGAGCGCCAGATACTGTGGACGTCAACCCGCAAACGCAAGCGATCATGGATTTACTAGAGCTCGATTTGAAAATCAACGCGCCGAGTGGAGGTGGGGATGGTGGGGATGTGAGATACTATTCCGTGCCGAGGCAGGGACCGTTTGGCGCAGCTCCTCCTCAGCGGCGAGCTCCGCCTCCGCCGAAGCTTGCAGACGAAAACGAGATTGAACTTTAGCGTGTGTAAATTGATAGCTGATTGTTGTTACACCTCTTGGAAGGGGGTGATGTTTTAATTTAGTACTTGTAGTTACGGTATGTCGAAAAAGAACCAACAAAATGATACACTCTATTCCGCCCCTTCAGTCGGAGGCGCTGTGCGCAGGCTCATCTCCTTGCCATCCTTTGCCTTCAGCTTTTCTTCATCAGCCTTGTTCATCGCCTTCTTTGCGAGCTCGTATCCAGCAAAGTTCATGGCGCCAAGGGGTGCGATCCAAGCCATGCGCGGGATGGCGCCCTTCATTAACGCCTTCGGGCCCTCCGTCTTGACAATGTGAGCCATCGATACAAAGAGGTTCTCACCGAGAGGCACAGAGCCAGTCATCGTACGAGTCTTCATCACATCGAATGGGTTCACCATGACTGAACCAAGAGCACCCGCACACGCACCGACAATAATCACCTGATAATTCTCAAGCTCCTTGCCGCCCTTCATCGCGACTGCAACCTTTTTCAAATTCTCGTAAATCATCAACCCGGTGACGTAAAAGGGAATTTCACGGGTGAGTGTGGCTGCAGTCCCAGCATAAAGAGCGCGTGGATTCTTTTTAACCATTCCAGTGGCGGCAGAGACCACATTCGGATACTGATCCGTCTGCAGCCGTTGCTTCAATACTTCACACGGGATGCGAACGCAAGTGCCGAAAAAAGTGCCTAGACCAGAACCCAAGCCTTGAATGGTGGTCTCCGTCACGAGCGGGAAAGCCATAGCCGGGGCTAAAGCGATACAAACAACTTCGTATGTAGCCGTACGTAAGCCGTGTCCCAAGAAATTACCGCTCACCGCGGGAATGATGCCTTGATAAATTTTGCGTGGGCCGAGCTTTGGAACGCTCTTGACGAGCTCAAGAAGCGTTGGTCCCTTACCGACGGCAGCCTGAAGCCGCGTCTTGAGTGTATCGAGCGGATGCATCATGCTTGTAGTGCTCGCACTCGCTAATCCTCCAGCAAACGCAGCACGCGCAGCCTTCTTGAAGTTTCCAGTTCGTACTGGAGGGCTGAACTGCACAATCGTAGCAGCTTCGAACCAGACCCTCGAAGGATCCGTCTCCCGAGCCACTTCGTGCGGTAAAAGCATCAAAAAGTTACGAAATTGACCGTAAGTGACGTAACCTTGCCTCGAGTATTCGTTACTTCCGCGCAAATGACTCATCATGGCTTTGACATTCGCCTCAGTCGCGGGCAAGTCTAAACCTTGAAGCACCTGCTTGATGTCCGACGTCTTTAACAAACCGTTTCGAGACATGGACATCGAGTTGAAGGTTCGCAACATGGTGGATTCACGCTCATTCATAACGCTCTGAAAGTCTTCCCAAGTGATGGATCGCGCGAAGATTTTGTTACCCTTTGCCTTTTCCATGAATGCCTTGGCGTAGTGTGGAGGTAAATTGCGCTTCTTCATCGCGTCCTTCAAGTCATCTAGCGTCAGCTTCCCTTTACCCGATCGATCCACCTCGTCGAAAAATTTACGACCTATCGCGTCATTAACGTCATTTTCGTCAGTCATTCGCACGAGTCGAGAACGCGCTCACGAAAGAAAGGCTTTCTAAAACTCGAGACTTTGCGAATTCGCCTGGGCGCCCGCCCTTTTTCCCGCACCTTCTTCCTCGGTATACGCGAAAAAGTCCGCCACATTGGACAAACGTCTCCTATCCGGGTGGTACTTGGCCTCGCTCTGCTCCGCCCTGATGTCATCGATCAAGTTTCGCAAATCTTCAACGTTGGGCACCTTGATCTCCTTGAGCGCCGACTCCGTCTTGCTTCGCATGTCCTTCACCGCCTCCTTAATGCTCTCCGTGTCCAATCGACTCGGGGGTTCTATCCTCGCCAAGAACCGTCCAAACCTTCGTTTAATATCCCGCCCCCCGTCGTTTCCTCGCAACACGAACCCTCCGCCTCCTCCTCGAAGCTCGTCCTCGCCCCAACCTTCCTTTTTCGCGCTCCTCCTCGTCAGCGCCGTCCTCGGTACTCGTCCGACCGCTAACGACGACGACGACGACGACGACGCTCCGGTGGTTTCCTCACCCATCGTCGTCGTCGTCGTCGTCACCCCATCGCATCGTCTTCTAGGTCTTCGAAGCATACCGTCCGACCCGTCGTCGTCTCGCTTCGTCGCGCGCGTCAACCTCTCTCGACGGGCGGACGGCTTCGAGACGAGACGCGGCGACGCGGGTTTAACCAACTCGACGCCGCCCGACCGACCTTCTTCTCGTCGGGATATTTCGTCGTCTTCATCTTGAGTCATAGACCGTCAATTTGCGTGGGACTGGGTGACGGACGCCCCCGCGGTCAAAGGGTCGATCGGGCGACGACGACTTGACGACGACGACGACTTGACGACGGTTCGCGTGCCTCGTGGATGATTGATTGGTCGAGCGCGAGAGTTGGCGACGCCCCGTGGAACGACCGTCGCGAGAAAGGGAGAGCGACGACGAGGACGACGATCGAGATGAAGACAGAGGAGGAGATTACGCTCTTGAGACGATTGAGG
>Ga0181570_10002519_pt1 | contig 14528 bp, 8 predicted proteins | sample 101ome_18_FD_148667 | JGI IMG/M metagenome (GOLD analysis project Ga0181570, IMG submission 148667) | Coastal salt marsh microbial communities from the Groves Creek Marsh, Skidaway Island, Georgia - 101406AT metaG (spades assembly) | ecosystem: Environmental > Aquatic > Marine > Intertidal zone...
CAAAGTTCAGACCCGGTATTTCGGAGCCTTGGGGAACGTCGTGACCAACAAATTCAATCCATCCCCTTTTGATTTTGTCGATGGTGTTTTTATTGCGGATGGAAAAGGAGGCTCTGCCAAGATCCCGGTCAGTTCGACCGGTTTGACCGTCACCGGCTTACCTAAAACATCCGGTAATGCATGGGACATGATACGAAACGGTCCCGTGGCCAGTCAGCATTCCACCAAACTGGGCGGGATTGATTTCAAGGATGCCAACCATTCCTTGCTTGGCATTCACGCAAATGCGGGGATCACCTTCTCCCTGGACGCCTTTCGAAAGGCCCTTGGCCAGGCTGAACTCCGTTTTACGGCACAGGTCGGTTATTTCGGGGCGGGCGGAAATTTTCGAGCCAGTGCCTGGGTGGTCATCGATGGAAAGATCAAGGAGTCCTTCAAAAAGATAACCCGGGCAGATGGACTTCAAGCAATCGATTTGGCGATTTCCGCAGACAGTCAATTCCTTACCCTCATTTCGACGGACGGGGAAAACGGGTATTCGATGGATCAGGTTGGTTTTGGAAATCCAATGATTTCCCCAGCATCTCCCGAGGAAGCAAAACCGGAAGAAGTTGCCCGCATCGAAGAGTTGAGAGACTCGGTTCGGAAACTCCGCAAGCAGCTTGAAGACTTGGGTACGCCTCCCAAATTTTATGGTGTGGTCAAGAATAAGACGATGGAGACCATTCGCATACATGAACGAGGAGAACCGGAAAGCCCGGTCGGTGATCCGCTCGCACCTGGTGCCCTTTCCGCCCTGCAAATGCTCAACCCGAACCTGACGGTCATCAATGCCCCTGAAACCGACCGTCGCCTCGCTCTGGCAAACTGGATTACACATGAGGACAACCCCCTCACCTACCGTGTGATCGCCAACCGTCTCTGGCAATGGACCTTCGGAAATGGACTCGTCACCACACCGAGCGACTTTGGATTCGGAGGGGATCGCCCATCCCATCCCGAACTCCTCGACTGGCTGGCAAATCGTTTAAAACAAAACAATGGCTCCCTCAAAGCCCTCATCCGCGAGATCGTCCTGAGCAAAACCTACCGCCAGCAATCCATTTTCTCCGACCAAAACCTAGGCGTTGGCAAGGACACGGCCAACCGTCTGCTCTGGCGGCAAAACCCTAGGCGAATGGATGCGGAAACCATTCGCGATTCCGTTCTTTTGGTTAGTGGTAAACTCAATGATCAAAGAGGAGGTCCCGGATTCGAGGACTTTGCCTACAAGCAAGCCTATGCACCCGAGTATAATTACATCACGGCGGACAGTCCCAAACTTTGGCGGCGCAGCATCTACCGCTTCGTTGTCCGCACGACCCCCAATCGGTTTATGACCACCTTGGACTGCCCGGATCCGGCCAATTTCACCCCCAAAAGGCTCAACACAACTACACCGCTTCAGTCTCTCGCTCTGTACAACAACGACTTCATGCTCCGGCAGGCCAGCTACCTCGCCGAACGGATCGAAAAGGCTGCAGGCCCAAATCTTAAGGAGCAAATCAATCAGGCCTTCCGTATTGTCTTCAACCGCCCGCCAAACGAGGAGGAAATAGAAATTTCGGAGTCCGTGCTCAAAGAGGAGAACCTCTTTTTGCTCTGCCGATCCCTCATCAACTCAAACGAGTTTTTCTACTTCGACTAACGGCAAAAACTTTTGTTTCTACACAGTTCTCTGTCTTGAAATGATTATTCAGAAACCATAGAAACAACTATCATGAAAAGAAGGGAATACCTCACTCATATGCTGGCCGGAACCGGCTTTTTTACACCCTTGGTCAAGGGGCGCGCCCCAACCGAGTTCTCTCTCCGCTATGTTTTGTCCTCGGCTCTTTACGGTGACCTTCCTCTCGATCAAGTCCTCGCTCAGGTCAAGGCATCCGGGGCTTCAGGTATTGATATTTGGCGTAAAGTACATGCAACCCATCGTGAACAAATTTCCGCCATGGGGGATGAAGCTTTTCAGGAGTTGTTAAAGAAGCACAACACCCGGATGCACATTTCCACTTGTTACCCTCTTGGACCCTTTGGTCTGGATCAAGAGATTGCATGGGTGAAGAAGAACGGTGGCAAGATGACGGTCTGCGCAACCAGATCAATGGGCAAAGTGAATCCCACGGGAGAGCAGGCCAAAATTCAGGTGAAGGCCTTTTTTAAAAAGCTAAAACCACATGTGGAAGTTGCGCAAAAGCATGGAGTCTTGATGGCCTTTGAAAACCACGGGAATGCCATGCTCCATAGTCCGGACTCCATGCGTTACTTTGCTGAATTCAATCCTGACCCCAGGCACGTCGGAATCGCCTTTGCCCCCCATCACCTCCAAAGTTTTGGCAATGACATGCCTGCCCAGATGATCTCTGAGTTAGGAAATGAACATATCCCTTTCATCTATTTTCAGGAGTACGGAATTGGAAGTAAGAAACGGGTCGATAAAGAAACTGAATTGGAACAACTTCCCGGTCGCGGCACCCTCGATTACATTCCGATCGTAAAAGCGCTGAAAAAGATTAACTTTACCGGCCTTGCTGAGATTTTCATGCACCCGACCCCACGTGGTATCCCTATGCTACCGACAGCCAAAGCGATTACCCAGGAAGTCAACAAATCCAGATCGCACGTCGAAACTTGTCTGAACAAAGTCAATGGGTAGGGCATTTCCAGCCGCTTTATTCTTCTGCGCAACCTTGATTTGCCACGCCAAACCCATCATCCAAGGTTACGAACGGTTTCATGCCCAAGCACCGAGCGTCGAGGGCGGCGCCATTCTTTATTCCGAATTAGGTTGCGCAAATTGTCACTCAACCGCTTCCCCGATACCTGAACGCAAAGGTCCAGTATTGACCAACGTTTCCAAACGCCTGAATAGAGACTGGGTTAAGAGCTTTCTCGAAAATCCAGAAAAAGCGCAGCCCGGGACCACAATGCCTGACGTTTTGGAAGCAATTCCTGAGGAATCCCGTAAAGTGGCAACCGAAGACATCTTGGCCTGGTTAAAATCTCTGGAAACCAAAACTAATTTTAATCCCCCCCGACATGGAAATGCTGCAAACGGGAAACAGCTTTTCGAGAACAAAGGTTGCGCTGCTTGCCACGCAGACGGTTCCAAACTTCCCGACTTCCCGGCCAAGACTTCCTATTCGGTCCTGAATGCCATGCTCGGGAAACTGGATAATTACAGGACCGATGGACGCATGCCTCATTTTCCGTTAAACCAATATGAATCCGCAGACATTGCTGCCTATCTCTTCAAATTAGAGGGCAGCGATCCACGATTAACACCAAGTTTGCCATCCTGGCCCAAAGGAACTCCCGAACAAGTAACCCGAGGAAAAGCATTGGCCGGCGCATTAGGTTGTGCGAATTGTCACGATTTAAAGGGAGTCGACAAACTGGACAAAAGCCCGTTGCTCAATCCTGAAAGACCAATTCAAAACCTTGCAAAGCCTCACGTGCGGTACGAGTTGGATGACAACCAAAGGAATTCTATTGCTGCTTTTCTTTCCTCCACGCCATTAAAAGCTTCTCCCGAAATTACAATGACGGCGCTGAATTGTTATGCCTGTCATTCGAGAGACGGAAAGGGCGGTCCTCAGAATGAAACGAACGCGTTCTTCGAAGGGGATCCGGGACTCGGAGATTCAGGTCGAATTCCTCCTCCGCTCTCCGGGATCGGTCACAAATTGCAACCCGAATGGATGGAAAAAATCTTTCACGGGGAAAATAAAGTCCGTCCTTACCTGAAAACTCAGATGCCTCATTATAAATCACAGGCAAAGTTCCTGACTCAAACGTTTCAGGAGGCGGATGCCAAAGCATCAAATCCCTTAGCCAAAGAAACGGATTCCGGGTACAAACTTCTTGGAGTTCGAGGGGGATACAATTGCATCACCTGCCACAATTGGGGAGACCGAAAATCTCTAGGCATCCAGGCATTGGATATAAAAAGTTCGACCCGAAGGCTTCGACCCGAGTGGTTCCGTGAGTATTTGATTAATCCTGCCGGCTATCGCCCGGGCACGTTGATGCCCGCTTTCTGGCCCAACGGCAAAGCCAGTATCCAGGACATTCATGGAGGAGATACCGAAAAACAAATCGCAACCATCTGGCATGCCATTAAAGAAAGCAAAGCTCTCCCGGAGGGATTTCCGGATCAAACTTCCCAACGCTATGAATTGATCCCTAAAGACCGGCCTATTGTCCAACGAGCTTTCTTCAGGGGAATTGGCACCAAAGCGATCATGGTCGGTTTTCCGGGAGGCATAAACCTCGGATATGATTCTGCAAACGCTCAGCCCAAACTACTCTGGCGGGGGCGCTTTATGGATGCGTACAACACATGGTTTGTTCGCAAGTTTCCATTTGAAGTCCCGATGGAAAAAAGAGTTCACCACTTTCCACTTGCCAAGGACGGGCACTACAAAGGCTTTCAACTGGAAGAAGACGGCTTCGTTACCTTTCTTGCCGTAGGGTACCAGGAAAGTTTTGGATCCAAGGGCGGGCAATTTATCCGGATTGTGAGACCAGCCAACACCTTGGTAACTCACCCGGAAGGCGTAGCAAGAGAAGCCAACCCAAAAGGCGAATCCATGGTCTATGTCTACTTCACGAAATGAGAGCCTTTTTGCGAAAAACAATCGGAACGGTTCCTCTGATTTTTCTCATTCAGTCATTATTGGGGGAACCCTACAAGGTAACTGACGTACTCACTGCATCTTCCCCCAATGCCTCCCGCGATATCGAGTGGAATCCAAGTGATGGCATTCCGCTCGAAGTCAGCGGAATGGAATGGATGGGAGATGACAAACTAGCCCTTTGTATCCGCAAAGGCGAAGTTTGGTACTTCGACACAAAAGAAAACACTTACAAGCTCTTCGCATCAGGTCTTCACGAACCGTTGGGCCTTCTGAAAGATGGCGAGGATCTTCTGGTTGCTCAACGCACGGAGATCACCCGGCTGAAAGATCGCGATAAGGATGGAATCGCCGATGCCTATTTGACGGAGTCAACGGGCTGGTCGGTTTCGGGTTCTTATCACGCTTACGTATACGGACCGGAAGTTGACGGCAAAGGCAACAAATGGGTTACCCTCAACCTTGACATGGGTGAACATGCCAACAACGCAACAGGCTGGCGCGGATGGGGCGGCATTATTGGTGAAGATCGAAAGTTTATCCCCATGGCTTGTGGTATGCGTTCCCCATCCGGTCTCGGTGCAAATTTAGCAGGGGATATGTTTTTCTCAGATCAACAAGGCACTTGGATTCCGGCCACCCCCATCTACCATCTTCGCAAAGGTGTTTTTTATGGCAACCAGGAAGGTTTGGGTTCCATGAAACTTCCCGGTTCTCCGATACAATTCAAACCGCCCCCTCAAAATATTTCTTACCCTGAAGCGATCAAACAGTGCAAAGAGCTGGTTCCACCCGCAGTTTGGCTTCCCTATAATAAAATGGGACGAAGCGCGACCGATATCGAAGTCATCGACTGCAAGGGTAAGTTTGGCCCGTTTGATGGCCAATTGTTGGTTGGCGAATTTACCAACTCTGCCATCAATCGAGTTTTTTTGGAAAAGGTCAATGGTCAGTACCAAGGAGCCTGTTTTCCATTTATGAATGGTTTTCCTTCGGCCGTTCTTCGCTTGAAGTTCTCACCGAATGGAACTCTCTTTGTCGGCATGTCCAATCGGGGTTGGTCTTCGTTGGGCAATAAGTCCTATGGATTGCAAAAGGTAAACTTCACCGGAAAAGTCTCTTTTACCATCAAGGAAATAAGAGCCACTCCAACAGGTTTTGACTTGGAGTTAACCAAACCTGTTCCCAACGACCTAAACGTTAAACTATCCAGTTTTACCTATCGATACTCCAGAAGCTACGGCGGCCCTGAAATCAATAAAAAGTCCCACAAGGTAGAAGTTGTCCAAAATGAAGCCAAACCCTCGACTTTCTCAATCCAAGTGGATGAGTTACGGCAGTATTACGTGTACGAATTTGAAGTGGAATATCCCACGGCCCAAACTATGAAAGGTTACTACACTCTCAACTCACTGGTTAAGTAACTTTCAAAGTATGATTAAATTCAAATTTATCAGAAGCATTTCTTTCATATCCTTTTTCATTTCGTCGGTTTGCTTTTCATCAATGCATGTTAAAGGGGATGAAGAACCATCGCACATTGCCGAATCGGCAAGGGCTTCAAATCGAGGATTCGGATATCCCAAACTCAGTGACGTTTCATTTTCGAGCCGCCGATTCCGTCCCGAAAATCAAAAGGATCCTCATGATACTTTCAGCACACTTCCCCGTTTTTTCTCCACTCGTCTTGATTGGGTCTATGACTATGGAAATCAGGAAAACATCATCGGGCGCACAAATGCTCTGGGCTTGAATTACAATGGAGCAATCAGTTCCATACTGCCTGACGAAATCGGAGGATTTGTAAGAATTCGCGGTCGGGATCGGAGTGTAAACGGAGATTTATCAGTTCTTGCACATCTCCCTTCGAAACCGGCAATCGGGGATGTTTGGAGTAAGCAATACATAAAGATTGCATCGAATCATGTACGGGAGATGATTAGACTGGGTGCGGATGGGATCCAGGTAGACGATCCGGGAATGAATTATGCTGAAGCAGTTTATCGGGAAGGTGGTTACGGCGATGCCTCGAATGAAAAATTTTCACTTTGGTTAAAACAAAATTCTTCAAAAAAACAGCGGCGAGACTGGAGTATTGACCTTGATATCGATGAGTTTTCCTACCGCGAATGGGTTCATTCCAAAGGAGGTAAGGATCTCATCCCGCCGGATCTTAAAGAACTACACGAAAAGTTTTTGCTCGAAGGGTTGTTGCAGTTTTATGAGACGCTCCGAAAAGTTGCTGCCGAAGCAAACGGAGGAGTGCAGGTTCCCTTCTCTTGCAACACGAGTTCAAATGTCGTTTGGAAAGACTACAGCAAATGGGCAGATTTTGGAATGGCAGAAACCCGAATGAATAACATTAGCCCTATGAAAATCTGGAGGTGGGTGTGCTCACCTGAACGGAAAATCGGAAAAGGCCATGTTCTCTGTCCTCCCAGGTATGATGCCTTGACGCCACCTGCCAATATTGTTCCTTTTACCCGAAGTTGCATTGCGACCACTTATGCAATGGGATCTCTTATGATCGTTCCCTGGGATGTTTGGCAGAAGAATAACGGTGGTCCCCGCTACTTCGGAACGGCAGAGGAATATGCCGATATCTATGGATTCGTGAGAGCGATACCCGAGCTTTTTGAAGGCTATGAGGCAGTGTTTTGTAGAGGTGGTGGCATTCCAACATCAATCTACAAATTCAATAAAAGCCCTGTTGTTCTCCAAGGTAATCACGATGGAGTTGTGGCGGTGGTGCGATGTATACCAAAGTCAGAATCCGCGCCTGTCGTCATTCATTTAGTTGATTGGAACAAGCCTCAATCTTTCACTCTCATTTTCGATCAAACGCAGTTTTTCTTTGGAAACAAAATGGCTTTCAATTTATTCACTCCGACCGCATACGACCAAAACCTTCATGAAAAAATTTATGCAGAGTCGATATTCAATCAATTGGCCTTAGTTAAAGAACTGACGCCTGAAAGGCATCCGGACGGAAAGTTACGACTTCTCATACCACCTTTGAACCCTTGGGGCATTATCAAAGTCTCCCTAAAATAGTCCGATCACTACAAAGTTTTCAACCATGCTACAAGTCATGCTGTTAAAAATACCCCGATAATGAAAACCAAGTTTAAGCGATTGGTATTTAGCAATCTTTTCACAATTCACATCCCGAGTTCGCCAAAAAGTTGAAGGCTCGACTGGAGCTATTCAAAAATGAATTGTCTCGGTCATCCGGACCCGTTGGCATGCTCCCTTGATTGAGATGTTAACTATTTTGCTGTTCTCTTCTTCTATCTTCTCAAACGAATTTTTAATTTCAATTAGTTTGAAGTAGCATTCGAAAGACTTCCGTTTTTAAATATCTCCAATGAAAACTATGATTTTTCTTTTTGCTATTGTGGGAGCAATACTGTCTGCCCAACCGGTTGAGGTGAGTCTTTGGACGGATGAATTCCCACAACCTGACAAAATAGAGGATAAAGCGGATGCCTAAAGCTTCATTCATCACCCGGTTAATCCCAACGATACTGCAGCCATTACTTGCCCGGGCGGTGGATACAGCGAACAGGTCATGGAAGCTGAGGGGCATGGCATTGCCGAATGGCTGAGCAAGTATGGGATTACTGGAATTGTTCTAAAATATAGGCCTACCGGAAGGTCGCTCTTTCGTTCCTCTCGAGGATGCCCAGCGGGCAGTCAGACTGGTTTGTAAAAGAACTAGTGGTGCAAAAAGGTAGTAAACGAATCGATAATCAACTGATTAAATCGGGTACAAAACACATCCTAACCCTAAATTTATTTTGATTACTTCATAAAAATTAGACTAGCTTTCAAAGCTTTTGAGCTTTTAAATTTAATTGTGAAGTTTTTAACCCTCACAGTTTTCTTATCTTCTTTGACAGGGTTTTATTCCATGTGCCAAGAACACAATCGTTCCAATCATTGGGCCTATCAAACCATTGATAAGCCAATCATTCCAAAAGTCGAAAAAAAAGAATGGTGCAAAGAGTCTTTGGATTTCTTCATACTAAAAAAACTTGAAGAAAATAAAATCAACCCAAACAAACAATGCTCCTCAACAACATGGCTAAGAAGAGTTCACTTTGATCTAATTGGCCTTCCTCCAAGTCTCGAACTTGTCAAAAATTTTTCCGGGAAAGATACCCCCAAGTTTCGTAAAGAAATCGTCGACCAATTGCTTACCTCCAAGCATTTTGGAGAGAGGTGGGCACGCCACTGGCTCGACCTCGCCCGATACGGTGATTCCACAGGCATTCACGAAGATGTGGTAAGGCCCAGTTGGGCATGGAGAGACTGGGTCGTGCAGGCCTTCAACGAGGACATGCCTTTCGATCAATTCACCATCGAGCAATTGGCGGGGGATCTTTTGCCCAATGCCACTCTTGCCCAAAAGGTGGCTACGGGATTTCATCGGGCAGCACCCTTCAACACGGAAGGCGGAACGCCCAAGGAGGCACGCCGAACCTATCAGGTGCTTGACCGGGTCAACGTGACTGGCACAGTTTGGCTGGGAACCACATTGGAATGTGCACAGTGCCATGATCATTTTTATGATCCAATCTCCCAAAAAGAATATTATCAACTGGTAGCGATTTTTAATAATACGCCGGATGAAATGGGTAAAAGTATCGGTGCAGGTCGTTCAGCGATGGCAGGCCCTACAGTTAAAATAGGAAACTCCACGACTTTTGTAATGCAGGAAATGCCGAAAAAACGAATGACTCAAATTTTTCTTCGAGGAAATTATGAAAGCAAAGGAGAAAAGGTTTCGCCCGGAGTTCCCAGCTTCCTGCATATTCCAACATCCGAAACTCCAAAGGATCGACTCGGTCTCGCCAAATGGTTAACCGATCCGCAAAATCCTCTCACTCCACGGGTTACTGTAAATCGCTTGTGGACGGAAATATTTGGCTCCGGATTAGTGAGTACAGGAGCAGACTTCGGGACTCAGGGAGATAGCCCAACCCATCCCAAGCTCCTGGATTGGCTAGCAGCTGATTTTGTTGAAGGAAACTGGTCAATGAAAAGTATTTTAAGGAAAATCGTATTGTCTTCCACTTACTCGCAATCCCCGGAGGTCGAAACTGGAAAAAACAAACTGGACCCAAAGAACCGATTACTTGGAAGATTTCCCAAACTTCGCTTATCTGCTGAAGCGATCCGTGACAATGCTCTGTCAATTGCTGGAATTCTCACTCCATCTCTCGGCGGTCCTCCCATTTACCCTCCTCAACCCGATGGAATCTGGTGGATTCGAGATGACAAGTCTCCGAGGTACGATATTTCAAAAGGAGAAGCAAGATATCGAAGAACTCTTTACACTATTTGGCGCAGAACCTATCTGCATCCTACCCTTGCCAATTTCGATGCTCCCAACCGTGTGACTTGCAGCGTTACCCGTGAACGAACAAACACACCTTTACAGGCCCTCACCCTGATGAACGATCCAATCTTTCTGGAAGCTGCATTCGGACTGGCGAGAAGGCTGTTTAAAGAACAAAATTACAGTTCTGTGGAATCTGTAATTCGCATCGGTTTTCAAATCGCAACCACCCGAAAACCCAATGATGATGAGGTAGAAGTTTTGACGAAAATTTATGAACAAAGCATGTATAGGTTTAGTGAGGATAACGAAGCCGCCTATAAACTGACCGACTCCGTGCGTGGAGAACTCAGTCTTGGTTTTAGCCCACTGCACACCTCTGAAATTGCCTCTTTAGCCTCCTGGTTTCACATTGCTAATGCCCTCCTTAATCTGGATGAAACCATTTCCAAAGGATAAACAAAAATGCGAATAAACTTATCATGCAAAGTTAATCCGTGGATTTCCCGTCGACAAATGCTGTGCGGAATGGGAATTGGTTTGGGATCAATTGCCTTTAATCTTCTTGAAGGGAAGAGTTTCCAAAAATCAGGATATTCAAAAATCCCTCATTTTGCTCCGAGAATCAAAAATGTTATTCTTCTCTTTGCATCAGGTGGAGTTTCTCAACTCGAGCTTTTCGAAAACAAGCCAATCCTCCAAAAGAATAACGGAAAGATGGTACCGGATGAGCTTATCAAGGGCCAGCGTTTTGCATTCATCAATCCAAAGTCAAAACTCCTTGGCTCCCCCTACTCTTTTGCAAAATATGGGAATTCCGCGATGGAATTTTCTGAATTGCTTCCCCATCTTTCGAAACTCGCGGACAAAACCACCCTGATCCGAAGCGTACAAACGGATAATGTAAATCATACGCCCGCTCAGGTAATGATGGCTACGGGTGTGGAGAGGCCCGGACGCCCTTCCATAGGCTCTTGGCTAAGCTACGGACTGGGAACTGAAAATTCTGATCTGCCTGCTTTTATTGATATGTACAGTGGTAAGTCGCAATCCCGCTCACCCCTTAAACCTTCCGGTTTTCTCCCATCCGTACATCAGGCAGTAAGCTTTCGTTCGGGAAAAGATCCAGTCTACTATTTGTCCAATCCTCCCGGGATGACTCGAGATGACCGCCGTTCCATTCTCGATTCAGTTAATTTATTAAATCAAAAAAGATTCGAACAATTAAGGGATCCCGAAATCCTTACCCGCATCGAGCAGTATGAAATGGCCTTTCGTATGCAGAAATCCATTCCCGAATTAATGGAATTAAAAACGGAGTCGGATATCACACTGAAAAATTATGGGGCCGATCCTTTAGTTCCCTCTTTGGCAAATAACCTACTCATGGCCCGAAGGATGGTGGAAAGAGGTGTTCGATTTGTGCAAGTAAGGGACGGAGGATGGGATCATCACAACAATCTCTTCAAGGAACTTCCTAAAAAGTGCGAGGAACTCGATCGCCCCCTCGCTGCACTCGTCCGCGATTTGGAAGAACGTGGATTACTCCAGGAAACGCTCATTATTTGGACCGGTGAATTTGGCAGAACTCCTATGCTCCAAGGAGGAAATGGCAGGGATCACCACAAGGAAGCATTCACCGTATGGATGGCTGGAGGGGGTCTCAAACCCGGACTTACTTATGGTAGCACGGACGATCTTGGGTTCAAGGTAGTTCAAAACCCTGTCCATGTTCATGATCTGCATGCAACCATCCTGCATCTGCTTGGGATTGATCACGAAAGATTAGTTTATCCATTTGGAGGTCTCAATCAACGACTCACTGATCTGCATGGCCGGGTCGTAACCGATTTATTATCATAAGATTAAAAAATATGAACCATACATTTTGCTTTTTTTTCTTTAGTATCAGCCTCACTGCCCAACCGGTTGAAGTTAGTCTTTGGACGGATGAATTTCCACAACCTTACAAAATAGAGGATAAAGCGGATGCTAAAATCTTCATCCATCACCCAGCTAATCCCAACGGTACTGCAGCCATTATTTGCCCGGGCGGTGGATACCGCGGGCAGGTCATGGGAGCTGAGGGGCACGGCATTGCCGAATGGCTGGGCATGTATGGGATTACTGGAATTGTACTAAAATACAGGCTACCAAAGGGTCGATCCTTCGTCCCCCTTGCCGATGCCCAGCGGGCAGTCAGACTGGCACGCCACCATGCCAAGGAATGGAAGATCGACGCCAACAAAGTGGGCATCATTGGCTTTTCCGCAGGCGGGCACTTGGCATCCACCGCCGCCACCCATTTCCCTCAATCTGGTGAACCGCCCGCCAAAAACCCTTTCGACCGGATTTCCTGCCGCCCTGATTTTGGGATTCTCGTATACCCCGTGGTGACCATGGGAGAATTTACTCATACCGGATCCAAACGAAACCTGCTCGGATCAAGCCCGGATCCAAAATGGATTGATCACTTTTCCAACGAAAAAAGAGTAACCATAGAGACACCACCCATTTTTATGGCCCATGCGGTGGATGACCGCCCGGTTCCACCGGAAAACAGCCGCATGCTCTACGCAGCCCTGCAAAAAAAGAACATTCCATCCAAATACATGGAACTGCCAGATGGTGGACATGGACTAAATGGATACAAAGGCCCGAGCTGGGATGCATGGCAAACAGGTTCCATTCAATGGCTCAAAGAAATCGGAATATTGAGCAAATAAGATGTCAGGTATAGTCTTTTAGGGAAGTAAGGTACTATTCTCATGCTATCATTATTACATCGCTCAGTTTTTCCAGTGCTGAGTTCTATAGTGTCATTTTTGGAAGCGAACCCTTCCATCATTCCAAATCCCATTCCACCCTTACCGAAATGAATCGCAGACATTTTTGTGCTACCAGTATTGCCGGATCATTGATCTCTGCTATCCGTGCAAGTGCAAAGGATCAGAAAAAGCCAAGAATTCTCCTCCGTTCGAGCTGGCAAACAATCAATATTGGAGACATCGCACACTCACCTGGTCTGCTTGCGATACTTGAAAAATACCTACCGGAGACAGAAGTTACACTTTGGGCAAGCTATGTGGATCGCGGAGTAAAGGAAATGCTGCTCCGAAGATTCCCCAGACTTAAAATCACCACGGCAGGTGGAAACCGCAGAACATGGGGTCGTATTGGCGAGATTCATGAACTGTTTAAGGAAATCGATTTCTTTCTTCACGGTTCTGGACCCTGGTTGGTTTCTCCTCGAAGCGTGGAAGAATGGATTAAACAAACAGGCAAACCTTTCGGCGTTTACGGAATAAGTCTTCCCGAAGAAAGGGCAGATGAAAGAATCGTGTCTTTACTCAGTCAATCCCAGTTCACTTTCTTCAGGGATTCCATGTCACTTGAAGTGGCCCGCTCCAAGGGTGTAAACTGTCCGGTCATGGAATTTGGCCCCGACGGTGCTTTCGGCTTTGATATTCTCAACGAAAAGAAAGCCCATCAATTTCTAAAGGACAACCAATTGGAGAACAAAAAATTTCTCTGCATGATTCCGAGGTACCGTAAAACTCCGGAATGGGAACTACCCGGTAGGGAGAAACCTGAAAGTGAATGGACACATCTACATATACGGAATCAGGAAATGGCTGAAAAGGATCTAAGACCTTACCGGGAAGCCATCACCTCTTTAATTCGCCAAACATCCATGAAGGTCCTGATCTGCCCCGAAGATATGACCCAAATTAAATTGGGCAAAAAATTTGTCTATGATCGACTGCCAAAAGATGTTCAGAAACGAGTAGTATGGAAAGGTGAATACTGGCTCACCGACGAAGCCCTGAGTACCTATCTTCAATCTGCTGGGCTTTTCGGATTGGAGCAACATTCTCCCATTATGTGTATTGGCAATGGAATCCCTGCACTCCTTGGAAGATTCCGTGAACAAACGACCAAGGGATTCATGTGGAAGGATATCGGCTTGAACGACTGGTATTTTGACAGTGATTCCAAGTTCGACATGAATAGACTGACCGCAGCGGTTCTGGAATTGGCTAATGACCAACAGGGATGCATCGAACGGGCAAAAAAAGCCCAAAACTATGTTAATTCCCTAAACCAAAAATGTATCGGTCAGGTTCGTAGAAATATTACTTAGAAAAAGGTAATTTTAAGAGTATTTGGAAAATGGATGCTCATTATCATCCGCTTTTTCCTGAAACAATGCCATAGCCTCTGCAGTTCTTTTCTTGAGGTATTTAGTGAGGGCAAAGGATGCCCAAATTGAACCAATTAAAATGACCAACATTATAGCAATCACGATGTACATAGGCCAGAAAACTCCTTTTTTGAGAACCGAATCGCTTGGGTTTTCAGGATCATAATAAACATCAATGGTTTTTCCTTTGGGATAGGATTTTAATTCCTCCTGAGCATCCGATCTCTCATTATGACTCACCGTACCAAACCCAACGGTATTTCCCTCATAATTATTTCCTTCCACGGTGTAGGCGTATTTAACCCTG
>Ga0181570_10002520_pt1 | contig 14527 bp, 8 predicted proteins | sample 101ome_18_FD_148667 | JGI IMG/M metagenome (GOLD analysis project Ga0181570, IMG submission 148667) | Coastal salt marsh microbial communities from the Groves Creek Marsh, Skidaway Island, Georgia - 101406AT metaG (spades assembly) | ecosystem: Environmental > Aquatic > Marine > Intertidal zone...
AGGAAATAAGTAACGAAGTGATCATTATCATCCATTTATATGCAGTTTAGGTACCAATAGTAGGTATAGTAGACGTTATACTTTGTGGTATTAAAAATATTTACACTTGTACAGACCACAAAGCTTAATGTTAAGTTTTGGATTTCTCGCTTTTGCGCGTGCTTTCGCTTCGCTTCGCTCACTCACTCAATTACTCACACATCTCTCTTTTTCTCTCTCTTCTTTTCAACCCCTCTCTCTCCCTCCCTCTCTCTCGGTACATATAACCGGTATAATAATAATTTTACTATATCATTTAAAGCACGACTTCTTCTTCGTCGTCCGAGCTCGTCACGACATCTAAGTTCGCTTTCGGAATCGGGTACACGTAGTTTGGCAAACATACCGAATGTCTCACGTGTACCAAGTTCAACATGCCACTCTCTGGACACACGGCAAAGGATGCCACGTTACTTGAATTTTGATTTCCGACGCAAACAAAGCCTCCGTTCGCACTAAAGTGGAAGTTTCTCGGACATTTTCCGCCAGACGGGACCGCGTCCATAAACTCCAACGACCCGTCCTCGGGGTTGATTTTAAAGCACGCGATGGAATCGTGACCACGATTGCCGACGTACAAAAACTTTCCGGACGGGTGCACTCTGATCTCACTCGCATGACTCGCCGCCTTCCACACGCCTCTGTCCGTGAATACTTTTTGTTCTCTCGAGCCTTCAGGTAACGTCGAAATGCACTGGAAGACGTGCAACGCCGCCGATTCGTCGCTTTCTTCTTTCGTATCTTTCTCCTCGTCAAATAATCTCTTCTTCGGTTGTTCATTCGCCAACGGCGGTTGTTCTACCCACTCGTCGTTAATGTTTACGTTAAATACAGAAACAGTCGAGTCCAACTCGTTCACTAAGTACGCCGTCTTCAAAGTTTGATGAAACACCAAGTGTCTCGGTCCTTTCCCCGGTTGCAATTTCACGCTCGCTTTGCACACGAACTCTGGCGCCGTGACCAACGTGCTCGGCTCCCCGACTCTGTACGCAAAAATCCTGTCCAAACCTAAATCAACGACAAAATGCAACATCTTGTGGTACGGTTCAGTCACGATGCAGTGCGAATGCGGCCATCTCTGCCTAAACTCCCAGTGTTCCTCTCTCGTCGGTTTCGTATCGTCCACGTATTTCGCGCCCGGTTGCATAAACACCGTATTCGGCGACTCCGGTCTGCCTAAATCGTCCAAATGAATCAACGCCAACTTAGCGTCCCAATAATTCACCGACATCATGTACTTATTGCTCTTGTTAAAGTTCAAATAACACGTAGACTTCCCCCCGGCCGAGCACCTCGCGATTTCTTTCAGCCTCAAATCTCTCGTCAAGCGCATCGTCACGACTTCGCCCTCCACGTCGATGCGTTCCGTGCTCGCGTAAATCACGTCCGGTTTCGTCGGGTGCCTCGTGACAAACGCGACGTTCGGACCGATGTCGTTCGTGCTCACCATTTCCAACTGCCCGGTCGCGCCGTCCAACGATAACACGTGCACGCCAGCCTTTGATGAAATCGTCTCAAAGTCGTCCGGAACAGTCGTCGTTTCTCCGAGTTCTTTTCGTTCAGAATCCCCCTTTTCCTCCTCGATTGTGGTGTTTTTTTGAACACTATTCTTTTGAACGCTCTCGTCCTTGGGCGTGTGCGCCAACAATTCGCACCTCGTGTACCCACCGACGATGAACACCGTATCGTCCGCGTGCTCGGCGTTTATCATCTCGAACGAATTGTTCCGCTCGCCTTTCTGAAGAGGAGGAGAGAAGGCGGTCGTTAACTGCCCGCCCGCTCCCATTATCACTACTATCGCTTCTATATTTCAAAGAGTCTCTGCGGCTTTTTATTTTTTGTATCTTGAGTCAGCGCTTTGCTTTGGGGGAAAATGAAGAAATCTCTGTCTTCTCTCAAAATTTTACGAAAGAAAAAATCTCCGAGTAAACGACGCGAATCCGCGATGCGATCGTTCTGAATCGAAAGCGTTTGTGTTCTTCTCGACGTTTCCGGCGTCCGATCACGTTTTTTTTATCTATTTCCTTCTTCTGTTGTATGGAAGAAAGGCGGGATTTTTTTCTGGCGTCAGTCGTCAATAAAAACTTTTCTACTTGAAAGTGGCAGATTTTTCACTCGCGAAGAGAAGATTTTCCCGGTCGAAGCGACGCTTTTGGTAAGCACTTTAACTCTTTGATGTGGGAAATTTTCAACGAATAATAATACCAGTTCTCTCTCTCTCTCTCTGTGAGTGTGTGCGTGCGCGAGGACTGCGCTGCTTTTTCTTCTTCTTCTTTCGAGTTCTCTCTCGGATGCTCCTCCTCGAGCGCGCGGCGCGCGCGCGGAGGTTTATAAAAAAGGGGGGTTAGGCAAATGTACACGTGGATTCGGTTTTCGTGTTGGAAACTTTTTTCTTTTCTGTTTGAGCCTGTTTAGGGTTTACCGTTTTTTTTGTTTTGAGCACCCTTTTTTTGCTTCCAAAAAGCTTCAAAAACGAAAAGCACGCGCACACACACAAACACATAACACATAACACGCGCGCGCGCACTTTTATATCGCGAAAGAAAAAGTAAGTGGTGCATTCTGCGCTAGTTGTTGAATACACGCGCGAACGCACAAAACGTAATAATAATACTAATAATAACAAAGAACGATGCCAACGCGCGCGTCGGTACAAGCCGCAGAGATGGATGTGGACGAGGAAGAGGGGAAGGAAAATGTGAAAATGAAGACGACGACGACCCGATCGTCGCGATCGTCGAAGAGAGCAAAGTCGGAAACGCCGTCGCCGGAGGAAGAGGAGGAGAAAGAGGAAGAGGAAGAGGAGGAACCGGCGATGATGGGTGCGGTCGAGAGTAATAAGGATGTTGTTGTTGATGAAGAAGAAGATGCGGGGAAAAAGGGGAACAACAAGAGCTCGAAACCACCGAAAAATCCGAAATCGTTGGACGCGTTGAAGGCGCGATTGGAAGCGACCAAGAGCAAAGTATCGTCCAAGAATAAGGGGGATAATACTAATAAAGAGACGGGTTCTGATTATACGACGAATGCTGTTCCTAACCCGGCGGAAGCGACGGCGGGTGTTCCGGCTGCTTCTTCCGGCGCGGCGGCGTACGCGATGGGCAACGATACGACCATGAACTTTGGCAACGCCAATGGGATGGATACGATGAACATCGATAACGCAACTACTACGACTACTACTACGACACATACGGGTGGTATGCTCGATGGTGAAAATAACAACACGTCCTCACCAGCCGCGACGTCGATCGCGCTCGATTTGCCGAAAATTGAAGTGCCGGAAATCAACATCGAAGCGCTCGCGGCGAAGCATTTCGATAGCGCGTTGGAGGAAGAAATCAGTCACTCGTTGAACTGGAAATCCATAGCGCCGTCGCACGATTTTAAAAACTTGGTCAAGGAAAGAAACAACGCAATCTCAGACTTTAAGAAGATTTTACCGGAGGTGATGCGTAAGAAGGACCGATTGGTGGAAGATACGGTGAGGGCGACGAGAGGATTTCACGAAACCGTCTCGATGTTGCAAGAACACACGGCGAGAGCCGCGGCACAAGTGCAAAGCGCCAGGAACGAGGCCAAGTTGGCGGAGCAAAAGTTGAGAAGCGCCAAGGCAGAGTTCAACGCGCGAGAGGCGAAGATGCTTTCCAACTTTTCCCAAAACGAAGAGCACAAGCAACAAGAGAACGAGACGTTGAGGAACGAGTTGGTCGAACAAAGCGTCCAGTTACAACAAAAGCAGAAGTTGTTGGACCAAGCGGAGAAGAAGTTGAAAAGTTTTGAGAAGAACTCCGAGAAGGACAGCGAGCAGGTGTTGAAGTTGAGAGATGAAAACATCGAGTTGGAGAAGCAGTTGGCGGCGTTGAAGGCGGAAAACAAAGAGAAGGAAAAAGCATTCGCGAGTCAATCGAAGACGTTGGAAGGGCAGTTGAAGAAGCAAGAAGCGGACTTTGAGGCAAAGTTGGCCAACGCGGAGGCTGCAAAAGTGACTTCGGATCAGTTGGCGAGAGAAATGACCGCAGAAAAGGAAGCGGCATTGGTAAAATTAGAAGTCGCTGAGAAAGAGATCGCGAAATTGAGCGAGTCGAGCGGCGCGACCAACGCCGCATTGACGGAGCAGAACGCCAAGTTGGAGGAGAGTTTAGAAAAAGCCGAGAAAGAACTCAAAAAGAAAGACAAGGAACTCGATCAATCTTCCAAGCACGCCGAAAAGAAATTGGAGGCGTTGAACGCGGAGATTGCTGAGTTGCAAACTTTGAGAGAGCAATCGGTGGAGTTGGAGGCGTCGTTGAAGACAAACTACGCGGAGTTGGAGAAGGAGAAGGCAGTTTTGGAAAAGAAAATCACGTCTTTAGAAAAAGATGGCGACAAGAAAGCTTCCAAGATTGAAAAGTTGGAAGAGTCCATCGAAAGAGTGACAGGCGAATTGAAGGATGCGAAATCGGAGTTCAAAACTGCGGAAAGCGCTCGCAAGGAGCTCTCCGAACAACTCGTCGCGTTGCAATCGAAACTCGAACTCGAATCCAAGTCTACGCAACTCGAGCTTGCAAACGCGCAAAAAGAAGTGAAGAGGTACGAAGACGACTTGGCGGACGCCAAGGCTCAGGCAAAGTCGCTCATCGAGCAGCAAGGCGAAATGATGGGTGAGTTGAAATGCGCTCGCGCGGAACTCGCGAGATTGGAAACGGAGCGAAGAGACTTCGAGAAGAACGGCTCACAGACGTTGCAAGAGGCACAAGAAAAGTGCAGAGCCGACTTGAAGGCGCAAGAGAAGGAGTTTCAAAAGGAGCTCAAGCAAGAGCGTAAGCAATACGACGAAAAGATGGAAGCGGAACGAGTCAAAGCCTCGGAGTCTATCGAAGCGGCGCGAGTTGAAAACGAGAAACGCATCAACGTTGAGATCAAAAACGCCGAAAAGCTATCTGCGCAGATTGAAAAGTTGGAGAAGAAGGTATCCAAGCTCGAAGAGGCGAAGAAAGCGTTGGAGACCGATTTGATGAACGCGACGCAAGAGAGCGGGAAAAACGCCTTGGAACTGAACCAAGAGTTGGAGAACATGAAGACAGCTTTAGAGCTCGCGGAGGAGTTACGAACGGATTTAGACGCAGATGTCGAACGTTTGACGAACGAACTTCGCATCGCGAAGACCGAAGCAGAGAAGGCGAAGGAGAATATGGCAGAAGTCATCGCGGAACAAAAGCAACAGTTGACGGAACAGTTGGAGCGAGAGAAGAAGAGCTCGGAGAAAGCCATCAAACTCGAGACACAAAAGATGAGCGAAAAGTTGGTGCAAAAGCTCGAACGTTCGGAGCAAAAGCGTCGAGACTTGGAAGCGCGAGTGACTGCGGCCGAAGCGAAAGAGAAGGAGCTCGGCGAGAAGATCGAAGTCTTGCGCAAGCAAAAAGCCGAAGCGGAACTCGGCGGTGCCGAAAAAGCCGAAGAAATCCAAGCGGCGTTAGAAAAACTCGAAGCGGCAAAATCAGAAACGTTTGGCCACGAGCAAAGAATCGCGTCGGTTGTCGCACAACTCGAGAATGAGCAAAAAGAAGTCGAAAAGCTCGAAAAAGCGATGAAATCTTTGGACGCGGAGAAGGCGGCAGAAATCGAAAACTTGAAACTTGAGCTCAAAGAGAAGAAAAAAGAGTTGAAGTCGCTCACGAACGAGTTAGACGCCATGAAAGAAGCGCAAGCTCTTTTAGAGGAGGAAGAGAAAGATGGAAAAGGGGGCAACTCGGCCGGCGCAGCGTTGACGAGGAAGCTTGTCGAGCAAGCGAAAGCGATGGAGAACGCGAAGATGGATGCCATGGCTGCGGACGAACTTCGAAAGCTCGCCGAAGAAAAGACGCAAAGAATTGCCGAACTCGAAGGTGAGTTATTAGATGCCGAAGCCTTGAGACGACAGATGTTCAATCAAATTCAAGAGTTACGCGGTAACGTGCGCGTCTTTTGCCGCGTTCGACCGTCCGGCAACGACGCTGCGACCCCGTGCGTAGAGACTTTGCCGGATACCACGAGCGTCAACTTACAGTTGGGTCCGAAAAAATCCTCCGCATTCTCGTTCGATCGTGCGTTTGGGCCAGAATCCACGCAAGAAGAAGTCTTTGGCGAGGTTTCTGGTTTAGTTCAATCCGCCTTGGATGGTTACAAGGTGTGCTTGTTTTCTTACGGTCAAACAGGAAGCGGTAAAACGCACACCATGCTTGGCGGATCCGACGATAGTTCGCGAGGTATCATCCCGAGAGCAGTTGAGAAAGTCGTCGAAGCGTCTAAAATAAACGAAGTTAAAGGTTGGTCTTATAAAATGAAGGCGTCGTACGTCGAGATCTACAACGAAACCATTCGCGATTTGCTCGCGCCTGGCGCCGGCCACTCGGAGGCGCACAAAATCATCCATGAGAACGGATCCACGACAATTTCTGGAGTCACCACCGAAATTGTCGAGTCTGTCGAACAAGCGAACGTATTGGTGCGCAAAGCTGCGGCCGCGCGTAAAGTCGAGGCGACGCAAATGAACGCGCACTCGTCTCGTTCGCACACGATTTTCATTTTACACGTCTCGGGCGAACACGCCGCGAGCGGCTCCACGTTATCGGGCGCTTTGAACCTCGTCGATTTGGCTGGTAGCGAACGGGTGGCCAGATCTGGTGCCAGTGGTGAACGCTTGAAAGAAGCGTGCGCAATTAACAAGAGCTTATCGTCGTTAGGTGACGTCTTTGCCGCGCTTGGCAGCAAAGCTAAACACGTTCCTTACCGCAACTCGAAATTGACATATTTGTTAGCGCCGTGCTTAGGCGGTGACGGAAAGACGTTGATGTTTGTCAACGTCAGCCCAGATGAAGATTCGAGTGAAGAAACGTCGTGTTCGTTGAAGTTTGCCGCGCAAGTGAACGCCGTAGAGTTGGGTAAAGGCGGTGCGAAGAGAAACGTGACGAGCGGCATGAATGCCAAGCCAGCGCAAGACAAGGATGCCGATAAATCCTTCTCGGACGAAGAGAAGAAAGAGAAGAAGAGCAAAAAGCGATCAAAAGACGACGCGAGCGACGAAAACGGCGACGGAAAGAAAAAATCGTCGCGAAAGGCGTAATAATAAGAAAGAAGAGGAAGACAGAGAGAGACAGAGAGAGTGATAGAAGGAGGAGGTACATTTTGAGGAGGGTGTAATGGAAGAGAGAAAGGCGTCGCAAAAATTTTTGTACTTAGTCGAGTCGCGTAAAAAATATAGACTTACACACTATACGGTATTAATCATTATTCACTACTACACGTACTACTACTACTACTACTACTACTACTACTGCATCTACCAGGGTTCTTCGACGGCTACTGGACTATCTATATCGGTCTAAATCATCTATTGCATTGGATCGTTTTCGTTTTCGGCGGGTACACCATCCCCTACCTTGTTCGTATCGTCAATTTTTTGCTTCTTGGCGTTCTCATCCCCACCGTCTTCTCGTTCTTCTGCTCCGCCCTTCTCCTCCTTCTCCTCTTCTTCTTTCTTCTTCTTCTCCGCTTTCTTCGCTTGTTTTCTCTCCCATTTCTTTTTCTTCTCCTCCATCTCCGCTTGTAACTCATAGTCTACGATGACCTCCACGGGCAAATAGTGCATGACGTCCTCGTCCGCATCTGTCCAATATTCCGACATATCCGTGTTCCACAACTTCAAATCCTCAAAGGAAATACATGTCGCATCGTCAAGATACGTAATGTTCGGTTTTTTCTCTTTCTTCTTCTTCTCATCGTCTTCGTCTTCGTCTTTGATATCAAACTCGTCCTCGCGTTCGACGTATTCTCTATTTTCCTGCAGCTCTTTGAAATCCGGTTGAAACGCCGTCCACGACTCCTCGTACACTTTTGCCCAAACGTACATGATCCCATTCGTACCAACTCCAATCATCAAAGGTCGTTTTGGATGATAACACGATCGAATCAACCCTTTCGCCTCGTTCGGCCCTTCTAAAACTCTCGTCAACTCCAACGTCTGCAAATTCCAACAGTGCACCTCGTGCGACGCCTTCGAGGAGGTGGCGTAAACAAATTTGTTATCAAAAGCCACGCAAGCAGATTCCCACGTCGATTGACTGTGTTCGTTCTCGAACTGACGCCTGTTCGTTAACACGGTCTCTTTTCTCTTGCTGCCATTATCATTATTCAAAACTTCCTCTTTCTCTTTATTCCGTTTTTTGTCCTCTATGTCCCCTACGACGTCAAACGCGACGATGGCTTTCGAAAACGATACCACCAGCAACGTCTTCCCATCCCTGGACAACTCCAATCTTTTTACCATCTTCGCATCTTTCGCCACTAGCTCTATAGTTTGCACCAACGTCCACCCTCGTCTCATCTGCGCGCCTTCCCCTTCCTCTTTCAACCTCGCCACGCACAAACCGCCGCCCGTCGTCGCGTAGACGCAATAATTCCCGCTCTTCGTCAATATCGCCGGACACCCGTGCACATCTGTCTCATCCGTGGATCCACCCGGTAGCGGTACCACGGTATCCGGCCACATCGTCCCACTCCTCTTCGAAATCGCGCGAAACATGGGCGCTTGAAACCCCGCCGGCGCCAACAACAACGCCTTGAAATCCTTCGTAAACTCGATGTTGTTCAAAGTACCAACATTCGTGAATCGAGTCTCCAATTCCCCCGTCAACACGTCCCATATCAACACGTGGCCATTAGACGCCCCGGCGGCTATTTTTCGGTTATCTCGTCTCCAGCACAGGCATCGAATCGGACTCGCGCTCGCGCCGGTGTTGTTCGCTCCCAACACAGCAGCCTCCTCCTTCACATTCTCCGCCTCCTCCTCAAATTGCACGTTGTTTTGCCCTCCTTCCGCTCTCTCGTCCGAAGTAAACTCCCGAACGACCGTTCGCGTGTCAAAGCACCACAACACGATCGTTCCTTTCGTCGTCCCCGCGGCGAGCACGTTCCCGCGTCGGTTCCTATGCAAAAGTTTTGTGTCAATACGTTGTGTATATAAATTAGGGGAGAAAAAATTGACACGAAAAGAAGACGAAGAAGAAGAAGAAGAAGAAGAAGAAGAAAAGCTCTCGAGCTCTTTCGCGCGCGTACCACTGACAACACGTCGTCCTCCCGTGCGACAACCGCTCCTCGATGTGCTCCAGTAAGTTTGGATCGTTCGGGTCTAGGAACACGTTGTTCATTTTTGTTCGTTTCTTACTTTCTTTTATTTACTCTGATGCGCAGAGACAGAGTAGTAGAGAGAAAAAGTAAGGAAAACGTTCGTCATTTTCTCTCTCTCTCTCTGCTCAAAAACTTATATATTAATAAATAGAATAACAACAACGATGCCACCTCTGTCGTCGAAGGCGAAACAGCGACAACAGCGCGCTCTGTTGCAGCAACAACTCACGTACGAGCAAAACGTGTTCAATTCGTACCGGAAACCGTTCGCAAACCCGCACTTCCCACCGACGATTCGGCAATCGTCGATTGCCAACGTCGCCGCAGACGTCGAGAGAGAAGTGGAGTGCGCGCTCTCGCGGAAGCGAGCGGAAATGATCGAGTGCGGGGATAAACTCGCGCCGTACGAGAAATTGAAGAAGATTTTGCGCGTGTATTTGTTCAACACGCACAATAATCAAGACGGCGAGAGCGGGAAGGTGTTGAAGTTTACGCTCGGGAAAAAGAAGGAAGAGAAGAAGAAGGAGGACGAGTCGAAAGAGGACGCCGCGGAACAAAATCCAGACGGAACGCACAAAAAGTGGACGTTTCACGTGCAAGGCCGCGTGGTGGACGAACGAGACGAGGAAGTCGACGCGAGAGAGTTACTCGGTGGTCTCGGAGGGCAGATTCCGTTGAAGTTTTCGCACTTTATCGAGCGCATGAAGATTGACGTATTCGACGAAAGCGCGACGGGAGGAGGCGAAGGAGAGAGTAGCAATAGCAAGAAGAGAAAAATGGGGACGGGAGCGGAAAACGGAGAGAAAGGAAAGTTGGTTAAAAGCGTAACGTGGGAACGGAAGGAATGCGGAATCCCGAAAGATGGTTTTACGATTACCGTTCCGGGGGCGAAGGATTCCATGCGAGTGCGATGCGAGATTCACCTGAGGAACGATCCGCCAAAGTTTAAACTGAGCGGGATGTTAGCAGATGTCGTAGGAAAAGAGGAAGAGAGCGCTGCGCGCGTGATGTACGCGTTGTGGAGTCGATGTAAAGTGTTGGATTTAGTCTCTGAAAAAGACCCGTCGATGGTTGAGTTGGACGAGACGTTCCTCGAGTTGTGCGGGAAAAATCCTTTGTTCAAAGAGAGTAAAGTGGGCGATGCCGTGCCGTTTAGATCCTTGTGCATCGCGTGCACGTCAAAAACGCACATGCCGAGAGTCTCGGAACCGTTAGTGTTTGAATATAAAGTCCGTCCGTACGGTCCTTCTCCGTCGCATTGCGATTGTTACGACGTGAACGTCGAAACTTTACCGCCCGTGGCGGTTGGTCAGAACAGCGCGGTGACAAAATATTCTGGCGTCACGAACGAGCCGGAAGAGTTAGAGCAAAGAATTTTCCAAGACTCGAACTTTATCGATTTCGCGAGGAAGCGAAGAGCGTATTTGCTGAGCTTTTCGCAAGACCCGCAAGCGTTCATCGATAACTGCTTGACGGAATACCTGGAAACGTTTCAAGGAATTCCGAGACGAAATGAAGCGTGGACCAAGGAGTGGACCAGCGACGCGGCCATGCGTGTATTAGAAAAACTTAGTTAGATTTTGTGTTTTGTCGTTATTATTAGATACATACATAGATAGCGTAATTACTTGTTCAGTAATTTCAGTAATCGTTCGACGGTTCAACGAGAATAACCTCGAAAACAATCTCCGCGAACTCTCTCCTACCAAACTCTCTAAATCCTTCCGCGTGCTTCACCCGATCCTCCCAAATGCGCACTTTCTTCGGTCTGTACACTCGCATCATTCTCCTCAACTCCTCGCATTTATACTCCAGCGTATCCCCGTTCCCTTTCTTAAACACCAACTCGTGAAAGCACGTCTCCGTCGCGCCCAACTGTCGCAAACACTCCTTCACTCGCGCGCTCAACTTGCACACTCTCCCAGTCATCATGATTCGCACGCAATCCGTTCGCGATCTGTTCTCCACGTAACTCGGCCACGCCGGACCGGGTAAAACCTCCAAAGGTGGCTCCAGGCTTTCTTTTCTCCCCCACCATCCGACGTGCGGCCACGCCTCGCCGGTCTTTTTCCAGTATAACTCTTTTCCAGCGACAGGTGTCGGCGTATCCGCTAACGTCCCGTCAAAGTCGTACACCAAAAGCTCTTCGCAAGAGAAACTCATCCCTAAAATCGCGCGTGCACGCGTTCGTCTTTAAACAGTTCCGCGAGGTGTTCGCTCTGCACTTTAATAGTTTCCAATTGCAACTCTCCCAGCTGAAGGCGCTTCTCGACGTGTTCTTCAATCGTTTCTTCCTCCGCGATGGATTTTTCTATCGCTTCTCGATACGCGAGCTTCAGACGGTCGCGCACGAACAACACGCGCGATGTGGTGGGGAATTTAGCGGCTTGTCGGTATATTTGACGGTATAAGGTTATCGCGCGCGATCGTTGCGACGCGTTCATTCTTGTGTCGTATGTGCGTATCTAAAAACTCGGTTTCTATCCAAAAAGTTTACGCGTTTTTCCCCACAGCCACACATGTCCTCCTCCACTCGCGGCTATAGCAGCTCCACTCGCGGCTACAGCAGCTGCTGCTGCTCGTGCTCCACCACCCTCGCTGCTACCGCGAGCGCTGGTGGGAGTCCAACGCACCGGAACCGAACGCGGCGAAGAATGGTTTCCAACCAACGCGTGAAATCCGCCATCGGTGAAGTGATGCGAATGCAACATCTGCAAACGAGTTGGAACGCGAACGCGAAAGCGCTGGAGCTGGAAGAAAGAGACGCTCGATTTAAAGACGTGAATTTTCGCGAAAATCAGTTTCGAATGCTCGAACCTTTGCTGGTGCCTTTGCTCGGCGAGGAAGAGACGACGAATTTGATACTGAAATGCCCGGAAGTGCTCACGTTGGACGCGAGAAAGCTCGGTTGGAGTCTTGTTTTGCTCGCCGATGGAGAACGCGAGGTGATGGATATCGCGAAGACGACGCCGGAGATGTTGGTATTGAGCGAAGAAGATATCGAAAGAATGAAATCAGAGCGAAGTAAGAAGTATAAGGAACAGAAAAAAGAAGCCGCTTTGAAAGCGAAGGAGGCCATGGCGAAGTTGTCGCGGACGATGCAAGACGTGGCGAGCGAGAAGGAAGGGGGAGACTCGAGAACAATGTCGAGAGATGGCAGAACGGAAGGAAACAACGCGAAATATGCGGTGCAAGGGACGTTAAAAGGCACATCTACGAGAGAAGGAGATATTATCGCTCGGTTCTGGAACCTTTGGGGTGGCTCAAATCGATGTCGTACGATTTTGACGAAGAGCGCGAGAGATTCGATATATCGAACGCCGGCGAGATTAGAGGCGAAGTTGTTAGCGCTCGATCGGGTGTTTCCGTTTCTAGACGTGCCACTGTTCATGCATAAAGACCCGAGATTATTTGAAGTAGATACAAACGAACTAATTGTGCGTATAGCGAAATGTAGAGACGTGTTTCGGAGTGGTTCGGTCTCGCACGTGGTGACTTTAGCGCCCGGGATTTTGTTGGAAGATCTCCAGGACGTGAAGGAGGCGTTGCAATCGTTTAAACGAAATAACGGCTTGCGCTCGGAACACGAAGTGTACGAGGAAAGTTGTACTTTGTTCATGGCGTTGCAAACGAAAATGAACAAAGCGAGACCTAACGATCCGGAAATATTATACACAGAGGCTTTGAGGACGCACGTAATCAGGGACGAAGGTAACATGGGATGCTCGATATGATTTCATTTCGTATTATACAAACAACTAGAAGGTATCCATTAGATACAGTAGACTATTTTTTTTAGACATTGTGATGATAATAGCAGCAGCCGCACGTGAAAACAATACATAGGACTTTACTTTTTCCTGTCCACCGCTCTATTCGTAATCTCTCTAAGCGCCGCCCTGCACGTGTTTGCGAACTCGCAGTCGATATCCGGCAACTCCTCTAACGCGTCCAAGGCTAAATTTCGGTGTTCGTTGGCCAGATTCGAAGCCATTTCAATCCCATCGCTTTCAAAGACAAGTTTCGCCGCGCGCTCAACGTCGCCAATCTCCTTAAAGCGACGTTTGATTAACGCGTGTAATTCTGGAAACTTCTCCGCGGCGAATAAAACTGGTGCGGTGGCGATGCCTTCTCTCAAATCCCCTAAAGTTGGTTTCCCGAGTAAACTCGACTCTCCGACGTAATCGAGCACGTCGTCGCGAAATTGGAACGCTAAACCTAAATGTCTCCCGAATCTCTCCGCAATTTCCGAAGTTTCAGAGCTGTGGCCACCTAATAACGCCACCGCTTTCGCGCTGTTACCGATAAGAGAGGCAGTTTTGTAGTACGATTTCTCGATGTACCGCTCGATGGACAAAGACGAGGAACCGTTTCTGCTCTGATGATCATCTTCCTCTTTCGCCTGCGTCATTTGCATCACTTCACCCTTGACTAAGTGTTCCAAAACGCGGCTCAACAACTCGATAACTTCTACGTTGCGCAAACTCGCCAAAGTCACGGACGCTCTCGCGAGTAAGAAATCTCCCGCTAAAATCGCCAACTTATTCCCAACCTCTAAATTTAAAGCTCGCAAACCTCTCCTCGTCGCCGATCCATCCAAAACGTCGTCGTGCAATAAACTCGCCACGTGAATCAACTCCGTAATCTCCGCTAATCTTCTCTGTCTCTGTCTGTTATCGCTCGGCACTTCGTGCGCAGGTGACAAATCTACCGTTTCTTCCTCCGCGCTCGTTTCTCTGGATAACGAAGACGAACCGAAGGAAGAGGACGTAAACGCAGAAGATACCCTTCTCCCGATATTCTCTCTCGCATGGGCATCATCAGCATTACCACCACTACCACTACCAGACGAAGACGAAACCGGACTCAAAGCGCTCGCCATCAACAACAACACCGTCGGTCGCATCCGCTTCCCTTCCGCTCCGTACTTGAAAAAATACTCCGCCGCGTTCGCCAACGCCGGTAAATCCGTCTGCACCGCCACTCGCATCCTGTCCGAGATAAACTGCAACTCCTTCTGCACCAGCGCGAACGGATCTGGAACTCGAATGTTTTCGTATTTCGATCTCTTTCTCGCGTCGCGGCTATTCGAGGAGGAGGAAGAGGAAGAGGTGGCTGCTTTTTTGTCCAAAACGCTGTCCGCGTAGGCGGAAGAGAACGCCCTCCTCGACGTCGTCGCACCAAATCCGGCGCCGCTCCTCTCGCGGCGCGTAAAAAACGCCTCCCTCTCGCCGCCAAAATGCCACGACGCGGCAAAACGTTCTCCGCTTCTTCTCTCGTTTTCGCTTTCGCCGCAGTAGTAATAGTAGTCGCGGCAGGGGTTGTGAAAACTTCCTCTCTG
>Ga0181570_10002522_pt1 | contig 14522 bp, 9 predicted proteins | sample 101ome_18_FD_148667 | JGI IMG/M metagenome (GOLD analysis project Ga0181570, IMG submission 148667) | Coastal salt marsh microbial communities from the Groves Creek Marsh, Skidaway Island, Georgia - 101406AT metaG (spades assembly) | ecosystem: Environmental > Aquatic > Marine > Intertidal zone...
GACCTGCAGGGAACCGGGCCTCTTCAGCCAGTCCAGAGCAAACGCCCACACCCGGCGCGACAACATCGGGCTTGATTCGCCCATCGAGGGCTGGACCGAGCGAAGAGAAATTGGCTACCTGACCCGACGCTGCGGTTCCACCCGCACCCGTTGTGGATGCCCCAACAGCCAGCACGTTCTTGGCGGTTCCCGGCGATGTCACTTGAGAAGCACCTTGTGCACCCCGATCACCCACCGAAAAGACAGGGGTCAAGTCCGACCGATCGCGAACAAACACGTCCACAGAACGGGCGTCGGCGGTGTATTGGCCGTAGTTGCCGTTGAGGCCCCACGCATTGACGGCGATGCGCGCCGTTTTTTGCTCGGCATCTCGAAGCATGTCGTAGATCGAGCCGATTCGCCCAAACACGCCCGTTGGGTCGTGTTCAAGGGCATACATCACGATGTTGGAGGCGGGCGCAACACCCCGAGCATCAACGTTGCCCGTCCCGTTGCCAGCCACTGTGATGGCGACGTGCGTGCCATGGCCGGAGTTGGTGTCGGCGGGTGACGGATCCAATCCGAACTGGGTCAGCGTACCCGCCACGCGTCCGGTCAAGTCGGGGTGGTTTTGATCAAGTCCCGTGTCGGTGATGGCGATCATCTCACCCGAACCATCGAGTGTAAAGGATGCATTCGAGGTGACATCGGCTACACCTGCGATGGACCATGCAACGGCGTTGTGAGGGGACATCGTTGCGGACGGTTCGGTCCACATGATGCGCCCGTCGTGTGCCACGTTTTGCACCAAAACGGCGGCAAAGTCGGGTTGAACGCTGGCACGGCAGAGCCAGGCGTCGCACCAGGCCTCGTTGGCCCCGTATCGAACCAGGTCCGTTGAGAGGGCGTCGTAACCACCTGCATGCAAATCGGGCGTGGGCACCAAGGTGAACGCAGCCACCTGGTCAGGCGCCTCCAACAGTGACGTTTCGACCCGCCATCCCGGGGCCTGATGCCCGACCCAGCGAATGCGCTCGTCAGCGTTCAATCGTTGCATGGCGTCCATGGGTGGATCGGGCAATCGGACCAACCATGCCTCATCGTGGAGCACGTCCAACACCGTCAAACCATGTTCCTTGGCCAATGCCTCCATCAACACGCCGTCGGCGCGGTGCAGTTGAACCATCGCCAAACCGGTTTGCTGTGCATCGCCGAGACGACCGAACCCAGTGGGTACATCCGGGCCTTCGGTGACAAGAGGGTCAAATGAACCAGCTGCCAAGTGAATGAAACCGGACGATGCTGCCCAATGACCGGCTTCGAGGGCCGGTTCAGGAAGCAGGTTCCAGTGCGCCGCTGCTTGGAGCAACCGTTCGTCTTCGGTTGGATTCTGAGGGAGTTCAGTTGCATGTTCACCCGACACCGGTGGCTCGGGAGCAGCGGATGATACCGCGGCGGTCAACGGCAACGAAACCATCAGCCAAAAGACGAGCCAGAGGCCTGCCTGTGAACGCATGCCGCGAGGAACCGTGGCCCACTTTTCAATACACCTCATCGGTGCGTGTGGTCCGTCCGTGTCAAAGCCCGTTGTAGGCGGAGATTGCAGCGTCCGTTTTGGCAACGCTGACCAACCAATCCGCTTCCGTGCCCATCAGGGCACGAATGGCATCGACGTTTTCGGGGATGACGTCCGATTCCTGGTGAATCGCCTGGAAGTAGTAGAGGGTGTTGCCGTCGAGCTTGACGCCATCCTCCCAAACAAAGATCTCGTGAAGGTCACCCCACTTTCGGCCAATGTCACGTGCATATTCCATGACCTCAGCGGTGGTGGTGATACCGGTTTCTGCCCCGTTCATGATGATAATTCGAGGCTGCTCACGCCACATCGCCAGAACCGATTCGGTGGTCAAACCGTGACCGTCGGGCAACATCGCCACAATGGAATGGCAGTGCATCAGGGTGGTCGGAACCGCCACGGCCATGGAGTTGATCTGAATTTCGGGTTTCACCGTCATCACATCGGGACCGTGGTGCGACGGCACCTTGAGCACAGGCTTGATGGCGTTGATGGGGCCCTTGGCTGAATCGCCGGGGTCGGCTGCGCGTCGAATCATGGTGCACTCCACCGTCAGCGAACCGCAGTGATTGAACAGTGGCACGAGGGTGCGGGACAATCCAGTGGTGTTGCAGGACACCACCCGTGTCCCACCGGCGTTCAGGTTCTCGGCATGATTGGCGGACGATGTGTACGACAATCCCGCCATGGCGTGCTTTTCACCGCCTTGGAAGATGTACTTGACCCCGGCGTTGATGTAGATGTCTTTGTTGGCGGCCCCGACTTTACCGGGTGAACAATCCACCACCACATCGGCCACGGCCAGCAGGTCACGCAAACCTCCGTGGCATTCGTAACCGGCATCTGCAAAGGCATCGATTCGCTCTAGGTCGTCAAACGTGCAGTAGAGCGGGTAGCCTTTGCGCACAGCCAGATCGCACCCGAAGGACGGGCGGGTTTTCGTCACCCCGACGATGACCATGTCGTCCTGTGCGTCCACGGCGTCAGCGACGCGCTTTCCGATGGTTCCGTACCCGTTGATGGCGACGTTGATGGTCATGAAGTTCCCTGAATGGTCCCTTTCATAGACCGCCCATAAGGATTCGTGAGCGGGTGCGTCGAGGTCGAAAGGACACCCTCCCCCTTGCCGATGGAACGGATGGATATTTGTGCGAGGAACCGAACGACAGACCATGGCCGGCAACGCCGATGCGGTCCAACGGTCGCTGAACATCAACGCCAAACTTGGGCCCCGACTGGAAGCCGCGGCTCAGCAAAACGCCATTCTTCGAATCGGCTGGACCAACGCCGGCGACCCGGTGCCCAAGAACGGCGAGTTGGGGCTTTGTCCCGGTCTCCCTCAGGGTGCTCGAATTCGTGCGCTGGGTGTGTTGGGGTCGTGGGTTGCCGCTTTTGGAATGGGCGGGTCATTCACCCTTCAAGGCGATGCGGGTGGTTTCCTTGGAGCCGGCAACAACGGGACCAGCATTCGGTGTGAACAACTGGCTGGAGATTACGTTGGGTTCCGAATGGTCGATGGCGACATCACCGTTCTTGAAGGCGTGGGTCACGATGCTGGCGCCATGATGCAAGGCGGCCGTTTGGTGGTCCGTGGACCTGCAGGTGCCCGCGTGGGTGGCGGCATGAGCGATGGACTCATTGTGATTCATGGCGATGTGGGGCCGGACCCCGGCGCCGGCATGGCCGGCGGCCTCATCGTGGTCAATGGACGATGCCCAAGCCCCCCACCGGGCGTGATGCTTCGGCCATTGAACGCCAAGGAAGTCAAGCAGATCAACAGCGACATTGGCGACGAATCCATGCACGTTCCAAGCGATGCCGTCTGCCTCTGCGCTGCACCTCATGCCACCGAAGTGGAAGGCATGGGCAGGATGGTGTCGGCAGGTGACTTATCCTCTGTGGGACTCACGTCGCATACGCAAGCAGCCCTTCCAACCTACGCAACGGTCGACACGGTGGCGCTTGTTGGCAACACCGACGATGTGAACGCCCTCGCCCTGCCCATGCCCATGATCCCCCATCTCCCGCCCGGCCTCGAACGCTCGTCCGCGGAGCCAAGCGACACGGCAACCGGCGTGATGGACCGACACCCCATGCTGGTGCACGCATCACCAAGGAACGTCGACATCTTGGTCGCCGATGAAGACAACCTGTCAACCTTGGCGAAGGAACTCCCTCATTCGGGCGGCATCGCCATCGACCTCGATCGGCTCCCCGCCATGACACCGGAACAATTGGACGGCTTGCTGGTGGCCATGAAATCCCTGGCACAGGAACGTGCTCCCACCGCCCTCATCCAGGGCATCGGTCGGGTCCAATCGCTCCACCGATCGTCCGTCCATCACGGCGTGCACCTCGCTTTGGCAAGGATCGAAGACGGCAGCGGCATCAGTGAAGCTGCTGCCCTGCCGTTGATTGGCCGGTCCTCCAAGGAACACCTGACTGGCTCATCCACGCAATGCGGTGCGCTGCTTGGCTTCGCCGCCACCGGCCACGACCTTGCGGTGCTGCTGGCCTCGGGCGTGGGCGTTGTTGCCAGCGAAGTCCCCATGGCCGACGCTGAGGATGTGGCCTTGTGGTTGTCCGGCACCCAGACGGACCTGGCGGATGAATTGCGACGCATTGGCGTGGCAAGCGTGGATTTGCTCCAGCGCCATCACCTTCGAGCGCTCGACACTGAAACAGCTGCCGTCAGCGGATTGCGTTTGGCTGGCTACGGTCGACCGCTGCCCCACTGGTTCGCAAGGTAGGTGAGATCATGCCAACGATCTCTGTCCCTCAACAACTGCTCGCCGACTTGATGGGCAAACATGGACTTCACCACGACATCGACGACCTTGAACAGCGGTTGCCCTTGTTGGGCACTGACATCGACGGTTGCACTGAAACACAATTGGATATCGAGATTTTTCCCGACCGCCCCGACCTCCTCAGCGGAGAAACCCTGGCGTTTGCCATGCGACCGTTCCTCCACGGGGCACCGAGTGCCCCGGACCTTCCCTCATCGCCCAGTGGCATCGCCTTCTCGGTGGATGAAGCGCTGGTCGATGTGCGCCCGGTGATGCTGGCGGCGGTGGTGCGAGGCGTTGAGTTGGCCCCTGACGACGAGGGGCGCGAGGCCTTCATCAAAGCCCTCATGGACCACCAGGAAAAACTCCACTTCGCCCTTGGGCGCGGGCGCAAGCGCGCCTCCATTGGCGTCCACGATCTGGCAAGGTTGAGTCCACCCTTTCATGCCAAAGCAGTACCGAGATCAACGGCCTTTGTGCCGCTCGGGGAAACCGAGCCCATGACGATCGATGAAATCCTTGAGCATCACCCCAAAGGGCAGGACTACGCCCATCTGTTGGACGGTATGGACCGCGTGCCGTTGATCGAGGACAGCAACGGCGATGTCCTTTCGTTCCCACCCATCATCAACGGGGCGCACACCACGGTCACCCACACCACCGAGGATTTCTTCATCGACGTCACCGGCTGGGACCCACGTGCCTGTGAAGCAGCGCTCATGCTGGTGTGTTTGCAACTGCAAGAACGCGGCGGAACGATCGAGTCGGTGGACATCACCACCTGCGAAGGGACCTCCGTCACCATGCCTCGACCCGATGCCATGCGTCACACCGTACCCGAAGGACTGGTGAACCACTTGTTGGGTCGAGCGCTGGACGATACCGAACTTGAGCAAGCCATCACCCGGATGGGCGGACGGTTGTCTGGACGGGAACCTGCAGGCTCCGACGCACCCGAACACAGCACGTCCATGGCGGTGGCTGCTCGAGGGGAATCGTGTCTTGTGGTGGAGATGCCCCGCTGGCGATTCGACCTGCTCCACCCAGTGGACATCGTCGAAGACATCGCCATCGGCCACGGCTACGAAGACCTCGGGACCGATTGGCCCAAAGCACCGTTGACCGCCGTGGCACGACCCGACCACCACCTGCGCCGTCGCCTCCGTGAGGCGATGCAAGGCATGGGCTTTCTCCAAATTCAATCCTTGACGCTGTCCAACATGGAGGACCAATTCCAACGCATGCGGTGGACGCCCAAGCACAAGGTCACGCAGTTGACCAACCCGATCACGGTGGATCACACCGTGCTGCGTCAGCATCTCATGCCAGGCCTCATTCGTCTGCTGGCTGCCAACAAGCATCACGATCTACCGCAACGCGTGTACGAGCTGGGCACCGTGGTGAGGGACCACCGAAACTCCAACCGGTTGGCGATGCTGTCGGCGGAACGTTCCGGTGGTTTCTCCGCCGTCCGTGGACGAATCCAAGCCTTTTGCCGAGACATGGGCATCACGGGGTGGGACGTGCAACCCATGGAAGAGGGTGATGGACCTTGGCTGGCTGGCCGAGGTGCGAAACTCATGGTGAATGGCACGTGGGTGGGTTGCTTCGGTGAACTGGACCCGCATGTGGCTGCAGCGTTCGACCTGAACGTGCCGTTGAACGGGGCTGAATTCGACGTGGATGCGTTGTTCAGCGTCATGGAAGACCCGGTGTGATGACTGCATGTGCGGCAGGTTTGCGCTCGCACGACCTTTGGATGCGTCGCTCGACGGTCTGACAGCGGTGGACCGTTCAACGCTCCAACCCATGGAACCTTCGTGGAATGTGGCGCCGCAACAGACTGCCACCGTTCTGTGCGCTCACCCGAACCGTGCCGACGGTCTCGCCTTTGACCGAATGACGTGGGGGTTCCGACCCGCTTGGTCCCGATCCTCCAAGCGCGAACCCATCAACGCACGAATCGAAACGGTGGCTGAGAAACCGATGTTTCGTGAAGCCTACGCCACGCAGCGATGCTTGGTGCCCATGGACGGTTGGTACGAGTGGATGACCACCCCGCAGGGCCAGCAGCCTTGGTACCATCAACGCGTGGATGGGGCCATCCTTTGGGCGGCCGGCATCCATTCGAATTGGGAAGGGCAAGGTGAAGTTCACACCTCCTTCGCCCTGCTGACGACCGCCGCCAACGAAGATTGCAATCATGTTCACCACCGCATGCCGGTGTTGATCGAACCGGGGCAAGCAGAGGCGTGGATTCACCAGCAATCGTGGCAAGGTTGGCCCCAGAGTGGCGTTGTGCAAGCTCACGCTGTGGGGCGAGAGGTGAACCGAACTGCGGTTGACCACGCCGGCTTGATTCGCCCGTTGCCGACGCTGTTCTGATCAAGCGTAAGCTGTGTAGGTTCCGTCCTCGTTTTGCGTGTAGGCCGTGGGTTCAAACGAACCGTCCTTTAATCGCTTGTAGTGGTAGCCATCGGTGTGGTGCACCCACGAAAAATCAGCCTCTTCATCGAGCGGTTCTGTGCTTGACGCTTCCACCCCGGCGGCCGGCGCCTCGTTGACCGAAGCATCGCCACCGGACACAATGCCGTCGTAGCGTTCGGTTTGATCGCTCGCAGCATGAACCGTGGCCGAGCCGTCGCCAAACAACGCCAAGGCATCGGTGTAGGCCGTGGTATCCACAGCAACGGCCGCCTCCCGGCGGTTGGGGTCTTCCCCTTTCTTGTAGACCAACGGGGCGGGCGGTGCTTCATCGACCTGGTCGGGGTCCTTGTTCCGCTTGAACGGCCAGAACGGTGCCATGGCTTGGCGTGGTTGTTGGTCTTGATGAAGCCTGCGACTTTGGTGGCTCAATTCATCGTGGCCTTCATAGGGCGAGCACCGATGACCGAGCCATGCGATGGTGGGCCGTGGTGTGCATGCTCTGGCTCACCACCCTCCACCCGCTCATCACCGTGGAGGGGGTGCCGGTTGTTGGTGACACCATGGAAGCGGTCGTTGAGACGAACGTCGTCATCCACCGCTCCGAATCGAACGGTGCCTACGTGACCGTCCACAACACCGCCGAAGAAACGCAGTCCATCGAATTGGACCTGGCCTCCAACCACACAGGTTTGACGTTCACCGGTTTGCCGACCGAACACGAATTGGCGGCGAACCACCTAATGCAAATCACCTTCACCATCAACGCATCTGCCGATGCACCGTTCACCACCCACGATCTTGTCCTGCGGCTCACAGGTTCGTTGGACCCATCCAGCCCGCTCGAAGTGGTGATGCGCGTGAAGGTCGCGCCGTATTCCAACCTCAGTTTTGGTGCAGAAGGCACGTCACAGTTCACGGTGGACGAGTTGGTCCGAACCACGGTGGCGGTCAACATGACCAACGGTGCCGACATCAACGACAACGTGACGTTCTCGTTGTTCAGCACGTCCGAGTGGAACTGGGGCTGGGACATGGATCTCAACGCTCAAGGGCATGCCTACCTGAACCTCTCCAGTGGGCAAGTGGGCTACATCTACCTCTGGGTGGATGTCCCTGCCGTTGTCGATGGAGCGCCGTTGGTTGGAACAGGGCCACGATGGACGGTCTCGGCCGTTTCTGGGGTCGACAACGAAGCGCACCTTTGGAATTTTGATCTCTTGATGAACCAAAAACGAAACATGAGCATCGATGAAGTGGAGGAGGAACTGGTGCTGGCGCCGGGTGAGGACGGTCGTGCCTCGGTGACGGTCCGAAACACGGGCAACACCCTCAGCACGGTCAACCTCACGCTCCTCGCCGTGGATCAACATGGCCAACCGCTCCCCGGCATGAGTTCAGCCGACCGATTCAACCGGAGCGGTTGGACCGTGGCACTGTTTGGGGGCCTGGAGCATCTCGTGCTCTCGCCCAACGAATCAAGAACGGTTGAAATTGGGATTCAGGCACCGAATGAGTTGAGCGGTGCATTCCATGTTCAGTTCATCGGGTTCGCTTCAGGGGCACCATCGCTTGCACGCACGGCGATGGTGAACGCCACCATCAATCGCGTGGCCAACGCATCCATCGAAACCGACGCCACGGGTTGCACCGCCCTGAATGACGAAACCATGTGCGTCGTCACCGCATCGGTGACCAACACCGGGAATGCATACGACACCCTCACGTTGCGGGTGGCGGATGCCACCGATGGGTTCAATGCCACCGTGAACGGAACGGACCAGGCTTTTTTCCTTCCCGGGCAAACCAAATCCCTTGGAACCATCTCCATCGAAGCACGCGGCAACCTCTTGGCCTTCACCGAAGGAACGCTGAGCCTTGAGGTGATCAACGATCAAGGCGATACAGTCGCCCAAACCACCGTCCAACTCCGTGTTGCGCCGTTGATCCGCTGGAACCTCACCGTGGTGGAGGAACGCGTTGATGCGCGTGGCCAGCTTTCCATCGCACTCGATGTCCGCAACGACGGCAACGCTGAGGACGGTCTGCTTGTCCAACTGCAAAGCAGCCATCTTATCGACATGGGGCTTATTCCGCCGGCGAACGCCGTGTGGGAGGAAGGCGTTGCAAACCCACGCTCCATCGAACTCGACGCGGTGCCGTTGGGCTCAACCTTCACCCTGCGGGCGTGGGCGGATTTGCCTCAAGATCAACCCACGAACGGCACGGTTTACCTCAACACCACGTTGAGATCGCGCTACGCACCCGAAGATGTCTTTGTCCACACCTCCACTGGCGATTACCTCGGAACGCCTTGGCAATCGTCCGAGGAGAGCGATGACGCTTTCAACGTCGGTGAGGCCCTCGCCCTTTCCGTTGCCTACGTGAAAGCGTGGAGCGGGGTGTTGTTGGCGCTGGTCTTTTCCGTTGGCATCGTGACGGCAGCCGTCCGAGCGAGGCAGCGTCGCAACGAGGAGCAAGCGACGTTGCCCTACCAGAGGGTCAGTGAATCCGCTGACGATTGGATGGCGAAATTCAATCCAACGCCGGTCGAAGCGCCTCCACCCGACGCACCGACACCTGAAGCCCAACCCATCTCAGCCGCAGCCTTTGAACAGTCCTTCCGGCGTCAACACGGCCACACAGCACCCGCCCAAACACCGGTGGACACCGGGTTGGTTTCAGCGGCTCAACTGGTGCTTGAGAAACGAAGCGATGAGCGAGAATTGCAACGGGCCGATGATTTGCTCAGTTCGTTGAACAAGGGGGAAACGGCCGCTCCGATGATGGACCTCCCCCCACCCGTGCCTGCACCGACAGCATCCACCACCGAAACACCTCCCGTGCAGCCGTCAACACCACCAGCCCAACCCACCAACGCGGCTGCTTCAACGGCGGACGACGATCTCGATTTCTGAGGCATCCATCATGCAAGGGGGAGTCGACGAAGCGGGTCGTGGGCCCGTCTTGGGTCCCTTGGTGGTCGCCGCATGCGCCGTACCCGATGCGGACCTTCCGTTGCTGGTTGAAGCCGGTGTTCGCGATTCAAAATTGCTGAGTGCAACGAAACGTACGGCACTCGCCGCATGGTTCACGGACCAAAAGGAAGCACGGGGGTGGCGGTCGTGCACGGTGGTCATCGATGCAGAAGCGGTTGACATTGCCCTTGCGGATGACGGGTTGAATTGGCTGGAGGTGCGGGGGTTCGCCCGTGCCATCAACGGCTTGGGCCTGTCCCGTGACGTTCACCTGGTCGCCGATGCATGCGATGTGAACGCTCAGCGATTCACGCACCGCATCACGGACCGGCTCAACGGCTGGCCATGGCCGAACGCCGTCATGGAAAGCGAGCACAAAGCGGACAACAACCACCCTGTTGTGGCCATGGCCAGCATCCTCGCCAAGCACCGACGGGACCAAGCCATGACAGCCATGGCCGAACGCGTCGGGTATCCCATCGGTTCCGGATACCCCAGCGACCCTGCCACGGTGGCCGCCTTGGAGCGCTTGATTGGCCCCGAACACATCGACCCGGACGTGCGGTGGTCGTGGGCCACCGTTGAACGGTTTTGGAGGCAGCGTTACCCTGGCGAACCTCCGGTCCGAGGTCAACCGCATCGCATCCAACGCACTTTGTTCCAGACCGACGAGCCACGCCCTTGATGAGGGGTGGGCCAAACGCTCGGTTCATGACCGAAGGCTGGCAGGCGGACGAAGCAACCGTTCGGTTCATCCATCACCTCTCGCTTCAGAACGCCCTGCAGTACGAAGGAAAGGCAGCCGTTGGGTCGGTGATCAGCCGCATCATGGGTTCGTGCGCCGACCTCCGTCAGCACGGTCAAGCCGTAGCGGGTTTGGTGGCCCAGCACGTTGCTCAAGCAAATGCAATGGCGAAGGAGGAAGGATTGGAAGCCATTCGCGACCTCCTGGCTTCCGAAGCCCCCGACCTGCTGGCGACGAAAGCCAAACAAGCCAAGCGAGAGGGACTTCCTCCGTTGGAAGGTGCTCAAGACGGCAACGTTGTGCTCCGTTTTGCACCCAACCCCAACGGACCGCTTTCCTTCGGACACGCTCGGGGCTTGGTCATCAACGCTGCGTACCGAGCCATGTACAACGGGACACTGATCCTGCGCTTTGATGACACCGACACCAAAGTCAAACCACCGATGCTGGAAGCGTACGAACAAATCGAGAAGGAGGCAACGTGGTTGATGGGACGAGCACCTGAACGCATCGTCATCGCCTCCGACCGGATGGACGTATACCACCAACACGCTGTTCGACTCCTCACCGAAGGCCACGGTTATGTCTGCACCTGTCCAGCAGAGGTGTTCAAAACGCACCGAGTGGGGCAAACGAACTGTCCTTGTCGGGACAACAGCATCGATGCCAACCTCGAGGGTTGGCGCCTCATGAACGACGGCACCCATCAACCCGGTGACGCAGTGGTCCGTGTTCGCACCGACATGACGCTGAAAAACCCCGCTCTTCGCGACTGGCCCGCCCTCCGCATACAGGACACGACCGCACACCCACACCCACGTCCCGAGGTGGGATCTAAACACCGTGTGTGGCCGTTGTTGGATTTTCAGAGCGCAGTGGAGGACCATCTCCAAGGCGTGACCCACATCATTCGGGGGAAGGACTTGATGGATTCCACCCGAAAGCAAACCCTCCTGTACGAGCATTTTGGCTGGACTTACCCCGAAACGCTGTACTGGGGTCGCGTGAAGGTCCACGAATGGGGCGGTTTTTCCACATCGGCCATGCGCAACGATATCGAAGCGGGGCGCTACAGCGGTTGGGACGACCCACGGTTGCCGACCTTGGCCGGCCTCTCCGCTCGTGGCATCTCAGCGGAGGCCTTGCGAGGGTTCTGGACGGAACTGGGCATCACCCAGAAGGACATCGCTGTTCCCCTGTCCACCCTCTACGCACACAACACCAAGGCGATTGACGATGGAGCGCCAAGGCTCACGCTTGTGCGTCAACCCGTTCGCTTGGACCTCTCCGGACACAACGCACAGCAGGTCGTCCGGGTGCCGGTCCACCCCAACCACGAGGGCATGGGGCATCGGTCGTGGAGTTTAGCGAACAACGGCGTGTTGCTGGAACCCAATGACGTTGCCAAGGGGTCGGTTCGACTGAAGGAGTTTGCCGACGTGGTGGTGAGCGATGGCGTGGCCTCAGTGCAGGGGCTTGAACGCTCCGACCGAAGACCCATCGTTCACTGGTTGCCCGAAAGCCAGGTGGCTCCCGCTACCTTGATTGAAACATCGGAAGGCCAGATGCTGACAACGGATGGCGCTGTCGAAATTCACGACCACCCGGTGGGAACGATCGTGCAACTCGAGCGAATCGGCTACGCCATTGTCATGGCCAACGGGTCGTTCATGCTCTGTCATGAAACGACGGCAGACGCCGCTTGAGGAAGAATCATAGACAACAGGACCATGTATGCCCATGGGCAAACAGGTCAAGGAATTGAAGTTGGACGATGAACACCTCACCATCGGCATGGAAGATTCCCTTCAGGAAGCCGCTCGTCGCCTCCTGACCATCAGCGGTGGGATTTTGATCGTGCTCGACGATGACGAGAAGGTGAAGGGTGTGCTCGGCCAACGGCAACTTGTTCAGGCCTTGGCCGATGGTGTGGAGGCCAGCGTTGCAACCTGCCATGCGCACATGGAGATGGATTTCCTGCAGGTGAAGCTTGAGGACGCTTTGAGCGATGTGTTGGCCGATGTTCGCAAGCGAAGCCCACAAGCAGTTGTTGCCGTGGACCATGAGGGGATCTTTTCGGGGTATTTCTCACCCAGCGACTACCAAGAAGCCATGGAGATGGTGAAGAACCTCAAGGGTCTGAATCTTTAGGTCGGGCATCGCAGGCATCAGCCCTCGATCTTGATCACACGAGCGCATCCACCGCATGTCAGTCGGAACGGCCGCTCGTCGCTGTCCACGACGTTGGACGTGCTGCATTTCGGACATGCCACCGTTGGCCACACACGGGCAGAGGACGCCACCCTTGGACTCCCGATGGCCGTGATCCACCACACGAGTGCCATCGCCACCACGCTGCCTCCAATGAACTCTGGTGGGAACCCGAACACAAACACCGCACCGACCATCGGCATGAGGACCAGTTCGAGGTAAAGGTAGGTGCGCCGGCGGTTTCGCGAGAGTCGCAATCCGACGAGCATGGCCGCTGCACAGCCAAGCATGGTCAGCAAGGCCAGAGGCAAGGGCGCGAAGGTGATCGCTGACGTCGCAATGGTGGTGAAGGTGAATTTCTCGTCCTGGGACAGCCCTTCACCGCGCAGGGTGACCACATCCCCCCAGGGCGTTCGAGCAACGGAAAGGGTGAGATCGTCGTTGTCCACATCGCTGAGGGTAAGCCCTGTGAGCATGGACGAAGCGTATTCGACGTCAAGGTTGACCGTGGACCAGATGGGGGCGGGTTGAACCACGATGAAGTTGGAAAGCGCTGTCATTTTGTCACCGTCGCCAATGCGCTGAGTCGTGAAGAACACAACGGTCACCGGATGGTTCACGACGTTGCTCTCGCCCATCAAATCCAATTTGATTTGGAGCTGGTCGAAATCCCGAAACTCCCCCAGCAACTCATCGCTGTCCAAGCCGAGACCGTTGGTGAGGAACAATTGACCCAAGTTGACCATTTGGCGTTCAAATTCAGCAACTTCAACGCTTTCCAGACTTCGGCTGATCCGGTCATCGTCCGAAACGGCACCGGCGCTGAAGGCATCGAGCGTGGGCGACAAAGACGTGACATCGTCGCCCAAGTGGTCCAAACCCCAGCGGAACCAAAACGCCACTTCATCGTTCATCGTGATGGACGTGGTCGTCTTGAGCAACAGATCGTCGTTCGTTCCACTTTCGACCTCAGCCCGCACCGACACGCCGAGCCGACTTCCGCTACCGTCCGTTCGCAGCGGTTCGTCGGGAGGGTAATACGTCCCGGTGCCGCCACCGGTGTCGAAGGTTTCAATCTCAAACGTCGCCGTACCCGTCAAAGCCGATTGTCCGGGTTGAAAGACCAACTCAACCTGCACACTGATGCTTTCAACACCACCCGCAGCGCCGTCCCAGGTCCACGTGACCCGAACGGTGTCGTCGGAGGCGGTTTCGATGGGGTCACCCGTCACCTCACGACCGTTGACAAGAAGTGTGATGGAATCCGAAAGCGACAGGGTTGACAAACCCCAAGGCGAATCCAATCGGACCGCCAGGTACACGTCGTCCCCTTCCACCTCCGGTTCAATCATCCAGATGTCAAGCAGTGGAATGGTCGCCGTCAACGCCGAATCCTCATCTTCGGTTCCCCAAAGCAACTCGAAAGAAGCGTCGGAACCGGGCACCTGAAAGGCGATGGCTTGCGCCGTCAGCGTGAGTTCGATGTTCGAATTACCGCTCGAAGTGAAGGCATCCACATCGATGTCGAACGTCAACGTACCAACGCCTTGAGCCAAAAACGAACCGGCCGGCTCAGTGCTGGCGGAGAAGGACTTCGAGCCGATGTCCACGGTAGCGGTGGCGTTGATCTGCACCCCAGCAGCGTTGGAAATCTCGTAGTTGATGGCGAATTGCCAGGTGCCTCCTGGCACCTCGCCCGCCCAAAGGTCGGGCATCAGCCAGGTGCCGAGCGTTTCCTGACCCGTCACGGACGATTCCACCACGACGCGTTGGACATCTTCACCCAATTCGGCGGAAAACGGTGTCAGCGACGCGCTGCT
>Ga0181570_10002524_pt1 | contig 14514 bp, 9 predicted proteins | sample 101ome_18_FD_148667 | JGI IMG/M metagenome (GOLD analysis project Ga0181570, IMG submission 148667) | Coastal salt marsh microbial communities from the Groves Creek Marsh, Skidaway Island, Georgia - 101406AT metaG (spades assembly) | ecosystem: Environmental > Aquatic > Marine > Intertidal zone...
GAATGGCCCTTTATCTACGCGTTCGTGGGTCGACCTCTCGTCGTCGCGACGCGTGGGTACGTATCCGCGAGGCGCGTTGTATCGCGTCGCGTCGTCCACTTCATCGCGTCAACACAGCCTGGCCAAAAAACAACACACGTCTCTCTTCTCGTCGAGAAAACGCTCATGCATTGTGTGACTGACCATCACTTTGTTGGCGCATTTCTCACATTTCGTCTTGTAAAGGTCGTGATCGCGATGAAGAGCAGAAACGTACGATGAAACGATGAAATCAGCCTTTCCACCAACGTGATTCCGTACTCCTATTACATGACTATTACGTGTTTTATTTCGTTTTACAAATCGTTCGTCCGTGTCGTCTACTTGGCCGCGCCTCGTGCGCTTCGCCGCTTGGACGCTTTCGGCTCGTTGGGAGAATTTTCTGTATATGCGTCGCGAGCGGCGTCGTCACCGTCTTCGACGTCAGCGAGCATGTTGTCTCCGTCGCCACCAACGGCGTCACCTTTTTTCGTGTTTTCCACGACGAAATCATCCTTCACACCATCCTTGAAAAAGCCACCTTGGGCACTCAGGAGCTCATTCTTTTCAATAAATTCAGCTGCGCCAGTCCAAGACGGGGTGTGCACGTGCCCCTTGGAATGGTCCCTGTAGTCCTCGTCATCTGTATCCATGAGCAGAGCCGGTTGCTCACCGCCCTCTCTCGCGTCGTACATGGCTTCATCATCAGAAAGATCGCCCTCGTCGTAATCCTTTGTGTGTTTGCTGAAGAAGGCGCTGTACGGCTTGGTCACCGAAAGCGCGCACTTTCGTCTTTGCGCACTTTCGACGAGAACGCCCCAGTTTTCATCGTCTCGAATACTCTCCGAGCACCCCAACACGAACAAGCTAGCCCGCGCGCGCGTCAAGCCGACGTTAACGCGGCGTTCGTCGGCGACGAAACCCAATCCTCTACTCTTCTTGTGCTTTCGGTGCTGCGAGGCTCGCACGACGGAGAAAATGCAAACATCCTTTTCTCTGCCCTGGAAACCATCAATGGTATTGACATCGATCGCCTTCGCTCTTTCGGCTCCGAGGCGTTCCTTAATCTTCTGCCGAATATTCTTCACCTGAGCCTTATACGGAGAGATGACAGCGACGTGTTCGCCGACGCCCAGCTCAGGAAACTTTTTCAGTAAATTCGAAATCAAAGCCACCGCGAAATCGGCTTCGTCGTCGTTTGCCCAAGAGTGTCCCGCCGCGCTGTACTCCTTACCCTTGATGTCAAAGAAAACAAAGGGTCTGAAAACACTAAGTCTATGCCACGGACGCGCCGTGAGCGCCGCCATCTTCGGCCCATCGACGAGCTCGTCGTCGTAAAAGCACTTGGATGGAAAGTCTCTAATCGCCGGATGCATGCGATATTGCGTCTTGAGCATGTGCACGGGATAGCCACAGAGCTGGAAGCGTTTGAACATGGACATGTCGTACTTGTTTTCAATGGCGGTTGAGCTCAGAATGGTAGCTGGGAGCTGTCTCGGGTCACCAACCAAAAAAACCTGCTTTGCGCCGTAGACGAGTGGTACGAGAGTGGATGGTTCCACCGCTTGCGCCGCTTCGTCGACGATTACGGCGTCAAAAGGTTTTAGCATTCGGGCAAACATGCCCGATCCACTAAAAGAAAGCGTGCTGCACACGATACTCGCCTCTTCCAAGATGGCATATTTAAGCCTATCGCGCTCGAGCGCTGCTTCAAATTTGCGTACGGAATCCGCGTGCTCGCCGAGCTCGCCGAGTCGTTGCGCCAATAGAGTCTCCATGCTCACCTCGCTCACGCTGTGATGCACGCTCAGCCCCACGCGCACGACCTTGGGAGAGTACGTCTCACCGGCGCCGTTCACCAGTCCACTCTGAAGGATACGCAGCACAATCTCGTCGAGAGCGCTGTTGGACGGCGCGCACACCAGAATCTTTAGACGCTTGTACGCGTCCGATCCAAGAAGCCGCGTCGTTGCGGACTTAGGCGTCCGAGACTGGGCCGGTTCAGAAGCCAAATTGTTGTGGCTCGAACCATTCTTGACGAACATCGGTGGAGCATCGCGCGGGTTACTTGCACCGCTCAACCAAGGCGACGCTCGTCTCCATGCCGCGCTCTTCTCCTCTGCAGTCATTTCCACTCGTTCGTCGCGCATTTTCGCATACGATTCAAAATCGACGCTCGTATGCGCCGTCACACTCGGCACCGAATGCAATAGAACGGATAACAATGACAAAATCGTGCGCGTCTTACCCGTTCCAGGAGGTCCTTGGATCAACACGAGCGGGTCTCTGTTGAGCGCCGTCTGCACTGCCTTGACTTGGGAATCGTTGTACGTGTGCTCAATTTCATTCTTCAGCGCATCCGGCATGGTCCACATGTTCGCGCCCGTCGGCGCCCCGCCATCCGCGCTGGGCGTCGCCTTGAGGATAGTTTGTGCGTACGGAAGAGACGGAAACGCGTGGATGGCCAACCACTCCCGCGTTACCGTGGACAGATTGGCGAGATTTTTCAGAAACCAGCGTTCGCCCTTCACCGCTGTGAGCGCGTTACGCACAGACCTAAACCGCTTTTTATCTCCCTCGCTGAACTCTGCGTCGCTCAACTTTGCTCTCTTTACGGCGGCTCCGTTTTCGTTCACATTTCTCGCCCTCGCAGCGCCGCTAGAATCCGGTAAGAAGAGCTTCACGAGCAGCGTCGTCTTTGACTCGCGACCTTCGACGATGCCCAACGCGTGCGTCGCTCGAGCGCTCTTTCCCGAGTTTTTATCGTCCAAATCCGTATTCACTTTGGTCAAGAGCACCAAATCGTTGTCGTGAAACTCCAAAGCGTCCTCTTCCTCTAGAGCAAACTTTCCAGCGTGGAATTCTCCGCGTCTGATAACCTCCACTACGCCTGCGACTTTCGACGCTCGCTCCCGCTCGTCGTCCGACCCGCGTTTGACGATGGCGGCGCACTCCTCTAATATAAGCAGCTTGAACGTCTCCACGTACTCGCGCGCGTTGTTAAATCTCAGAGGCACCTCTTCGCACGGCTTGCCCGAGGGTGAAAACGCCGGAGCATCCGAAGAACCATCGACAACCGTCGCGCCGCCGCCCTCGTCGTTTGCACCGGCATCATCGGCACCGCCATCGTCGTCGCCCGTCTTTGTGCGCTCGGAGCGCCGACGGGCGGCGTCGTTAATGAGGGCAAAGTAATCCCATCGCAGCGTCGCCTGGTGGAAGGACCCGAGATGCGACTCCATCGAAGCGACGACTTCGACTTCGACGTGGTGTGGTGTGAGGTCGAGGTCTTCCTTCTGAAGGCTGAAAAAGTACACTTCTTGTCCATCCGTCATAAAGTGCCTCGCTCGTTGACTGACTCTTTCTTGATGGCGACGACGACGACGACGACGACGACGCGAGCAACTATGACATGCGTGGGCGCGCGCGCACCGACTATGCGTTCGCTTCCATCGCGGCGATGCGTTCGCGCGTCGTTTCAACCTTGTCGAGCGAGTGCTGATGAGGCTGACGACGCGCCTTCGACATCCTCGGCTGATTCAGCGCGATACGAGCGGTGGGTGCGGCGAGCGAAAGGCTTGCGGGCGAAATCGCTCAAGCAGTACTTGGCGAGGATGAATGTCGATTACGCCGATTGTTTCGAGAAGAGCGATTTAGAACGCAGGGCTGCCGAGTCGTGGATGTCTCTGGAAAACTCATGCACGAAGACGCCGCTTCGACAGCTAGGCAACGTCGCCGGCAATCCTCGCGCTGGATACGCAGTAGTGACGCTGGACGTAGGAGGCGACATCGGTCTCTGTGATTTCGTCATTGACACCGGCGCTACAACGGCGCTCGTCACCCCGAAAGTCGTTTCCATGTTGGACAAGGGCCAAGTGACGGAGGGCGCCGCCGTGCGTGGCTTAACTGGCACTGGTGAAACGTTGAGACAAAAAGTGTCCATCAAGGATGTCCGCCTCGGTGCGAAGCGCTTCGATTCGTTCGACGCCGTTGTGACGGATCTCGCCGCCGTGGGTTTACCTCCTTACATCGGCGGACTCATCGGGCTCGATTTACTCGGACAGTTTGAAATAGAATTCGACTTCGCGACTTCAGCGCTTTCCTTCTGGCCAAAGGGTGCGATTGCGGACGGCGCCCTAAGCGTGGACGACTTGGTTAAGATTCCCATGCGAAAACATCCGGTTGGTCTCAAGACGGTTCGATGCAGTCTCAACGGGGCGGAAACGTTTGACGCAATCGTCGACATGGGATCGTTCTTTAGCGTGGTCAATTGGATGGCGAGCGCAAACGCCGGCATCGGACCGGACTCCGAAAAGGTACAGCGGGGCGGGTTACAAGTCAAGGGCGTGGACGGTCAAACAATGGGTATGGCCATCGCGCCGTACGATTTGCGCGTCATCGGAGAAACGGAAGATCTCGAATCTGTTTACCAAGGCATGTGTTGCGTCGGAGATTTACCAGCTTTCAATGCTCTAGGCGCGAGCGTGTCGCCATTCATGGCATTGGGATTGGACGTCATCGGGCGTAATCGAATGGTATTCGACGCGAGCAACGACGCGATGTATTTATCCAAGGGAATAGACGCGGATGGGAATCCAAACGCGTTTCAATGATGTGTATCATGAGTGCCGCCACTCCTCTACAATACTATTTTATAGATTTACCGAGATTACAACGTAAAACCTTCACCTTGTTGTTTTGCGCCCGGCACGTCAGCTGACAGGCCGGAGAACAATTCATCCCACGTGCTCCCGCGTCGCTCCTTGCCAGTTTTCTTCACCTCGCCTTCTGCCGTGGTGGCCTTCATCATGTTCGACAAGCCAACTTCCCCAAGCGGTTTGGCCGCGTCCCAACTGTAGCATTCAAACGTCGCGTTCGCGGCATCTTCTTGCGTGATGCTTTCGATGCAAATCGCTGCTACGTCTTCTCGAGAAATTCGACCAGAGATTTCGTCGCCCTGGTTGAGTTCCAACGCCGAAACGCCTCGCGCTGGATCTTCAGACAGGCCTCCTGGACGCACGATGGTGTAATACTGGCCTGGTCGGTCGAAATAAAGCGCTCGAACAGCGTCTTCGCCAAGAATTTTGTTTCTCATGATGCCGCCAAACAAGTTGAGGAAGATGTACACGGGCGACGCCGGCTTCGACACCGCGCCCGAGCTCACGATAACGAATCGCTCGACCCCTGCGCGCAGACACGCTCGCGCGCACGATATAACGCCATCGCGGTCCACTTGCGACGCGTCGCCGCCCGCTTGCGATTGAGAAGCCGCGAAGACGACAGCTTTGGCGCCGTCAAACGCGTTGGTGAGCTCGGCGACGCTCGCAGTAGCGACATTCACGCTCATCGACGACACTCGACCGTCAGTTGTGGACCCACCGTCGTACGAACCGCTTCTCGTGCAAGCGACGACGTCTTTCGCTTGCGTCTTCTCGCGCAAGTACTCGACGCAGCGGCGTCCAGTCTTGCCATTGGCACCGACGACGACCACCTTGGCATCGGACAAGTCTTGTGCGGCGGTAACGACGGTGACGCGCGAACACCGTCGCGACGTTGACGTTCGAAACGATTTCGACGCGAACGCGCGCGATGGACCCGTCGAGGAAAACTGCTGCGTCGCGGATACGGACATCCTCTGTGAGTGCTAAAGTGACGTCACGCGCCTATCCACTTACTTGGATTAATCCAAACGCGTAACACGGCACTGCACGACGACGACCCGACTTCCCGATTTGTCGCGATGCGGCCGTCGATATGCGCGAACGCATCGACGTCTTCCTCCTCTGCGTGCGCTCGAAGCGCTGCTCGCTCGCGCGTCGCCGCGTCGTCCAGAAGCGTCGCAGTCAGAAGCGCCGGTTCGTCGATGCGGCGCGTTTCGGACGACGCATTCATGGAAATCGCGTCGACGTCCGGAGGCGCAAACGACGATGGAAAACGCGTGACACTGCGCGATGTCTTAGGTCGGGACACAGCTGGACCGCCTCGCATCTTCTGTCCAGTCATAGAAGGCGAAGAGCACGTCGCGACGAGCAAGGCGGATGCAACGAGCAAGCCGCTCGCAGTGTACCTCCCGGGTTTGGACGGAACCGGGTTCAGCGCTTCTTCGCAGTTTGCGTATTTGTCGAAAGAGTTTGATTTGGTTGCGCTCAACATTCCGGCGAGTGATAGAAGCGACGTGTTCGAGCTCGTTCGAGTCGTGTGCGAGTATCTCGAAGCGCACATTGCGTCTCGGCGTTCCGGTGAAACGACAGACGTCTTTCTCGTCGGTGAATCCATGGGAGGTCTTCTCGCTCTGTGCGTCGCGTGCGAACGGCCCGATTTGATAACGAGATTGATTTTAGTCAATCCAGCATCTTCGTTTGACAGGAGCGTTTGGCCAGTGCTTGGACCCGCCCTCCCCAGCGTTCCTGAAGAATTATGGAGTGCAGTGCCGTACGCATTGACACCCGTGCTCATCGATCCGGTGCGCATGGCGACTGGCGTCGTTGAGAAGTTTGCATCGGACGCGAACGCGTCTGGGGATCCCTTGAACACGGCGTTGGAGAGCGTTCGAGAGCTCTCGGCGTTATTGCCTGCTCTCGGCGCACTCGCTGAAATCATCCCGCGCGACGCACTCGCGCATAGATTAGACAAGGTTCTTCGTGCCGGATGCGAATATTTGAACGAGGATGACTATCGTCGCTTGACGTCGATTCGAGTGCCGACTTTGGTGGTGGCGAGCGAAAACGACCAGCTCATTCCGAGTCTTGAGGAAAGCGAGAGATTACGCAAGTTTCTTCCCAGTTGTAAAGTCGAAGTCGTCCGTGGCGCGTCGCACGCGCTCCTTCAAGAACCAAAGACGAATTTGATGAAAATTGCAACGCGAAACGGATTCGCGCCGCGGCGGCAGAGCGATGACGTCATGACGCGAGACGCCAAGTTTGAGCCGCCATCGATCGCTGACATTGAAAAAGCGCGTGCAAGTCTCTCTGGACTGCGGGCGCTCACGAGCCCAGTCTTCTTTTCCACTCGACCAGATGGCAAGGTTGTTTCCGGTTTGGGAGCTGTGCCGATTCGTCAGCGTGGCACCCGGCCCATTCTTCTCGTCGGAAACCATCAAACCATGGCGCCAGATTTGGGCTTTTTAGTGGATGAATTCTTACGCGAGTACAACGTGTGCGTTCGCGGCTTAGCGCATCCAGTCGTATCTAGAGTGGGTGCGGGCGTCGGCGAAGATCAAACGTCACCGTCTCGCGCGTTCGAAGACACACTTCGCGATGCGGTCAAGGGGACTCCAATTGAGTCTATGCTGCCACGAAGCGAGCCCGCGCCTCCTCGCCGTGCGATGACGATGGGCGGTCTCGGCGACTTTACGACGTTTGGTGCCGTACCTGTGTCCGGAATGAATTTCTATCGCTTGATGAAGCAAGGCGAGGCGGTTCTACTCTTTCCAGGTGGCGTCCGTGAGGCTTTCAAAAGGAGAAACGAAAAGTATGAGTTGTTCTGGCCGACGCAACCCGAGTTTGTGCGCATGGCCATCAAACATGACGCAATCATAGTACCTTTTGCGGCAGTCGGAGCGGAGGACTCTTTCGAGATTGTCGCCGACGCTCGTGACTTGTTGAACAATCCATTGCTCGGCGCAAACGTGCGTGAGCGCGCGACAAAGATGCCGCGAGCACGAGCAGTCGACACGCGCTTCACAGATGGGGATGAAGGCGATGAAGAACTATTCATCCAACCGGTCCTCGCGCCAAAGACACCCGAACGATTCTATTTTCGATTCATGGAGCCGATTGATCTTCGACAACGAAGCGTCGCCATCGACGATGATGAGGCTGTCGCTCACATTTATGGCGAATGCAAGCGAGCGTGTCAAGACGGGATTAAATATCTGCACTCAAAACGAAACGAAGACCCTTTCGCGTCGTTGCCGGCGCGACTGCTGTACGAGCGAGCGAGTTCGTCGCAAGCGCCGACTTTTACGCCGTAAAGCGATTTTTGTAATGATAGAAACGTCCCTTTTTTCCTCGCTCTCTGAGGCGAACAAGATGTAAAACGAACTGCAAGACAGGAAAAGAACGGGAAGAGGTCGTGGTGGAAAGGCTGATTGCATCGACGAGTGTAACGCGAATCACGACCTTTACAAGACGAAATGTGAGAAATGCGCCAACAAAGTGATGGTCAGTCGCACAACACAATGCATGAGCGTTTTCTCGACGAGAAGAGAGACGTGTGTTTTTTGGCCAGGCTGTTGACGCGATGAAGTGGACGACGCGACGCGATACAACGCGCCTCGCGGATACGTACCCACGCGTCGCGACGACGAGAGGTCGACCCACGAACGCGTAGATAAAGGGACATTCACGTCCACGGTTTACGTCGTCGTCGTCCGCGGTTCTCGTTCGTTCCTCGCGCGCGCGCTGTGTCCGTGTCTGAGTGGCGCAGGCTTTCGAATTTCAAAAAAAATTCACCAGACGCACGCAGCGTCGCCGTCGGGGGATCGAACGAGGCGATCGATCGCGAGTGGTCATCGCCATGGCGTCTCGACACGGTTTAGATGAAGACACCAAACAGACGCTCGGTCTGCTCCAGGCGCAACTGCGCGCGCAGGCGAGAGAGATCGCCAGCTTGCAGAGACAGGTGGTGGATATAAAGCGCGAGCGAGACCAACTCGCGGGTAAAGTGTTGAAACCGCTGAACGAGCGCTTTGCCGATTGCGTGAAAGACTTGGTAAAGGAGACGTGCTGGTTTAGACTGAAATCCGTCGAGGAGGTGATCGACGCCAACACGTACGAGTCGACGACGAGGGCAGAGTTTGACTTGGCTGGCGCGCACTCGACGTTTGAGGCCAAGTTTCCCGATTTGAAGGCGGCGAAGATTACGACGAGCGAGAACATCGGCGCATTTGGCGTCGAATTCAAGTCTCGCCCGTTCAAAGGAGAGTTGCTGCAGCTCAAGACGAGATTAGATTTGGAAAAGTTGCTCAACGTGTCCAAGGCGCCGACGCTGGTGCTCTCTCCAGAGCCGGCGCTCCCGTGGAACGCAAAGACCAAATGGAATCCCGCCTTGGAGACGAACCTCGACGTCGACGGCGTCGCGGTGAGCGCCAAGTACACCATGGTTCACGACTCGGTGTCGATGGATCACCTGGACTTTGACATCAGCACGACGCACGAGGAATACGGACAGCTCTCGCTCTCTCGCGTGAGTCAACACACTGTAGCCGAGGACAAGCTCGATGTCAATTCGGGTGGGTGCTGGCGCGCCGGATGGGCGCAGCGCAAGGGTGAATTCGATCTGTCAGCCAACTTTATGACAGACAATGGCTTAGAGTTAGAGATGAGCGCTCGGCGTCAAATCGCCAAGCACTTCAATGGGAAAGCGACGGCTCGAGTGGCGAAGAAGGAGCTCGAGTTTCAAGTCGGATACGAATTCACGGAAGAGCTCAAGGGTTGGGAAGTCGTCGCGAAGTCTGTGCTCACGACCCAAGGTTTACAGAACCCGACGTTCCAGCTCAATCACGGCTGGGAATTTTAAGGTTTATCAGACGCGCGGGGTGAACAGAAAAAGAAGCTTCTGACGTCGCCTTTGGGATGTCGTTCTCCTAAGATGTTTGTTATAATCTTTGCTATCTATTGTAAGCTACGCGTGTGAATTCTCACACCCCGGGCATACCCGATGTGAATCCCTTACCGCGACCACGACCTCCGCGGCCTCCGCGGCCTCCTCGACCCCCGCGAGCGGGACCACCGCCCCGCCCGCCCGCGCGACCTCGCCCGCCGCCGAGCCCGCCCGCCGCCGAGCCAGGCGTGAATTTCTTCGCCTTCTTTTGTCCAGGCTTCCATTCACCACCGTAAAAGTCATTTTTCTTTCGCTGTGTCGTACCGCCGAATCGCTGCTCCGATTCGTCGCGATCGTCGCCGTCGTCATCTTCGTTGTCTTCGTCGTCGAACCACTCTTCGTCTTCATCTGGACCTTGTGGGTCGTCGAGCGCTAGGTTGTAAATCTCGCGGGCAATCTCCGTGACGCCAGCGCCCGTCGACGTCGATGCCATCAAGACCGTTGTGCGCGCACGTTTCGTGTACCGAAGCTCCTCTTGGATGAGATAGGCTCGACGAGCGAGCTCGTTTGGATTGACGTAATCGCACTTGTTGAGAATGACCGCGCACTGCGTCTCGCCGTATTTTGACAGAAAGGCGAGCATTTCTCTATCCGAAGCCTTCAATCCGTGGCGAGCGTCGACGACGAGATAGACGCGCTTTAACGTTGGACGACTCGTGAGGTACATGTCCATGAGTTCGTTCCAAGTTTCAACCCGGCTTTGTTTGGCGAACGCAAAGCCGTAACCCGGCAAATCGACGAGTCGTACGCGCTCGTCTAGCGAATAAAAATTCAAACTCTGAGTCTTTCCCGGAACATCGCTCGATCGAGCCACCGAACTGAGCGTGAGGGCGTTTATCAACGAGCTCTTCCCAACGTTAGAGCGCCCGGCGAACGCAAACTCGGGCACGTCATCCTTGATTTTACTCGCCCCCTTGCCCACGGCGTGCGTCGGCGGCTCCTCCCCTCGTCTCGAAGCCGCCGCGATAAATTTCGCCGTGCGTTTGCTCCGCCCCAATCCCAAAAGTTTCTGCGTCTTATAGTCGAGCATGCTCACGTCGTACATTGCGTATCGCGTCGTCACGTCGCTGATTTCGTTTCGATTTCTCAAAACGCGCGTCGTTCGACCCGCCGTCGAAGCCGTCGTCGTCAAATTGTACTTTTTGATCCGACCCATGATGGCTCCGTCGATCGGCAGCGCCCTAAACTTGGCCCGGTTGCTCAGTTCATTTTTCGTGTCCCCGGAGAGTTCGTTCAAAAGTCTCTCCACCTTTAACCCGCCCTCGGGAATCGTGGACCGCAACGGAGGACCGGAAGCGTCTCTCGTCGTCGAGGCGTCGTCCGCCGCCCGCGCGCGCCCTTCGTCGCCGCCGTCCACACCGCTGATACCCCCGCTCGACCCGGCGCGCACCGCGACGCCCGTTCTCGTCGACGACGCCCGTCTTCTCTCTCGCCCCGTGAACGTCCACGTCGACGAGTAGCCGGGCGACGAAGCGCCGCGCACGAAGCACCTTCGAACCGCCGTCATCGTCCTCGCCACGGCTGTGAAGGATGCCGACGCCGCCGACGACGACGCGAACGCCGACGACGCGTTTCCGCTCGCTCGTCGTCCGGGGGTGATTCTCGCTCGACACATCGCGCGCATCGTCGTCGTCGTCGTCTTCGTCGTGACGGACGGACGGACGGGCTCTGGGCACCGAGCGAAGAGCGCGTCAGAGAGCGCTGACTTCGTGCTCGATGAAAGTGCACTCTCGTTAGCTTATTTTTCTCGCCTTTACGTGGAATGTATACTTTAGTACAAGTACCGGTAGTACTTCAACCAACCTCTCATCCTACTCCATCCTACTCCTGACTTCGCGTCTTGGCCTCGTCGTCGTCGCCTCGTAATAACTTTCGAACGTCCTCGTCCTCGCACGCGCGCTCTGGGGTCTCCCCGGACGCCGACTGCACGGCGACGTCGGCGCCCGCCGATAGGAGAAAGCGGACGACGTCGGCGTGTTCGCCCCGGGCGGCGAGGTGAAGCGGGGTCTCGCCGTCCTCGTCTCGCGCGTCTAGTAACTCGCGAGTTCGACCGAGGTCGTCGGCGGCGCTGAAGATTGCGCGAACGACGTCCAGGGCGCCGGACGCGCACGCGTCGTGGAAGGGCGTTCCGGCGTTTTCATCCAGCGCGAAGACGTCGGCGCCGGCGGCGACGAGCGTCTTGGCGAAAGCGGACTTGCCGTAGAGCGCGGCGAGGTGTAACGCGGTCTCGCCGTCGGCGTTTTTGGCGTTTAAATCCTCCCCGGCGCTCTTCGCCGCGGCTACGATGTCCTCGAACGCCTTGGCCGCGGCCGCGGCCGCTTCGACGTCGCCGCTCGGACGAGACGCGGCTACCGAGGCGGCGGCTATGACGTCCTCGTCGTCGTCGCACATCCGAAGCGCCGCGCGCACGGACGCGCCCACGTGAGACAAACCGTCGTCGTCGTCGTCGTAATCCACACCCTCGGCGCGTAACGCACCGAAATCCCGGGCGTACCGCGCGTCTTCGTCCTCGTCTTCACCGTCTTCACCGTCATCTCCCTGCGCTCGTCGCGGCGGCGCTAACCCGTGTTCCTCGAGCCTGTCCCGCAGCGCCGTTCTCAGCGCTTCGAGTTGGGCGAGCTCCAACGCCTCCGTCTCGCTCGGGACGCGTCCGCCGTCGCCGCCGCCGCCGTCTCTGTCTTCACCCATGCGCGCCGTGCGCTCGACGCTCGACGCCCGCCCGCGCGTGGGTGTGGGCGTGGGCGCGCGCGCGCGTGTGGCGGCTCCAGCGGGTGCGCCGTCGTCTCCTCGGTCCTTGGTTCGCGCAAACACTTCCAACGAACCATCCGTCCGTCCGTCCGTCACAGCCCGACGGACGACGAAGATGACGTCGACCGCGTCGACCACGTCGTCGTTTAATTTCGATGGGAAGACGATCGTCGTCACGGGTGGGAACCGGGGGATCGGGGCAGGGGTCGTCGACGCGTTTCTTCGTCGACACGGGGCGTCGCGAGTGTACAGCGTGAGTCGCTCGACGCGAGACTCGAGCGAGGAGAACGGACGATTGATTGGCGTTTCCGCTGATTTATCCACCGAAGCCGGGGTGGGGAGGGTGAAATCAGTGATAGGTGCGACGCCCGTGCACGTGCTCGTGCATAACAGCGGGACGTCGTGGGGGGAGGCGTTTGAGACGCACGAAGGATGGGCGAAGACTTTCGAGCTCAACGTATTCGGAACGTTTCGGTTGACGAGAGCCTTGTTGAACAATCTGAAAGCGGCATCGACGCCGAACGATCCGGGAAGGATCATCATCATAGGATCGATCGCTGGGATTCAGCCGCAAAAGTACCCGACGTTTTCGTACGACGCGTCTAAAGCGGCTTTGCATCACTTGGCGCGCAAGCTCGCCGACGAGTTCGCCTCGAAGCGGGCGCTCGATATCACCGTGAATGTCGTCGCCCCGGGTTACGTGCCGACGAAGATGAGCAACCAATTGTCGAAATACGGAGAGTCCCAGGATGATATCGTCAAGTCGTCGGTTCCGTTGCGTCGAGCAGGGCGACCGTCCGACGTCGCGGGCGCGTGCGCGTTCCTCGCTTCGGACGCCGCGAGTTGGATCACGGGAATTGTTTTACCCGTCGACGGCGGGTTCTTGGCCAAGCTGTGACCACGTCGTGTTGGGCCATTTCGATTGATTATTCATTGTTTGGTTCGGGTTGTAACATAACACACTACTGTAGGTACTGCCGAGGTTGTATTAGCGCTTCGCGCGCTCACGAGAGCAGCCTTGATTAATGTTCACAGGCAATCGCTTCCGTCGGCGTTGCATCTTCGCAAGAGATTACCAAACTCTGGATGGAGCGCGAGCATCCACTTTTCGCGCGTTTCCGTCTGACGATCCAACGCCGCTGACCCGGCTGGTTCGGTTTCTTCCTTTTCGTCATCCACGAGGAGGATCCAATCCCCTCGTCGTCCTCGCGAACGCACCAAGGCGTTTTCCGCCCGGCGCCCGACGGTTTTCGCCGCCGTGGACGCGGCGTCGCGCACCGGCACGAACGGAGAGTGCGCGACGCGAAACGCCCGACGCTCTTTGATAAAGGGTAAATGTGTGTGATTGACGACCGAGGCGTCTTCCGCGCTCGCTAGCCGCATCGTCGTCTTCGGAAGTTCAATGCCGCCGACGCGCCGAAGCAACGTCCCGAGCTCCGGATGTTCCGTCAGCATCCATCCGCGACTTCCTTCGACGTTTTCGCCCGAGTCATCCTCGCCCGCGAGCTCTAGCCAGTCGCCGTCGGTGATGGACACCCCGACCACCCGCGCGCCTCGAGAAACGACGGAAACGATGCTCGAATCCAAGTGCGGTTGCGCTCGCACGGGAACGCGCGCGTGCCTCACCTCGTACATCGCCCTCTTCTCCCCGCGAGCGAGTCGATTGTAGCGCAAGTGCCACGTCGAATCGTGTCCCGACATGGCGCTCTCAATCCGTCCCATTCCAGATTCGTCGCTCGCCGAACCCATCGCGCGTCCTCCTCTTCCATCCTCCCGAGCGGTCTCCTCTTCCACCGCCGTCGCCGTCGCCGTCGCCGTCGCCGTCGCCGTCTCGCCCTCTCCGTCGTCTCCGTCGCAGTCAAACAGACACACCGCCGCCTCCTCCCCGACGAGCGCCCCGAGATCTTCCACGCGTATCGCCGTCATGATTTGATGATGAGACAAAACAAACGGTTTCGTAACGCCGCGTCGTTTCGTCTCTTCTTCCCGCCGAAGACTCTCCTCTTCCTCCTCCTCTTCCTCTTCCTCTTCCTCTTCCTCTTCTTCTCGCGCGCGTCGCCTCTGGCGTCGTCGTCTCCGTCGTCGTCTCCGTCGTCGTCGTTCGCGTCGTCGGTTACGAAGAATGCACGCAAAAAAACGCACGCAGGG
>Ga0181570_10002538_pt1 | contig 14486 bp, 13 predicted proteins | sample 101ome_18_FD_148667 | JGI IMG/M metagenome (GOLD analysis project Ga0181570, IMG submission 148667) | Coastal salt marsh microbial communities from the Groves Creek Marsh, Skidaway Island, Georgia - 101406AT metaG (spades assembly) | ecosystem: Environmental > Aquatic > Marine > Intertidal zone...
ATAAATCCAGGTTTAACAGCCTCTATTTTTTCAATATTTTGATCATTTTCTTTTAGAAGATTAATTATCACATCTGCAATTTTAAGAGGTGGTAATTTATTTGGTTTTGACAAAACCATTGCAACATTTGTTGAAATATCGCCATCAAAATTCGATGGTGGTGTATCTACATTAATACTTGATAGCTTATCAGGTAATATTAATTTTTTTTCATCAGATGAAATTTGAATTATTTTTTTTATTTTTATTAAATAATCTTGAAAAATATTCATTATAAAGACTTACAAAGTTGAATTGCAAAACGATCTGTCATCCCCGATATATAATCTGAGATGGATCTATATTTATCTTGTTGGTGAAAATTATTAATATATTTTTTAGGTCTTATTGAAATTTCTTTGAATAATTTTTTAATAATTTTTTTTCCATTATTATTTTTATTTAGAACATTTCTATTATTGTACATATTATATCTTAAAAATGATTTAATTTCATTTTCAATCAACTTAAATTTATCTGAAAAAATTACTATTTGATTATTATTTTTTATCACGTCTATCTGTTTTTTTATTTTATAATTTTTTATGTTTAATAAAGTATTTTTAATTACATCTTGAACCATTAAATTGATCGAGTCTCTTATTATTTGGTAAATTATTATATTTTTATCTTTTTTTTTTATATTTGTTTTATAACTTTTGTAAATTTCTTTAAAAAAATTTATCTCAATTAAATCATCAAGATTAAATAAGTTTGCTTTAATACCGTCTTGTATATCGTGATTATTATATGCAATATCATCTGAAATTGCAGATATTTGTGCCTCTAAAGATGTATTTTGATTAAATTTAATTTTATTTTTAAAATTTTTTTTACCTAAAATTTTATTTAATTTAGCCAATTCATTGTAAGGACCATTGTGTTTTATTAGACCATCAAGTGTTTCTATTGTTAAATTTAACCCCTTAAATTTCAAATATTTGTGTTCTAAAAACATTACTATTCTTAAAGTTTGTAGATTATGATCAAATCCTCCATGTTTTGACATGCAATCATTCAATGCACTTTCTCCTGCATGGCCAAATGGCGTGTGCCCTAAATCATGAGCAAGACTGAGTGTTTCTGCTAAGTCATCGTTTAAATTTAAATATCGTGCAATAGATCTTGCGATTTGAGCAACTTCTATGGAATGGGTTATTCTTGTTCTATAATGATCCCCTTCTGTGTTTACAAATACTTGTGTTTTATGTTTTAACCTTCGAAATGATGCAGAATGAATAATTCTATCTCTATCTCTTTGAAAAGCAGTTCTATATTTATTTTCTGGTTCAAAAAAAAGTCTTCCTTTTGATTTAAACAATCCTAATTTTGAATAATTTTTCATTCTTTAAATTTGGTAAAATGATATTATATTAGTAATATCAGTGTTAAATCATGATTAAAGAAATTAAATTTACAGATAATGCAATAAAACAAATAAACCATCTTTTATCATCAAAAGATGAAGGTTCCTTTTTTAGAATCGCAATAAAAGGTGGGGGTTGTTCTGGTTTTCAATATGACTTTTCGTTTGATAAAACACCAAATGAAGATGATTTAAGACATGAAAACATTTTAATTGATAAAACATCTGCTGATCTTCTTAAAGGATCAGAGGTTGATTTTGTTAAAGAATTAATTGGAGACTCATTTAAAATTAATAACCCACAAAGTAAATCTTCTTGTGGCTGTGGTGTTTCATTCTCTCTTTAATGATAATTAGCTCCTGGAATGTAAATTCGGTAAGAGCAAGAATTTCTAATATACAAGAATATTTAAAAAAATTTTCTCCTGACATATTAATGATGCAAGAGATTAAAACTCAGGATGAGACATATCCTTATGATGATATATCAAAACTAAAATACAAAAATTATGTCTTTGGTCAAAAAAGCTATAATGGAGTTGCAATTTTATCTAAAAAAGAAATTGATAGTGTTGAAAAAGATATATTCAAAGATAAAAACAAACAATCAAGAATAATTACAGCTGAAATCAAACATAAATCAAAAAAAATTAAACTTATAAATATTTACACTCCAAATGGAAATCCAGTTGATACTGAAAAATATTCATACAAATTGTATTGGTTAGATAATTTAATAAAAAAATTAAAAACTTATCTTAAAAAAAATGAAAACATTATTATAGGAGGTGATTTTAATATCATTCCTTCAGCAGAAGATGTTCATAATCCAAAAAATTATGAAAATGATGCTTTGTTTAGATTAGAAATAAGAAAAAGATTAAGGGAAATGATTAATTTAGGATTTCATGATGCTTATAGATATAAGTATCCTGATAAAGAAGGTTATACTTTTTGGGACTATACAAGTGGTGCTTGGGAAAAGAACAATGGAATGAGAATTGATCATTTTCTAGTATCTAATTCGATTATAAATTTAGTTAAAGATGTAAAAATAAATAAATTTCCTAGAGGAAGAGAGAAACCATCAGATCATACACCTATAGAGATAGAATTAACTTAGTGATTTAATTTTATTTACCAGTTCTTCGTTAATATTTCTTGGACCAGTATCTAACCTATTTTTATGTCGTCTTTCTCCAGGTAATCTTACCTCTCCCATTGATTTCATTTTTTCAAAAAAATCCTCAGCATGTTTTTGCCAATTAGTTCCTGAGGTTTTATCTGGGTTAATGGCTAGTATGAATTCACCACCACTTGGAGGTCCGCCATCATTATTATCTTTAGCTGCCGTTTCAAAACTAAAATTATCTCCTACTAATGCTCCTGCCATTAATTCTACCATCATTGCAATTGCAGAACCTTTGTAACCACCAAAAGGTAACAAAACTCCACCGTCAGCAATTTCTGCTGGATCTGTTGTTTCTTTACCATCTTTAGTTAATCCAGTTCCAAGTGGAACTTTGTGCCCTTCTCTTTTAGCAACTTGAACTTCACCCATTGCCATTGAAGCAGTTGCCATATCATAAACAACAGGTGTATTGCCTGGACGTGGCCAAGCAAAAGAAATTGGATTAGTTCCAAATAATGGTTTTATGGCACCAGCAGGCGCAACTGCAGGCTTGTAAGATGTACAAGCAAATGCAACCAAACCATCCTCCGCTAATTTTTCAGTTTCAGGCCACATAGCAGCCATATGATGTGAGTTATTTATTGCTAATACCGCTACACCATTTTCTTTTGCTGCTTTTGTTAATTCTGGCAAACCTTTATTTAAAACAACAGGTGCTAAACAATTATTACCTTCAACTTTAATTACTGATGGAGATATTTTTTTTACTTCAGGTTTTCCTTTACCATTTATCTTTCCACCTTTAAGTCCAGTTACGTAAGCTGGTAATCTAAATAGACCATGTGATACAGAACCATCTCTTTCAGCGTTTCTAATTAGGTCTGATAAAATTGATGCTGTTTCATCATCACAACCGTTAGCTAAAAGTGTTTTTTTAGCTAAATCATAAATTTCATCTAATGTAAGTGCTACAGTAGTCACTCATTCATTAAATATTATTTATGTTTGGTTTTCAAATCCTTTTTTAGATCTTCGTGATCACCTACAACAGTATGGTATTTACTTTTGGTTACATATTTTTCCAAGAATGGAACAGCTAATAATGGTACAAAGCCTCCTATTACAATACCAAAAGCTGCGCTTTGTAAATCTGGATCAGCTAATGCAGCTATAAAATCAGCTATGATATGGGCAAATACTATTCCAACTATGCCCGCTATAGCTCCATTAGAGATAATTTTTAAAAATCTATTAATACTCCAACCAGTGTAGAAACCAATTAAAGGAATTAAAGTATGAATAAATCCAAAAGTTGCTCCTCTTAAAATACTATGTTCTTCAATTAACTCTTCCATAAAATGAAGGAATTCAGGTAATTCATGTGAATGCCCTTCTGCTGCTTGAGCAATAGTTAAACTAAATATGTAGATAGCTGAAGATAAAAAACCTATTTTTTTCATTAAATGCACTCCTTGCATGTTGTTAAAACTTCTATATTAAAAGAATTAAAATCATAATTTTTGACATCTGTTTTCTTAAAAAAACTTTGAAATAAATTTGATTTTAGCTCTTCTGTATCTCCACATTTTTTACAAATTGCTATAGCAGTACTATGATTTTTAGTATGTGAATGATTACATAGCATAAAAGTTTTTGTTTGATTTGATTTATGAATTCGCTCTTCGTCTATTAAACTATCTAAAGCTCTATAAACTGTCATAGGCTGAGTTTTTTTAATCTTTTGAAGTTTATCCAATATTTCATAAGCAGTTAAATGCTTTGATGATTTTTTAATAATATTAAAGACCAATTCTTTATTTGACATATTGTTATGTTATAACATAACATATATTTAGTCAAATAAAGTTATAAGCTGTTTAAACAGATCATTTTAAGTTATGAACTATTAATTAGTATGCTTATTGCCTTATATTTAGTAAAAAAATTTTCTTAAATAAGTGAATAACCTGAAGATCTTACTGTTCGAATTAATTCTTTTTTATTTTCAAAATTTATAGATTTTCTAAGTCTTCTAATATGAACATCAATAGTTCTGCTTTCGACATTTATATTATTTGGCCAGACATGTTCTAGTATTTGATCTCTGGAATAAACTCTTTTTGGATTTGTTAAAAAAAATTCTAACAATCTAAACTCAGTTGGCCCAAGTTTAATTTCTTGATTGTCTCGAAATACCCTTTTTTCAATTCTATCTAATAATAAATCATCATACTCTAAATTATCAGATACAGTGTTTGGATTAGATCTTCTTATAACAGCTTTAATTCTCGCCATAAGTTCATTGAAACTGAAAGGTTTTGTTAAATAATCATCTACCCCGCTATCTAACCCTTTGATTTTATCCTCTACTTCACCTTTAGCGGTTAACATAATTATAGGTAAATGTTTAAAACTATTATCTTTTCTAATATTTTTACAAATTTCAATACCTGAGAGATCAGGCAACATCCAATCTAATAAAAGTAAATCTGGATGAAATTTTTTTAATTCCTTTAAGCCATCATTACCATTTGCTGATGATGAAACTATAAAACCATTTTTTTTTAAATTATGTTCAATTAACTTAATTATTGAAGATTCATCTTCAATAATAAATATTTTGCCATTCATTTTTATTGTTGAATAACTTTACCTTTGGGTCTGCTACCTTTTAAATACTCACCTTTAATCAAATAACAAATTGACTCAGCTATATTAGTAATATGATCACCAGCTCTCTCTAGATTTTTTGTTGCAAAAATTAAATGTGTTGAAAAGTCTAAATTTTTTTTATCTTTTGAAAGAAAGTCAATTACACTTTCCATTGCTATATAAGTAAGGTCGTCAACTTGTTCGTCTTTTTCCCAGACTTCTTTGGCTTTATCATAGTTTTTATTTACAAAACTATCTAATACGTCATTTAATTGTTTAATAACTAGGTCGCCCAATCTTTTTAGATTTCCTAATAATTCATCGGGCAGATCTAAAGGTAAAGGTTTTACTTTTTTCGCATTACTTTTAGATAAATCGCCAATTCGTTCTAAATCTTGTGATATTTTTAAAGAACTAATTGTTTCTCTAAGATCGATTGCCATAGGCGCTCTTTTAACTAATAATGTCATAATTTGAGTATCAATTTTCGATCTAAATTTATTTATTTCCTCATCACTCTTAATAATTTTATCTATAGAATCTTTATCTACTTTAATTATGGCATCCATAGAGTCTATCATTTGTGACTCGGTTAAACTTCCCATTTTTATTACAGAATCTATTAAGTATCTTAATTCTTCTTCGTATGATTTTACTGTATGTTCATTACTCATAATTTATCCAAACCTACCTGTAATATAATCTTGTGTCATTTTGTTGTCAGGATTTTTGAAAATTTTCTCAGTTTTACCTACTTCAATTAGTTTACCTAGATGAAAAAAACCTGTTTTCTGTGAAACTCTAACAGCTTGAGCCATTGAATGTGTCACAATTACAATAGTGTATGTTTTTTTTAGTTCGTCAATTAATTCCTCAATTTTTGCAGTAGCGATAGGATCTAAGGCAGAGCAAGGCTCGTCCATTAATATGACCTCGGGATTTACTGAAATTGCCCTTGCAATACATAGTCTTTGTTGTTGTCCACCTGAAAGACCTGTGCCTGGTTCATCGAGTCTATCTTTAACCTCTTCCCATAAAGCTGCTTTCTTTAGACTATTTTCAACTATTTCATCTAATTCACTTTTAGTTTCACCTTTGCCATGAATTTTAGGACCATAAGAAATATTATCATATATACTTTTTGGAAATGGATTTGGTTTTTGAAAAACCATTCCTACTCTTTCTCTTAAAGACACTACATCTAAATTTTTGTCATTTATTTCAACACCGTCTATTTCAATGTTTCCAGATACTTTACAAATATCAATTACATCGTTCATTCTATTTATACACCTAATAAAAGTAGATTTCCCACATCCTGACGGACCTATTAATGCAGTAACTTCTTTTTCGTTTAAATCTAAATTTACATCAAACAAAGCTTGTTTTTCTCCGTAGTAGACGTTTAAATTTTTAGATTTAATTTTAATATTATTCATTAATTCCATCTTTTCTCGAATTTTTGTCTTAAATATACTGCTAAAAAATTCATTACAATTAAAAAACTTAGTAGCATCATTATAGTTGCTGATGTTTTCTCAACAAATCCTCTTTCGGCAGACTCAGACCATAGATAAACTTGTACAGGAAGAGAGGAAGATGGATCAATTGGTGTTGAAGGTATATCAACAACAAATGCAACCATTCCAATTAAAATTAATGGCGCAGTTTCACCTAATGCTTGAGCTAATCCTATAATTGTACCTGACAAAGTTCCTGGCAAAGCTAATGGAACCACATGATGGAATACAGATTGAAATTTTGATGCACCTACTGCCAATGCTCCTTCCCTTATTGATGGTGGTACTGCCTTCAAAGAAGCTCTACAGGGAATAATTATTCTTGGTAGCGTCATAAGCGCTAAAGTAATACCAGCCACTAATGGTGTAGATCTTGGTAATTGAATTGTAGCTAGAAGTATTTGAAGAGCCAATAAACCATAAACAATCGAAGGTACAGCGGCTAAGTTGTTTATATTTATTTCTATAAAATCAGTGATTTTATTTTTAGGGGCAAATTCCTCTAAATAAATTGAAGCTAGCACAGCAACTGGAAATGCTAACAACAAACAAATTAAAATACTATAAAAAGAACCCACAAGAGCACCACCTATACCAGCTATTTCTGGATCTCTTGAGTCTCCATTTTTAAAAAAGTAATTATTAAAATTTTTTGTGATTGTTTTATTTTCTACCAGTTCGTCATAAATTTTAAGCTGAAAATCTGAAATCCTTCTTCTATCTTCAGGTAAATTTCTTGGATAATTTCCCTTATGTAATTGATCAATATCATCTGAAGCTGTGATTTCTAAATTAATTTTTTTACCTAATAAATTTTTATTATTTAAAAAAGCTGTTTTTATTTCAATTTCGGCATCAGTTGTAAAAAGTTCAATAAGGGCATCTTCCTCGTCCACGTTTTTAGCTAGATATACATTAAGTAAACTTTCTATGGTAATATCAAAAAAATCAGCCTCTAATATTTCATCTTCAGTTGCCCCTAGTTCCAATTCAAGAAGGTCTTTATCAAAGAAAACTTCAACATTTATTGCAGTTTTCATAAATGCAGAACTACCTTTTGAAAAAATGTTATGAACTAAGATCAATACAAATAATAATGCAAAAAAAATTGACGCTAAACCATAAAGTCTAAATCTTTTTTCTGCATTATGTCTTTTTTTTAATCTTTGTTCTTTAGTCATATTTTTCACGGTATTTCTTAACAGCTCTTTGGGCAATGTAATTCAAAATTAAAGTTGCAATAAATAGAGTTAATCCTAAAGCAAATGCAGATTGTGTTTTTGGACTATCAAATTCTTGATCGCCTACTAAAATCATAACTATTTGAGTTGTGATAGTTGTTGTTGATTCAAGAGGATTTATAGTAAGATTGGCAGCTAAACCAGCGGCCATTACTACAATCATAGTTTCACCTATTGCTCTTGAGACCGCTAAAAGAATAGAGCCTATTATTCCTGGTAAAGCTGCTGGTATAACTACTTTTTTTATTGTTTCAGATTTTGTTGCACCAATTGCATATGAGCCATCTCTAAGCGACTGAGGAACAGAATTTATTACATCGTCTGATAAGGAAGAAACATATGGTATAATCATTATACCCATGATTAAACCGGCAGCTAAGGCACTTTCTGATGAAACGGTTAGACCAAAATTTTCACCAATTTGTCTAAAGAAAGGTCCAACGGTTAAAGCTGCAAAAAAACCATAAACAACAGTTGGGATGCCTGCTAGAATTTCGATTATTGGTTTTGAAATCCTTCTAATTTTTAATGAGGCATATTCCGCCATGTAAATTCCTGAAAAAAGTCCAATTGGAACTGCAACTAACATTGCTATAAATGCAATAAAAGTTGTTCCAGCAATTAAAGGAATAAATCCAAAAGCATCCTTTAATTCTTCAAATTCTGCTGCGGTAATTGAAGATGCATCTCTCACAAATGCTCTTTGTGGACTCCAATTTGTTCCAAATAGATAGTCAAAAATATTAATTACAGAAAAAAATTTAATACTTTCAAATAATAGTGAAAAAATTATTCCTAGTGTTGTTAAAATTGCAATAAGAGATGATACAAATAATAAGCCTTTTAATATGATTTCCACATCATCTCTTGCTTTATTATTTTTGTTAATTTTTTTTAAGGAATAAATTACTGATAATATTACTATAGCAAAAATTAATACAACTTTTGAATTTGTAAAAAGATTAATAAATTTTGCATATGCAAGTGCACTTTCTCTTAAAATAATATCAATATCACCAAAATAAGTTCCTAAATGTATAGCTTTAATTTTTTCATAAATTAAATTAGCTTCATTTTTATCATTAAAAATAGCCCCTTGATTTGCTGCAGTTTCAATTATTATTGCTTTAATTATAACAGGTTCAAACAATGACCATATTAATAAAAAAACTAGAGAAGGAATTGAGCACCATAAAACAAGGTAATATCCATAAAATTTAGGTAGTGCATTTAATTTAATATTTTTTTCAATTGCAATACTTTTGGTTTTTGACCTTCCATAAAAAAATAATGAAAAAGAAAATATTGTTATTAAAAATATTAGAACGAAGTTCATTCAAGGTTTCTATAACTTTTAATTGTTACATTTTTGTTACAAATTAACTCTGAAATTGAAATTGAATAAAAGGCCAGTAAATACTGGCCTTTAATTGGGGATAAATTAAAATTTATTTGATACTTATTGTATTTAAATCTAAAGCAGCTGTTCTTGTTATTTGATATTCCTCAGATGCTAAAGGCACCAATCCTATTTTTGCTAAATAACCTCTGTTACTCATGGCTTTTTTAGAAGTGAATTCCTTTAAAAATTCTTGAATACCTGGAATTACACCTATGTGAGCCTTTTTAACATAAAAAAACAAAGGTCTTGCTATCGGATAAGAGTAATCTTGAATACCTTCTAAAGATGGTTGGACACCTTCAACTGAAGATGCTTTAACCTTATCTTTATTAGCAACTAGATAACTATAACCAAAAAAACCAAAAGCATCAGGGTTAGATGTAAGTTTTTGTACAATTAAAGTATCATTTTCTCCTGCTTCTACAGCGTAACCGTCTTCTCTAATTTTTGCGCATTCTTTTTTGGCTTTATCACCAAATAAAGATTTGGCTGTTTTTGTACATCCTTTAACCATTACAAGAGAATTCCATGCATCCCTAGTACCAGAAGTTGGAGGTGCAACTAAAATTTCAATTTTTTTATTTGGAAGACTTGCATCAATATCACTCCATTTTTTATATGGATTATCTACAAGTACACCATCTACATCGACTTTAGCAGCTAGAGCTCTCCATAATTGCTCTTTTGTAAAATCTGCATCTGGAGCGCTCACTGCATGAGCAAATGAAATTCCATCATTACCTACTACAATTTCAATAATTTCAGCTACACCATTTTTTTCACATAGTGCTTTTTCTTTTGGCTTAATTGCTCTTGAAGCATTCGTAATATCTGGATGATTAGCACCAACTCCGGCACAGAATAATTTCATTCCACCACCAGTACCTGTACTTTCAATAACTGGGGTTTTGAATTTTCCACTTTTACCGAATTTTTCAGCGACCACTGTCGCATAAGGGTAAACGGTTGATGACCCTACAATTTTGATTTGGTCTCTTGAGTAACTAGTTGTTGTAAAACTAAACACTAAAAAAAATCCAAATATTAATCTTGTTATTTTATTCATAATTCTCCTTTTTAGATTCATAATCCGATCTAAATAAAATTGATTCTTAAATATTTTATTAAAGGAAGGTTAAACTTTTGTTACAATGACTAACTTTTTAGTTGAATTATAAAGAATTAAATTTGATATCTATTGTAGTTCCTTCATTTTCAACACTATTAATATCCATCTCAGCTCTATGTTGAGAGACTAAATGTTTTACAATCGCTAACCCAAGACCCGTACCACCTACACTTCGGCTTTTGCTAGGATCAACAGTGAAAAATCTCTCAGTGATTCTATGTATGGATTCTTTTGGAATACCTATTCCCTGATCTGCTACTGAAACAGTATTAAACTCAACATCTTTTTTTGCAGTGATTGTAATTTCTTTATTTTTATCACTATATTTAATTGAATTATCAATAAGATTAGTAAAAATTTCTATTAGTTTATCCCTATCTCCAATTATTTTAAAATTATCAGTTTTATTAAATTTAATACTAATATTATTTTTACTAATGATTTTTTCATAAGTTTTAATAACATAATCAATTAATTCTATAAGATCTATTTCATGGGTTGGTCTTATATGTTCCTGTAATTCAATTTTTGATAATGATAATAAATCTCTTATTAAATTTTCCATTCTTTCAGATTGAGAGGTCATTACTGGAAGTAAATTATTTACCTCAGAATTCTTTTTTAAATCTGAATTATTTTCAAACGTCTCTAATCCCATTTTAATTGATTGTAGAGGTGTTCTAAGCTCATGTGATACGTTAGCAACAAAATCAGATTTTAATTGTTGGAATTTATGGAACTCGGTTAAATCTCTAATAAATAAAACACAACTTACTTCATCAAAAAAAAGGTTATTTTTATCAAGGTAAATTGTTATATTTAGTCTTTGTACAGCTTGATTTCTAATTTCAATTTCAAGATCTGAGATATTATTACCCTCAAATGTTTTATCGATAGAAGTTAATAGATCAGGATTTCTAAGAGATCCACTTATATTCTCATTTATTTTTATTTGAAATAATTTATCTGCAGAGTTGTTGCTAAAAAGAATATTTTTACCTTTGTCTAAAATTATTATTCCCTCAGGAATATAATTTAATAAATCGTAAATATTTTTTCTATAATTCTTACTTTCAACAACTTTTATATTTTCATTAGAAATATTTGTCTCAGTTTTAATGCCAAAAACTCTTTCTTTTTTTAAAAGCAGGAAGGTTAATAGTCCAATAATTACAATTAATATTATTAGTAAAAGCTCCATTATAATTATTATTTTACTCTTCCATACACATCTTGATATCTTACAATGTCAGTTTCTTTCAAAATTGAGCCAACTTGAGCTTCCATTATTTTTACAGGTTTTTTTGCTGAATTTTGAACTCTATGGATTGCTTCTAAAGGAATAAAAATATGTTCGCCAGGTTTTTTTACAATTATATCTTTATTAAGTGTAATTTTTGCATTTCCTTGTGTGACTAACCAATGTTCAGCTCTATGATGGTGTTTTTGTAAACTTAATATTCCTTTAGGTTTTACGTAAAGTTCTTTTATTAAAAATTCTTTTCCTTCAAATAAATTAGTGTATCTGCCCCATGGACGATAATAAATATTTTTCTTCTTGATGTATTTATTTTTATTTTTGTCGTACATCTTTAATATTTCTTTCCAACTACCAAGATCTGACCAAGGAATATCTAGTTTAATAGCATTGATTTGTTTAGTTTTTTCTAAGATTGCATAATCAAATGATTTAGCTGTTGCTTTTGTAAATGAAGCTTTATTTAGATAATATGTGTTTGATTTAAATTTGGCTTTATTAACTGCATCTAAGCAGTTTTTAAGTGTTTTTGACTGATATTTTTTAAAATTATTAATTATTGAGTCTTTTCGAAGATAGAACATACCTGAGTTCCAATATCCATTTCTCTTAATAACTTGCTTTGCTTTGGCTTCTTTAGGTTTTTCAATAAATTTTGTTACTTTATTAATATTTCCCTTCATTTTTTTAGTAAGAAAATAGCCATACTCACTAGATGGAGATTTAGGTTTTATTCCAAAGATAAATATATTTTGATCTGTAAGGTTGATTTTATTTTTATTAATTGCTTTATTAAAAATACTTACTTTTTCTATTAGATGATCTGATGAAAAAAACATCAATGGTTGATTATCTGGGATATCTTTAATTAATGCAGTACTTAAGATTGCTGGAGCAGTATTTCTTTTAGCAGGTTCTAATACAATTTTATAATTCTTAATTTTGTGTTTTTTTAAGTGAAGTTTTACTTGTTTTAGATATTTTTGATTTGTGCTAATAACCGGTGCATCAAATATTGATCCTTTAACTCTTTCTAAAGTTTTGCCTAATAAAGTCCAATTACCAAAATTTATAAATTGTTTTGCTTGATGTTTTTTTTGATTTGGCCAAAGTCTTGTGCCTGCCCCACCACATAGTATTACAGGTCTAATTTTCATAATTAAATGTCTGCGTAAACTTTAACCTCGTTTTTACCACCTGGATGTGTTGGTGCTCCTAAATATGCTGGTCCTACTGTTTGAGCATATTTCCAAAGAGTTCCATTGCCAAAGTTTATTTTCTTTGGTTTCCATTTTTTACGTCTTGATGCTAATTCTTTTTTAGATAATCTTACATTGATAGTTCCTTTTTTTGCATCAATATCAATTATGTCTCCATTTCTTAAAAGTGCTATTGGTCCACCTATTGATGCCTCCGGACCGACATGACCAATACAAAATCCACGTGTTGCACCTGAAAATCTACCATCTGTAATTAGAGCAACCTTCTCGCCCATACCTTGTCCATAAATTGCACCTGTAGTTTGAAGCATTTCTCTCATGCCAGGTCCTCCTCTTGGACCTTCGTATCTAATTATTATAATATCACCTTCTTTATAATTTCTATTTTTTACTGCTTTATAAGCAGACTCTTCATTATCAAAACATCTTGCTCTACCTGTAAATTGTAGTTTTTTAAGACCAGCAATTTTAACTATTCCTCCTTCAGGAGCTAAATTTCCTTTTAATCCTACAACACCCCCATCTGGAGATAATGGGTTATTATATTTTCTCATTACTTTTTGATTTGGATTAAATTTAACTTTTCTTAAATTTTCTTTCATAGTTTTCCCTGTAACTGTCATACAATCACCATGAATAAATCCACCTTCGTATAAAGTTTTAAGTAACATTGGTACACCACCTGCTAACCACATATCTTTTGCTACATATTTTCCTCCAGGTTTTAAATCTGCTAGGTAAGGTGTTTTCTTAAATATTTTAGCAACATCCATTAAATCAAATTTAATTCCTATTTCATTTGCAATAGCTGGAAGGTGAAGGGCTGCATTTGTTGATCCACCCGTTGCAGCCACAATTGTTGCAGCGTTTTCTAAAGATTTTCTTGTAACAATATCTCTTGGTCTAATTTTTTTTGCTAATAAATTCATTACAGCTTTTCCACTATCAACTGCATACTTATCTCTTTTAGTATAAGGCGCAGGTGTACCTGCAGAATAAGGAAGCGCTAATCCAATAGCTTCCGAAACACAGGCCATTGTATTTGCTGTAAATTGTCCACCGCAAGCACCTGCACTAGGGCATGCTTTTAACTCTAATTTTCTAAGTGCATTTGCAGTCATTTTGCCAGAAGAATATTTTCCAACACCTTCAAAAACATCTACAACGGTTACATCCTTGCCATCAAATCTTCCTGGTAAAATAGATCCACCATAAATAAAAACACTAGGCACATTTAATCTAACCATTGCCATCATTAAACCTGGTAAAGATTTGTCACAACCCGCTAAACCAACTAATGCATCATAACAATGACCTCTAACTGTTAGTTCGGTTGAGTCAGCTATTACATCTCTTGAGATAAGTGATGATTTCATTCCTTCATGACCCATCGCTATTCCATCAGTGACAGTGATTGTGCAAAATTCTCTTGGTGTTCCACCTGATTGATGAACACCTTTTTTAACAGATTGTGCTTGTCTCATTAAAGCAATGTTGCAAGGTGCTGCTTCATTCCATGTGGAAACT
>Ga0181570_10002548_pt1 | contig 14474 bp, 14 predicted proteins | sample 101ome_18_FD_148667 | JGI IMG/M metagenome (GOLD analysis project Ga0181570, IMG submission 148667) | Coastal salt marsh microbial communities from the Groves Creek Marsh, Skidaway Island, Georgia - 101406AT metaG (spades assembly) | ecosystem: Environmental > Aquatic > Marine > Intertidal zone...
TAATTGGACCAGAATTACGGAATTAAGATCTATCCACAAAAGGTTAATGGAATTTGAACTTGCCATTAACTACAACACTAAAAAGTTGAGAAAACCTAGAAAATCTGATGTAAGAGCTTAATGGAGCTCTACTTAAAACTCATAGATGTAATTGCCCCTGTTTTCTTTGTAATTGGAATTGGATATTACTTAGGAAAAAAAAACCCAGAAATTAGCACTGATTTTATAACTACTTTCGCAGGAAACGTCGGCACACCTGCAATGATTTTCTACACAATAACAACTACCGGGGTAACTTTAAGTGTTTTTACTGAATACTTCATTTATGCATTAATTATAATCGGAGGATTTTCTCTTGTAGGAATTATATTTCTTTTGTTACTTAAAAAAGATTTTATTAGTGAACTGCCACCATTAATTTTACCTAATACTGGAAATATGGGTATTCCTATTTGTTTATTTGCCTATGGAACAGCTGGGCTTGGAGTCGCCTCTGCAATAGCATCAGTAATCATTCTTCTTCACTTTACACTTGGAGTTTTATTGGCCAAAAAAAGCTTTTCATTTAAAATATTGATTAAGAATATGCCAATTTACGGAATAATAGTTTCAGTTATATTTTTATATTTTGAATGGGATGTCCCTGGATATTTGGAAAACACTACGTTTTTACTTACATACGCTACTATATTTTTAGTTTTAATGTCTTTAGGTATTGCTTTATCAAGATTAAAAGTAGTGTCTTGGACACATGCATCAATTCTAGGAGCGGTTAGAGTAATTATTGGACCTTTAATAGGATTTGGATTAATTAAATTCCTCAATTTAAAAGGTTTTGCTGCGGGCGTTCTTTTAATTCAATCATGTATGCCGAGTGCTGTTTTAACTTATTTAGTGGGTTCAATGTATTCAGAAAGAAAGGTGGTTGATAGTGTAGCAAGTGTTATTGTTACCTCTACCGTAATGTCATTTATTACTATTCCAATAGTAGTTTTTATAAGTCTAAAATATTTCCAATAAATACAGTAACTTACATAAAATAATTAAAGTAATTAATTAAGTAATAGGTAAGTAGTACTTATATATAAAAAAGAAAACGTAAATAAACATTGAAAAATAATGCTTATTTAAGCACAAAAAGTAAAAAATGAGTTTGAAATTGTTTAGAAAATTCAAGATTTTTAAAAATTGTTAAAATATCAAACAGTAGAGGGCTAGAATTAAGTAAAATAGGGCGTTTTAGCACGTTCCAAAAACTACAATAATCAATAATTCTACAAGCTTTGCGTACAATGAATATACCGTTTAAACGGCCATAGAGGGTGATTTTTTTGCAATCATTGATTTTAAAGTACAACTGACTGGTGTATGGGGAAAAAATATAATGAAGTAGGGGTTAATAGACCAGATCGCCCGTAAAATAACAATTCTAGAGCGTTACACCCTCTTTTTTTAGCAAAAATCTCTTAGTTTTTACACCTCCTTTACCTGAATAACCTCCAAGAGATCCATCTGATCTAATCACTCTATGGCAAGGTATTTTGGGAGCATAAGGGTTTTTCCCTATAGCATTGGCCACAGCACGTACAGCACGGGGTTTTCCTATGGCTTTTGCCACTTGAGAGTAGGTTTTAAGGCTCCCACGGGGTATTTTCCTCAAATAAGACCATACTTTTAACTGAAATTTAGTGCCTTTTAGCTTCATTAGTCAAATATAAGATAAACTGTTAGAGATATGCCTATTATAAAGGCTATTATTAAGCTTAAAGCTATATTTTTTTTTACCTTTTGAGCTTGAATTAGCCCAGAAATACGAGATTCCATAAACTATTGCTATAAATAGGGCTATTGGAAGTACAAAATTAAACATTTTTTATTGATTTGTTACTTTTAAAACTAATGCAGCAGCTCCAACCCATATTACTATCCAAGCTATCATAGCACTTCCGCTTAATCCATCAGCAACTGCTAAAAGAACTGCCCACCAAATTATTATTAATGGAAGTTTTATGATCCATACCGGCATACAGATGAATTTTATATCTATTGACATCTTAAATCACTTAATATATTATTTCCGATAATTAATGGTTATCGGAAATAATGAATGATTTAACGACAGAAATAAAAAAACTAGAAATTGAGACTCTAGACAATTTGAAGCTTTCAAAAGCTAAAAATACTATACGAGCTTATAAATCAGACTTTAATGACTTCGAACTGTTCTGCAGGAAACATAATTTGAAAAGTCTTCCAACTGATCCTAAAATTGTTTCTATATACCTTACGCATTTATCCAAAAATTCAAAATTCAGCACTTTAAAACGTAGATTAGCATCTATAAATATGATGCATAAATATAAAGGACATTACCTAGATACGAAGCATCCAATAATAGTAGAAAATTTAATGGGGATTAAAAGGCAAATAGGAGTATATCAAAAAGCAAAAAAACCATTATTATTCAATGACATAAAAGAAATAATTCAACAAATAAATCAATCTTCAGAAAATTATAACAAAAAACAGAGAGATAAAGCTTTAATATTAGTTGGTTTTGCAGGAGGTTTTAGAAGATCTGAACTTGTATCGATAACAAGAAATGATGTTGAATTTGTTAAAGAAGGAGTAAAAATATTTGTAAAAAAATCAAAATCAGACCAATCTGGTGAAGGAATGACTAAAGCTATCCCCTTTTTCAAATACACTGACTATTGCCCAGTAGAAAACTTAAGATTATGGTTATTTGAAAATAAAAATGATCGAATATTCCCTATTTCAGATAAGAACGTTGCTCTAATAATCAAAAAATACGCTCTTCAAGCTGGATTTGACGATAAAAAATACGCTGGCCACAGCTTAAGATCGGGATTTGCTACGACAACAGCAGAATTTGGAGCTAGCGAGAGAAATATAATGGCTATGACTGGTCATAAGTCAGTAGATATGGTGAGAAGATATATCAAAGAAGCTGACTTATTTAAAAATAACGCATTAAATAAAATTTCAAATAAATGAGAAACTATTTTGCTAGATGTGGAAAAAAAAAATAAGGACCAATTTATTTTGACAAAAGAACTTGATAATCAGTTTCAAATATAATCTTAAAACTATTCTCTTTTAAAAAATTGATTGAGAGATTAGTTTTTGATCCTTTATCGTCCAATAAAATTAATGATTTGTCGTGCAGTTTTTCAATAGCAATTTGAGCCTCCAATAATTGATGATTTGATGCAGCAATTGGATCATGACCATCTAGAGAGTCTAAATATAATAAATCAATTGAACATTTAAATTCTTTTAAAAAATCTAAACTATCTTTTATGTAAAATTCTATATGGTCCGAATAATCAATTGTAAATTTTTTTGCATTATTAATATTTTCCGTAGAAATATCACATGTATGTAATTTGCCGTTAGTAAACTTTGCATATTCAGCAAACATGGGTGTACTCATGCCATCTTTCCAATTATATTTTTTAATAAAAAAAAACTTGGTTTTACCTCTAGCTGTGCCAGTTTCGACGATTGTTTTAAGGCCTCTCCCATAGGATAACTTTAGTGTTTTTTCAAAAGACTTATAGCGAATATTTTTTTTATTATTATATTTATTTAAAAATTTCATATTAGATTTAATATTCTACGTGATAGTTCAGAAAAATTATCTCTATACAAATAATTATAATTTCTAAAATGATTTGTCCATCTATTGTAATTATAGGTTTTATCAATTATGTCGATTTGTTTAATATTATAAGCTGCAGCAATATGAGAGATAGCCCCATGGCAAGATATCAATAGGTTAGACTGTGAAGTAATTTTCTCTAATTCAAGAAAATCCAAATTTTTATGTAACCTTATTTTTAGTTCCTTGAGTTCGTTCTCAATTCTATTCATTTTATCTGGAAAATTTACACCAGTTGTAATTATTAATTTTTTTTCTTTTTTTTTAACAATTTGCTTTATAAAATTTATCAATTCGTTTTCAGTTGGTTCAATATTTATGAATTTTTTTATATAATCATTAAAAATCCACTTTTCATCGAAATGTAATTGAATTTGATTTTTGTAACTATTATTTTTTGGAATTCTGTGGCTCAATATATTTAAAGCTTTGTTGGAAAAATTAAATTTCATTTTCTGCAAAATATTTTTTATTATTTCAATATGTGTATTATTTTTAAAATCTGAAATATCTATTTTATTAGTAGATTTTAAAAAAAAAGAGATAAATTTAGACCTCCTCTTATTATCGTGAATAATTATGCTTTTGTATTTAAATTTAAATACTTTAAAAAAAACCTTAATCTTGCTTAATAAATTATTATCTAGTTGAATAACATTATCTACAAAAGGAAAAGTTTTGATGTATGCGGAATTTTTTATAGATCCAATAATACTTATATGAGCAGCTGGGTCGTTTTCTTTAATACACTTGAGCAGAATAGCTGTAACTAAAAAATCTCCTACTCTATCAGTTCTAAAAATTAAATATTTATTCAATTTATTACTTAAAAAATTTTAAATCTTGCTTAACCATTTCTTTAACAAGCTGATTAAAATTTGTTGATGGTTTCCATTTTAATTTTTTTTTGGCTTTATCATAATTAGCTCTTAAGGTATCAACTTCCGCAGGTCTTAATAAGGACTTATTAAATTTAACGTGTTTTTTATAATCTAAACCAACTATTGAAAATGCTAGCTTTAAAAAATCTTTAACAGAATGCATTTTTCCAGTTCCAATTACAAAGTCTGTAGGTTTTTTTTGTTGAAGCATTAACCACATAGCTTTTACATAATCTTTAGCATGGCCCCAGTCTCTTTTAGAATGAATGTTTCCTAGTTGGAGGTACTTTTGTTTTCCATGTTTTATTCTAGCTACAGAACTGGAAATTTTCCTTGTAACAAACTCAAATCCTCTCCTCGGTGACTCGTGGTTAAATAAAATTCCTGTACACGCAAAAATATTATAGGCTTCTCTGTAGTTTCTAGTTAACTCAAAACCTGCAACCTTTGAAATTCCATATGCAGATCTAGGGTAGAATCTAGTTTTTTCATCTTGTATATTTTTTTGAACTTTGCCAAACATCTCTGATGATCCTGCAAAATAAAATTTTGTTTTTGGTGAAAAATCTTTTATTGCTGACAAAATGTGGTGGGTACCATTAATATTTGTATTCAATGTGGAAAATTCGTCTTCGAATGAATAAGCAACGTAACTTTGTGCTCCTAAATGATATATTTCGTCTGGTTTTATTTTTTGGATTATTTTTACAATACTAGCATAACTTTCTAGTGATGCACTATTCAACTCAATTTTGTTAAGTATATGTTTTATTCGCCAAAGTCTATGAGTTTCATCTTCTAACGCTACACGTCTAATTAAACCGTAAACTTTATAATTTTTTTTGAGTAAAAGCTCACTAAGATATGATCCATCTTGACCAGTAATACCAGTAATAAGTGCTTTTTTTATCTTTCCCATAAATAACTTTTTTTGTCACTAATGTTTAAAGTTTTATTAATTATATATTGTGCTACTTTCACAGAATTAAAATTCTTCATATATTTTTCTTTCCCTTTTTTAGCTATTTTCCTTCTTAGTCGATCATCTTTTGCAATTTTTGAAATTTTTTCTGATAGATCGCTTATATTTTTATAAAAAATCATTTCATCATTATTAAAAAAATTTCTATACTGTGTTTTTTCATCAATTAAACAAACTAATCCATTGCCAACTATTTGTGTTATTCTATCACTACTATAATATTTGATTGTTGCACCCCTACTCAAATTTAACCCCATTTTAGCATTGGCTATTGTCTTAAAATAATGATCAGCCCATATAGGTTGAACATTGTTTATACCGTAAAAATCAAATTTTATATCATCGGTGATTCTTTGTAGTTTTTCTAAAAAAACAATTCTATCATCTTCTTTGCCAGATTTTAATTTACCTCGATGTACTCCATGACTTAAGGCAAAAAATACGTCAACATTACAGGATTTAGTATAATTATTTAAAGTTTCAAAAGACTCATCACTAGGGTTGGGTATATAAAAACTTTTTCCATTTTTGGGCAAAAAGTCTAGTACAGAAGGACAAGTTGTTATAAAGGTACCATCCATTAGATTTATCTTGTCGAGAATTCTCTCCTTATTTCTATCAAAATCGGGTCCTTTTTTATTCAACGGATCTAAAAACCATTGTGCAAATTTAGTATTAGGGTTGTCTTCTTTGAGTTCTTGTATTTGTTGATTGGATATTAAATCTGCGTGACCTGTAATTATCAAATCAGGTTTATAATTGTAACAAGTTTTTTTTAATTTATCATTTAAAGTTTTAGATCCTTTGATATCACTTACACCCTTATAGTACTTCTGTATATCTCTATCACTAAATCCTAATACACTATGACCAAGTCTAATAAATCCGTTGTTTAATCTTCTGCCGGTATTAAAAAAAAGCCTGCCATCTAAACGTTCATTAAAATTAGTAACATGTAATATTCTGAGATTTTTTGTTTTTGATTTTAAAAATATTTTTTTAGCATAAAAAAGCTTTTCCAGTCTATATTTATCAATATTTTTCGAAACGAATTCATGTGTTAAATAAAAGTTTTCGATAGACCTTTTTTGTAAATTATGTCTAATTTTTTTTTTTAATATTAATTCTGAAATTGTTTTAGTTAAAATTTTCTCATTTAATTGATTTATAATTTTGGCATCGGTCACAGTCTCAGGCAAACCGCCTTTATTTGTTATTACTACAGCGCAACCATTTGCCGAAGCCTCTAAACTAGTCCTACCAAAGGGCTCATCCCACCTAGAACAAGCCACGGTAATACTTGTTTTTTTAAAAATATTAATAACTTCATTATGTTTTTTAAAACCTAATATCGATGCATTTTTATGATTTAATAAAATATTTTCTCTTTTTTCATCTCCAATAACTATTGCTTTCCAATCTTTATGTTTATTTAAAATTTTGATTATAGATTTTGCAAAGACATCATAGCCTTTAGCTTTATTTAGTTTTCCTACAAAAGTAATCCATTTTTTTTTATTTTTAAGTAGTGATAGATTTCCTTTTTGAGCAGATTGATAAAAAATTAATAATTTATTACTATTAATAAATTTATTTTCTAAACCTTGCAAAAATCTTTTTTTTGACCAAGAACTATTAAAAATTATCTTATAACATGACTTAAGTAGTTCTTTTCTTTGATCAATAGATTTAGACCCCTCCATTGATAATGGGTCATTGTGAAAATAAAGTGTTAAAATTTTTTTTTTTATAGTTTTATTAATTAAATGAATATAGCTAGGTCTATTATGAACTTCTATTATAGAAGAGTTATTTTTTTTTTCTAATTCAATAAATTTTTTAACGTATTCTTTTGTTTGGCTGTTAAAAATCTTTCTTTTTGTATCTATATTTATATATTTTAAATTAAATTTTCTTTGATAGCTTGTATTACCAAAAATTGTAATATCTTTTTTAAATTTGCTAATTCTAGTTGTTTCAAATACAAACAATGATACAGCTCCTGGATATTCTGGAGAAAAGTTTTCTTTATAAGGAAGTAATATTGAAATTTTCATATTTTATTTTATTTCTTAAGACTCTATTATTCTTTATATAATATTCTCTTGAAATTGCTTTACTTTTTGATTTAAATTTTTCCTTATAAATCAATTTCCATTTTCTACCTCTAGTGAATTTTGCGCCTTTTCCTGAATTATGTAAACTGATTCTTTTTTTAAGGTTATTTGTATAACCAATGTAAGTTATTGGTTTAACACTCTTAGATAAGAGCATATAAACATAATAAATCATTTATTTTAACCTTGAATAATTGAGTTAATTACTCATATGAAATACCAAAATGAGTATATTTGATATTTAAATAGTCTTTGATAGCCATCGAACCACCTTCTCTACCATACCCAGTTTGTTTAATACCACCAAATGGAGCCTCGGCGACAGCTACTGCAGGTGTGTTGACAGCAACACAGCCAGTTTCTAATATTTCTGAAGCTTCATTAGCTTTTTTTAAATCAGTTGTATAAACATAACTACATAATCCTAAATCATTATCATTAGCTCTCTTCATGACTTCATCAAAATTTTTAAATGTTAATATTGGAACAATTGGGCCAAAAGGTTCCTCTCTCATGACTGTAAAGTTATCTTTAATATTATCAAAAATTGTGGGCTCATAGAAATAACCTTTATTAAATTTAGCTGCTCTCTTACCCCCTAATAATACTTTTCCACCCTCTTTTTTTGTAGTTTCTACTAATTTTTCTACTCCTTCTAATCTTTGCTTAGTACATAGAGGGCCTAACAAAGTATCATTATCCATACCATTGCCAATTTTTAATTTCTTTGTTTTTTCTACCATTAAATTTGCAAATTCATCTTTTTTCTTTTCATGTATATAAAATCTGTTTGGAGATATACAAACCTGACCATTATTTCTAAATTTTGCAGTAATAGCCATATCAGTTACTTTATTTAAATCAACATCATCAAAAACAATAAAAGGAGAATGCCCACTTAGCTCCATTGTAACTCTCTGAACTTTATCAGCAGCTTGTTTTAAAATTAATTTTCCAACTCTTGTTGATCCTGTAATCGAAATTTTTTTTACAATATCTGATTTGATAAGTTCTTCAGAAATACCAGCAGGATCACCAGATAATAAATTTACTACTCCTGGAGGAACTCCTGCTTCTCTACATACATCTACGATCTCCATTACACTTCCAGGTGTTATTACGTCAGGCTTAACAATAACCGAACAACCAGCCGCTAAAGCTGTAGAAATTTTTCTAGAGGCAAGGATTACAGGAAAATTCCAAGGAACTAAAGCCGCTACAACACCAACAGGTTGGTATATTACGTGTATACGAGTGTTAGGAAAACGACTTTGGTTTATTTCACCAAAAATTCTTTTTGTTTCTTCTGAATTCCATTCAAAAATATCTGCAGCACCTCCTACTTCACCTGGTCCTTCAGTTAAAGGTTTACCAACTTCTAATGTTAACCATTTAGATAAAACATCTACTCTTTTCCTAATTAATTCTGAAATTTTTCTTATAATTTTTGATCTTTCCCAAGGTGAGGTGTTTCTCCAAACATGTAGACCTTTCTCAGCTGATTTTAAAGCTCTTTGAACATCAGTACTATTGGCTTTAGAGGCCTTACCAATAATATCTTCAGTAGCTGGATTAATTACCTCATAAGTTTCACCACTAGAGGATTTTTGCCACTTACCATCGATGAATTGTCCAAATTTTTCGTACATAAATTGTTGAAATAAGATATTTAATTAAATAGTTTATATTGAATTTATGAAAAACATTCAACTTACTTGTGCTCACGCTTTAGTAAAATATTTGATAGCTCAAAAAACTTTATTTGATGGAAAAAAAGTACCTTTATTTCCAGGTGTATTTGGAATTTTTGGACACGGTAACGTTGCTTGTTTAGGTCAAGCTTTACAAGAAAATCAAAAAGATTTACCAACTTGGAGAGGTCACCACGAACAGAACATGGCTCTGACCGGTATTGCTTATGCAAGAGCGAAAAGAAGAAAACAAATTTTTATTGCAACTTCTTCAGTAGGACCAGGATCAACTAATATGATTACAGCGGCAGCTGTTGCAATGAGCAATAGACTTCCAATTTTATTTTTACCTGGAGACACTTTTGCAAATAGAATGCCGGATCCAGTGTTACAACAAGTTGAACATTTTAATAATCCAGGAATTACACAAAATGATGGGTTTAAACCAGTTGTAAGGTACTTTGATAGAATAACAAGACCCGAACAAATAATATCTAGTTTACAACAAGCTATTCAAGTAATGCTTGATCCTGCTGACTGTGGACCTGCCTGTATTTCTTTAAGCCAAGATGTTCAAGGTGAAGTATATGATTATCCTGAAGAATTATTTAAAGAGAGAATTCATACAATAAGAAGACCAAAACCAGATGATTTTCAAATTAAAGAGGCGGCTGAATTAATAAAAAAATCAAAAAAACCAATTATTATTGCTGGTGGTGGAGTTTTATATTCTGATGCAACAGATGAATTAAGTGATTTTGCAAAAAAACATAACATACCAGTTACCCAGACAGTTATGGGTTATTCTTCTCTAAAGAAAGATCATTCGCATTACTTAGGTGCTATAGGTGGATTAGGAAGTAAAGCTGCCAACAATTTGAGTAAAGAAACTGATACAGCTATAGCTATAGGAACTAAATTAGCAGATTTTACTACTGGCTCATGGGCAAATTTTGAAAATCCGAATTTTAAATTAGTGTCTATAAATGCAGCTAGATTTGATGCAAACAAACATATGGCCCAGGCTGTTGTTGGCGATGCTAAAGTTTCATTAATTGAATTATCCCAGGCACTCGGAAACTGGAAAGCAGATGATAGCTGGTACAAAAAATCTAGAGTAGAGCTTAAAGATTGGGACACTTATGTAGAAAAACATAGTGGTCCTACCAATCAAAAACTGCCTAGTTATGCTCAAGTCATAGGAGCTTGCTACAGAAACTCAGATCCATCCGACATAGCTGTAACAGCTGCGGGAGGATTAGTCGGAGAAGTAATACAAGTGTGGAAACCAAGAGAACTTAACACCCATGAAACTGAATGGGGTTTTAGTTGTATGAGTTATGAAATTTCAGGTGCACTTGGAATTAAAATGGCAAATCCAGATAAAGAAGTTGTATCGTTCGTTGGAGATGGTTCTTATCTTTTATACAATTCTGATATTTATAGTTCTGTTATAACTAATAATAAATTAATAATAATAGTATGTGATAATGGAGGACACGCAGTTATTAATAGACTTCAATTATACAAAGGTGGAAAAGAATTTAATTGTTTATTAAAAAGTTCAAAAACTCCTAATTTAGTTCCAGTTGATTTTGCAGCTCACGCTAAAAGCATGGGTGCTGATGGTGAACAAGTTAGTTCTATTTCTGAATTAGAAGAAGCTTTTAAAAGAGCGAAGAAATCAAAAAATACTTATGTTATATCAATTCAAACAGATGGATATCAATGGCTTGAGGGATCTGCTTATTGGGAAAGTCCTACTTTAGGAATACCAACAACTGAAGAAAATAAAAAATCGCTCAAAGAACATCTAGAAGGTAAAAAGAAACAAAGAAAAGGTGTTTAAATTGTATGGCCAAAGTATTTAATGTTGGTTTAATTGGTTGTGGCCATATAGCAGAAACTTACTTTAGAGCACACAAATACTTTAATAATTTTAAAATTATCAAATGTGCTGACATAAATAAAAAAGCAGCCGATAAGTGTGCTAAAATCTATAAAATCAAATCAGTTTCAGTTAATGAATTACTTAAAGACAAAAATATTAAAGTTATACTGAATCTTACTATTCCTAAAGCACATTATATTATTGCAAAAAAATCTTTACTTAATAATAAACATGTTTATACAGAAAAACCCTTAGCTGTGAGCTTAAAAGATGGAAAAGAACTAATAAAAATAGCAAAAAGAAAAAAACTATATATTGGAAACGCACCTGACACTTTTCTAGGCGGTGGCAATCAAAAAGCAAAGGAACTACTAGATAAAAAGTTAATTGGTAAAGTTAAATTTGGAAATGCTATTTTTGCTTTTCCGGGTGTTCAATCTTATCATCCAAATCCTGAACCTTGGTTCGCCAAAAAAGAAGGTGGTCCTGTTATTGATATGGGCCCTTATTATTTAACAGCGTTAGTAAATCTATTAGGACCCGCTGAAGAAGTTAGAAGCATCTCTGCTAAAGGGGTAGATAAAAGAGTTATAGGCATAGGACCAAAAAAAGGAAAAAGTTTTAAAGTTCAATGCCCTACTACCTATTTTTCCACGATTAAATTTAAAAATGGTTCAATAATAAGAGTTACATTATCTTTTGACGTAATTTCACACCTTAGAAATCATATAGAATTATATGGAGAAAAAGGATCAATGATAGTACCGGACCCTAATATGTTTGGAGGATCAGTTCTAATAAATAATAAATTAGGTAGCTCTTGGAAAACTTATAAAACTAATAATATGAAATTAGGAAAAATTAATATTAGATCTCAAAGCTCAAGAGCTAATGAATCGCCAACTAACGCAAATTATAGAGGAGTTGGACTTTCTGAAATGATATTTTCTATTCAAAATAAGAAAATTAACAAGTGTAATGGAAATTTATCACTTCATGTTTTAAACATCATCGAAGCAATTCATGTTTCTGCAAAGAAAAATAAATCTCAAAAAATAACAGTTAAGTGTGAAAAACCAAAATTTTTTACCAATAAAGAGATTAATTCAATTATGAAATAATTAATTAGTTGAAAGTCTATTCATTTCTTTTAATTCAACTTCTAACTTATCTAATTCCTCACCACCTGCCATCATACTTAAAAGTTTTTCTCTAGTAATATTCTTTTTTTCATAAGTTCCTAAGCTTTTACCCCTATTTAAAACTGTAAAACTGTTGCCCACAGGATATGCATGATGGACGTTATGAGTAATTAAGATAACTGCTAAACCTTGTGAAGCTGCTTTAACGATATATTTTAAAACTACAGATGCTTGATGTACACCTAATGCAGAAGTCGGCTCATCTAATACTAATACTTTAGCTCCAAAATAAATTGCTCTGCTTATTGCCAAACATTGTCTCTCACCTCCAGACATAGTTCCCACTGCTTGAGACGGATCTCTAACATCAATTCCTATTTGGCCCATTCTCTCTGCTGCGATCTTATTTGCTTTTTCTATATCAAATGTTTTAAAAAAAGGAGGACCTTTTAAAGGCTCTCTACCCATAAAAAAATTTCTTGTGACACTCATTAATGAGACTAAAGCTAAGTCTTGATAAACTGTAGCTATACCCATATCTAAAGCATCTTTGGGACTGTCAAAAATTGTTTTTTTACCTTCAATTATAATTTCTCCTTCGTCAGGTTTGTGTACTCCAGCTAGTGTTTTAATAAGAGTAGATTTTCCAGCACCATTATCACCTAATAAACACATGATCTCCCCTTTTCTGAGCTTCATTGTTACATCCTTCAAAGCTATTACTTTTCCAAAAAATTTACTGATGTTATTAAATTGAACTAAGTAATCTGACATTATTTACTTTCTGTTACTTTTCTTCTTATGTAATTATTGAATATTACAGCAACTAGCATCATCGCTCCTAAAAACACTTTAAACCAATCGGTATCTACGTCGGTATAGAAAATACCCATAGAAACTGTTCCAAATATTATTGCACCAAAAGCTGCACCAATAGCAGAACCATAACCACCAGTTAACAAACATCCTCCCACAACAGCTGCCGCAATAGCTTCTAATTCTTTTAAAGTTCCTCTCATTGTATCTGCGGATCCAGCATCTAATACTTGTATAGTCGCAAAAATAGTAGCTGCTACAGCAGTTCCAATAAATAAACTTATTTTAACTCTTCCAACAGGCACACCAACATTGTTTGCACCATTTTTATCTCCACCAGAAGCAAAGATCCAGTTTCCATATCTAGTTTTCATTAAAATCCAGGTTGAGATAATTGCTAAAACTATAAACCATATAACTGATGGAGGAATTCCAGTGGCTAAAGGGGTTCCATCGGTTCTTAAAGCTATTAAATTCATTGAACCTAACCAAGTAAACAACCATTTAAATGTATCTGTCGCAAATATCCAAGCTATGGGATCATTTTCAATTAAAACTCTTAGACCTGGGACTTGGGTTCGACCTGTAATCAATCTTGTTAACGCTAAAGTAGCTCCCCTTAAAATAAAAAGCATTGCAAGTGTTACAATAAATGATGGTAATCCCGTCCTTACTACGAGTATCCCATTAAAATATCCAACTAGCACAGCCATAGAAAAAGCAAAAATAATACTCATCCATAAAGGCCAACCCCAATAAATTGCAGGGATAGCTATACAAATTCCTGCAAATCCAATCATTGATCCGATTGATAAATCAAATTCACCACCAATCATCAACATTGCAGCAGCGATTGCAATTATCCCTAGATTAGCTGAGACATCTAAAAAATTTAAGATACCATAAGCACTGAACATTCCGGTGTCACCTGCAACGATACCAAAAAATATAAATACTAATATTGCACCACCAAGTGCGCCTAGCTCAGGTCTGTTTAATAAAATTTTTAATTTTGAAACCTTTTGGAGTCTTTCATCCTGATTAAAGTCAGTTTTACTTGCTATACTTTTAGATTTTGTAGACATATTAAATAAAACTTTAAAAAAAAAGGCCTAGTGAGAATTCACTAGGCCTTTTTAATTTATTTTTTATCTATAACCTTGAGCAGCCCATTTAATTACACTTTTAGCATTCTGAGGTGTAACAAAACCAGGTCCTGTCATAACTACACCAGCAGGCATAGTTCCGTATCTCATATATTGAGCAAAG
>Ga0181570_10002562_pt1 | contig 14415 bp, 24 predicted proteins | sample 101ome_18_FD_148667 | JGI IMG/M metagenome (GOLD analysis project Ga0181570, IMG submission 148667) | Coastal salt marsh microbial communities from the Groves Creek Marsh, Skidaway Island, Georgia - 101406AT metaG (spades assembly) | ecosystem: Environmental > Aquatic > Marine > Intertidal zone...
AGTGCGAGTAGATAAAATTCCATAATATACTAATATAATTAAATTAATGTATTAGCAATCGCTAATGGAATCTTTACTCTAAAGATTGGTTCAACACTCGTTGAACAAGTTTATTTATTCTAGTTTTTCAAGTACAAAATAAAAACGTTCACCGTTCTTAAGTTCACTGTTTTTATCTATTGAATAGTCTGTTCTAAACTGTGCTACTTTACAGTTTAGTGTTTGTGCTATGTTAAAAATGAATGATTGGTTCCAATCAAAGAAATCAATCCATTTGGCATTATAGTTACTGTGTGTAACTCCAGGATTAGCACGAAATATAACAATTCCGCCCGTTTTTGTTAGTGATACTACTTTTTGTATCTCTTTAATAATTTTATCTGTACTACCAAAGTTAATACTTCCCAAACAGATACAAACATCATACTTAGTAGTTGTTTCATAATCTAATGTATGAACCATTATGTCTGCTTTTTTGTTATACGGATCAATGCCAGTTAAATTTTGTATCTTACCTTTGAATTCATTGTATCCACAACCCACATCTAACACTGCTGTTGGGTTTAATGCGTTTACTTGATCAATAATACCTAGACCACTGTACTTATACTTTTTAGTTTCAGGTTGCCATACTTCACCGAAATACTTTTCTAATACCGCTTCGTCAATTTGGTTTACTAAGTTTTCAATATTACTAGATATCTTACTACCAACATCGACACGGAATTCACCATTAACTGCTTCCCTTAATGAATTACTATCCAACAACAGTTGTGGACTGTCTTTAATCATTTCGTTTATTCTATTGAATATTTTTCTATTCATTTTATTACTGTGACAAGTATGTCGTCGTATTCAGTTTCTACTTCAATATCTAAATTAAATGTATTTTTAATCCATTCAGTTGTAAAGTAATTCCAGGTTGCTTTTTGTCTAAATGCATATTTTAATATATTATCGTTTTGTTCACATATGGCTCTGTACATATTTTCGGAGTTTTGGTAATATTCGTAGTTAGGATAAGTTATATCAAACCCACCTGCTTGATGCCACCATTCATTACTAATCTCATTAGGTCTGTAAATTAACATAATCCAATCTTCAGGATTTGTTTGTTTAACAACATCTAACATATAAGCCCACTCGTGACTTTTAACTATTTTTGTTCCTGTACCTTCGTTCCAACCTCTATCAACATTTGATGGATCTGGTGGAAATTCCATACCAGTACCAAAGTAAACACCCTTGTGTCCACTGTATTGATGATGGTTGTATTCTCTTTCAATTGTTCTATCCGAAGTGTCGAAAGCAGAGTGGTGTTCGAGTATTTGTGCAATACCCGACCACTTGCTACCTGGAACGCCTGTGAAAAATAGTCTATTAGGTAATTTCATTTATATATTCAAATGCTTTCTCATGTGCTTCTTCTAACGGATGCCATTTTTTTGAAATTTTAAAATTATTCTTTTTTGACCATGACAAGAAATCATCATTTTCGAACCATGTAAATTTATTTTTAATCATTTTCTGTAAATCGTAAATGTATTTTGGATAATTGAGATATGTATCAAATGTAGTTTTATCAATAGTTGTAGTTATAAAATTAATTTTTCTCATTTCTAGTAGATTATGTACTAATACTATTGATTTTAAAGTTTCACTCAACGCAAATACTTGATTATGTATGTGTTTGAAATATAACTTTGATAATTCGGTCTGATTTTCACCTGGACGTACAGTTATCCAACGTTCAATCGGTATATCTGTGTCGTTGTAAAAGTCCCATCTATCAATCCAAGTCCAGTTTATAACAACAAGATCGTTGGTAGTTAATGTGTCTAAATATTTTACAACCTGACGTACAATTCCTTGATTACTACATCCAGGTTGTGCATAACATACATACTTTAGATTTTTTTCTTTTGCGTATAGTGCTGGCCACGTATATCTACTATAACAGGCATGCCAAGTTGTCTTTTTGTGACTCTCGTCTAACTCATCAAAAAACCCTACTTTTCTTTTATCGAAATGATATTGTAAGTATTTTTCTCTATTTTTTTTATCTTCTAAGGGTCCGTCTAAAGCATCTTTTAAATCACTACCCCAAGTAAAACTGTCACCAAATGATACAAGTCTATTCATGCAACTATTTAGTTGTCAAAAGATTGTGTTAGATAATTCCTGCTTGTGATTGGATAGTTTGAATATCTCTATCCTTTTTGTTGTATATTGCTTTGGTTTTAATACCAGCCGCTTCACGCATCATATTAAGGTCTGCTTCTTTGGCAATTCGATAATCTTGTGGACTTAACAGTAGTCTTTCTCTCAAGTATTCTACATCAAAATCCATTTCGCTGTCATCGTAACTACAAATCCAAGATTGTGGATCGTGTTCTGTTAATGTTTCTAGATCACCAATTAGTTCGGCAATGTTTTCAGGAACATTAGATCTACGTTTCATTTCAACATAAACAAGATATCTATTAGGACTAATCTCACCTGGTGAACGATCTGCATCTAACACAAAGTCATATCCTTTTTCAAACCATTCAACTAAATCGTCTGCTACTTTGCTGTTACGTGTATAAAAACTAACAGTGACAATGTCATCATCGTCACCCATTTTAGATACAAATTCATCAATGTGTACAGTTGGTTTAATTAATCCAACCATGTCTTTGTGTTCTAAACCTTCTTGTAGTTTTTTCATTATGCTTCTTGTTTTGTTTCTTCTTTATCTAAGTCTTCTTCGTAAGCAAGGTTAAGTTCGTCTAAGTCGATGTCTTGTCCTTCTAACTCACTTGCCGCTTGTTGAATATCACTTAATAATGCTTTTGGCATAGTAATCTCTACTAACCAAATAGGCTTTTTAATTATTTTTGGCTTTTTAGTTCCTGGTCTAAAGTCATCGTATGATTCAACTTTCTTAGGAATTTCCAATTCTGATTTAACATACTTAACAGTACAATCAAATGGAAGTAAACGTTTTGCACCACGTGGATCAGGCATATTGTCTGCTAACCACATAAATGTACATTTAACTAAGTATCTATTTACAATTGGACCTTCGACTAACTCACCAATGTCCCAATTTTTAAATGCGTAAATATCAACCTCGTCTAACACACGTTCGAAATCAAGTAGTACATTAACACTACCGTCACTCATGTATAGATCTTTGATTGTTTTAGCAACTCCGTAGTAATCAACGTTGCTATCTAAAAAACTTTTTGCCATGCACTTATTTATGACAAAGTTCTAGTGTTTATTATTTGTTAGTTAACTCTATTAATGTAGCACTTAAGTTAATTTCGGGTACAGCAACTAATGTGTGGTTGACTAATCCATCTCTAATTGATACAATTGCGTGATCTTTTTCTTCCTCACTATTAGCAAATAGATCTAAATTATCATACATCCATTTGTACATATCTTCAATTTCGTCATCACGGATATTATCTATAATTAAACCTCTTGCTTCTCTAATCTTACCTTGCTTGAATAGATCAACTGCTTGTAATTTAAAGTCTGCACTTCCACCTTCGTCACCTTTTGGTAATGATAATTTACCATCTACAACATTCATTTGACAGTTGTTTAAACATTTACGTAAGTCTGGATATGTTGCTTTGACATAAGTGTCTAGTGTTTCTAAATCAAAATTAACATCTTCATTACCTAGTACGACTGCCATACGAGCAGTAAAATCATGTTCGTCTATCTTTTCAATATGGAATCCTTGACATCTACTATGTAATGCTGGAATAATTTTGTTTGGATAATTACAAGTTAATATAAATCTAGCACTCGATGCATAGGTTTCCATAACACCACGTAATGCTGCCTGACCGTTAGGTGACATATAATCTGCTTCATCTAACAAAACAACTTTAAACTCACCAAAAGGCATAGTACTAACAAAACCAGTTATTTTGTCTCTTATTGTATCAACACTATTTTCGCGACTGGCGTTAATTTCAAGTACATCGAATTCATTTACACCTATATTTTTAATTAATAGTTTAGCTAGTGTAGTCTTACCTATACCTGCACTTCCACTAAACAATAAGTGTGGAATCATTTTATCATTAATCCATTTCTGTACTTGTGCTTTTTGATCAGCATCTCTAAACACATAACCATCAATTGTTGTAGGTCTATATTTTTCTGTCCAAAGTTCTTTCATAGTGCCTTATTGTATAATTCAAAATCTTCTTTATATAACAGTTTAACTTGATTTAAATGTTCTTCAGTAAACATTTTACATTGTTCCAGAATCCATTCATTAGCAATATTGTCGTGATTTGACATTTTAGGTAAAACTCGCCATATGTTTTCTAATTTAACTAATTCAAAATCCAATGTAGGATATTGATTTTTGATATCATTTTGTTTTTTAAAATGTGTACTATCAATGTTATACCAAGTAAATGTGCTGTCTATATGTTTCTTAAGTTCTGGTAATGTTTTGTGCCAATGAATATGGTATTCATGATTCTTTGCATCCGCCCAACGTTTAATGTATTGCTGTACTTGACTATGAAATCTTTCAATAGGATCTCTTACAATAAAAAATGCCTTCTCGATTTTTAAGCGTGAAACATCATTGGGCATATATTCAATCCACCCATTTTTTCTGGCATAGTTTCTTATACTAGTACTTGCTACTCTAGGTGAAAATGATATTGCTATATGTTCTTTTGGATTATAAATAATCATAATTAATTTTGTTTATAAATGTCTTGTAATTCAGGAAAATAGTCTCTAATCTCTTTTTTATAATATACATCTAGTGGGTCTATGTTTGACCAAAAGAGTTCACTATCAAATTTCTTATTACTTGTAAGTAATTCTAAAACACCTTCAAATCCACTAGTTGCACGACCACTTTTATCACGTGTTTTTAACCAGTTAATATGTTGTTTATATTTTTTTAATATTTTTGCCTTTAACTCTATTGGTGCAGTATCTACTCTCATGAATTCAGGAAAGTATATATTTTGAATGTTAAAATCTGACAAGTCATCTATAAAACCAATATCGTATAATTTTTTATGTAAATCTGGTATATGTAGTGCATTAATCAAACCAGTTGTCGCGGACACCCAAAAGTATATATGAGGACTCTTAACTAGCATTTTTTTTCTATTTTCAAGAATATCATTCCATTTTGTTCCGCACCTCAAATATTCAGCACGATCACCTTCTGCATCAAGGCTGGCACATACTGCTACATTACTAAACTTATTCCATAGATCAAATACATCAATGTTTTTATAATTTGTTTTAGTAAAATTAGTATTGTATATTAATCTTACATCCGTTTTATTTTTCAAAATCAATAATTCTAATAGATCATAATGTTCTTTCATTATTAGAGGCTCACCCCCTGCAAAGTAAATTTCTTCTACAACATCTATATGTTTAATAAGTTGTTCATAAACACCATCATTTATAATTTTCTTTCGGTCCTTTAGCTTTATTCCAAGGTATTCAGCTGGTTTAGCCCAACTACTAGATGCATTTTCATTACATGATCTACATGATAGGTTACATAAATTATTAAAACGGAAATCCCACGAAACTAATTCAAATTTTGTATCGTTTATCTTTGATATATGATGAGAAAACTTTTGATTAAAATTGTTTCTATAACTAGTTTTACCTAAACTTTCTTCCGTGTAACAACATTCACAACCAGATATTGGTTTATCTTCCAACATATCTTTTTTGATTTCATTAACAGTTGAACTATTTGTAAGTTCACTCAATGTGTGTGTATCAGTTGTTCCTAATTTTTTAGTTGAAAAACAACATAATTTACACACACCATCGGTTTCAATGTGTGTATGTATCCACGGTGCTAAACAAAAATGTTTACTACTAAACAATAAACTCTTTTCTTTATCCGTTAACAAATGATCATTACGCATTTCTAACACATCGGATTTCGATAGTGATGGTAATGTATCTGTTTCTTCGTTTAGACTGGCACAGCCAATAAATGTTATGTCAGTTAAATTGTTTTTAATAATTTGATTTGGTGCAACAACAACTACAAAAAAACTTGAAATATCGATTGTGTCTATTATTGTTTGTATATTAGACAGTAAATGGTTTGTATGTTTTGTACATACATAGACTATTCTATCGTTGTAATTGTATTTTGGTTTATAGTGATTTATGGTTTGATGTAGTAGATCATAATTATTGATACCGTCACAGTCAACTATACCCAAGACATTGTGTTTATTTTTTAAATCATCAACTATCTTTTCAATCATTTATCCGTAAGGATCTTCATTACAATCTCTTGTTCCCATTTTTCTTCACCTGAGAATTCAGGACACGCTTCGATAAGTTTGTTTAACTCGTAACGGATCATTACAAGATCTCTTTTACAATCAGCACTTACCCAACCATCGTTGTACGGTGTAGATGCTTCTACTTGTATCATTCGTAGCAATTGAACTATTGAGTCTACTCTATCTTGCAATCTTTTTTCCTGATAATATCCCAATTAGTTAGCACCGAAGTCTTCTGCTCTAACTTTATCTGGACTGTAATCTTGTTCGTGTCCTAGACGTATATCGTTTGGTTTTTCACTAGACACCATTAGTATTTCATTTACGTCAATTTTACGGATTTCGTTTTTGTTTCCATCGTCGTCTTCTAATATTACACCACGTGACCAACGACCGTGTGATACTAGAATCCAATCATCAACTTGATATTCTTCTTTGTTTTCTGGACCTTTAGCATAGACTTGACACCAGCGTGGGTAGATACCTCTTTCTTTACCGTCATCGTTTGTAATAATAATTCCAGATGCTGTTTTTTGTTCACCAAAATGCATATTGTATCCAATAACATCATCTTTGATAGGTCTTAGTTTTCCACGAATAATTTGTTTAGGGCCTTTGATACCGCCCATCATATCCTTATATGTAGCCATTTAGTCCTCTTTTTCTACTATTTCTATTGTTACGTCGCCGTTTTCTTTTAGAATTTCTATGATATTTTCAACACCATCTAGTTCACCTTCTCTGTAACCTAACCAGTAACTAAACCCTGCTACAACACCAATGAACAGTACATAATATAGTTGAAAATCTTCTATCATATCTTCTTAACTCCTTTGGTTGCTTTTGCTTCTTCTTTTGCTGTTTTAAGTTTCTTTTGCTCAACTTCTCTTGCCTTAGCAATAGCACCTGCTAATCCACCTGCTTTCTTTTTCTTTGGAGTTGCTTTCGGTTTTGGTGCTTCTACAACTGGCTCTTCTGCAACTTCTTCAATTACAGATTCTTTTTCAACAACTTCTTCAACAACCGATTGTTTGAAATTTTCAACAGCAGTTTCTTTAACTGTTTGATCCATTTCTTCTACTGTGACTGACTCTTCAACTACAGGTTCTTCTACAACTAATTTTGTATCTAAACCTTCTACTTCTGCAACAGGCTCATCGTTAACAATTGACTGTTGTGCTGTAGTTAATGTGTTTGGTGCTGGTGGAACATCAGTAACTTGGTTTGCTATTTGTTTTCTATAAGTTTTATTAACTTGTTGATTACGTGTTTTTGTAACAGTGCCTTTGTTATCTATCTTATCACCTTTGGCATTTACACCCATATTACCAACTGCACGTACATCCTCATTTCTCAACATAAGGTCACCCATATCAATTTTTGTACCTCTTGCCGATCTATATATTCTGTTGCTCATATTTAATCCTAAAATTGTAGACTGTTAAATTATTTATTAACGTAAAAATTCTTCAACATTTAAATCGTAGTACATACTGTTTACTTTGTGTACTTTTAATAGGTAAAGTACATAACTAGATACACTTGAACCTCGTCCAACACCCCATATGATATTGTTTTGTTCCATTGTATCAACTAAGTATTTTAAGTAACGTAATAAATCAAACAAATTACGATCTTGATACATTAATAATTCTTTACCACATCTTTGTAATTCATCTTGTGTTTTACAAAGACTTAAAACGTGTTCTGCTATATCTAAGTTTTTGTAATCATCTGGCATATACCAGTTGGATTGATTATTTTTGTCGAAATTCTCAATACTGACATCTAAATCATTGTATTTTTTTATGTTATCTATTTTGATTTCATGTGATGATAGTATTGTTTGTTCGGATATATCAATACCTTGCATAACAATATCCAATAAGTCGTTTTCGGAATATATAAATTGATTATATTTGTCTACAATCACGATATATTAATTTTATCAGAATGGTCGTCACCATCACCTTTTTTATACATATCATCTAGTTTTTTATTACGTGCTTTTGTATAACTATCTAATGCCATACTGACTTGACGTTGTAAATCTACGTTGCCCATCTGATAAGCAAAGTTTAATTTACCTGTGAGTTCTGATATTTTAGTTTGCAACTCGTCGATAGACATTGTTGCCAAATCAGTTGTACTTAAAAAAGGGTGTTCCATATATGTAATTATATATGAAGTGTGTTTTTTAACCTAATAAAAAGGTTAAATTGATTACCAACTGCCTGTGTCTGTCCAGTCTTGCTTAACCCAAATATCAGTTGAACCATCATAACTAGCAGTACAGTAGTATATGCTAGTCGAATCAATAGCAATCATACCAGCAACATCACCAGTTTCACCTACAGACGAAGGTACTGTTCTAGCAGTTATACGTGGTGAAGTAAGTTTAACATTTGAAATTACAGCACCATCCATATCGTTATCCAATGATGCACCTGTTAATGCTTCTTTTAACAAAACTTTATTTTGTAAATCTTCGATCTCACTTTTTGCTTCAGTAAAGTTATCGTTTATGTTTGTAAAGTTATCTCTGAAACCTTGTGAATCGTTATCCTGTCCTGCTACAGGATATGCTGTGTCTATGTTTGTTGTATCAATATTACTTGCCATGATGGATAATCCTTAATAGTCTGTATTTATTTACTATTTATGATATCTTTCTTTGGAAAAAGAAGATAATTGTCAAATAAACTCGTTTTAGTATATTTTTTATAATCAACATATCCACCATCTGTAGTAATGTTGATTGTATTCGCACTTATGTTTATGTCGTCAGTAGTTACTGGTCTAGGTTCAATAAATTGTAATGACTTTTTATCAAATGTCGTTTGTGTACTTGAACTGTTAAATTGATCAGCAGTATAGCTTGTACTGTCTACAAGTATTTCTTCTGAATCTACACTATATAAATGTTTATATATATCAAAAGTTGTACTTACATACGTTGGCCAACGTTGATCATCTGTATTCCAAAATCTCGTTTTTTGTTGATTTAAAATATAACGGTCAACCTTAAAATTAATTGCATTAAGATTGTAGATGTAGTCTTCATTAATGTTATAAAGAATACTATTTGATTTGTTAGGTTTTGTATATGCAATAACCCATGCAGGTACGTAACCAAGAATCGCACCATCGCTTTGAACACTTGTCATCCATCGCGGTAAGAATTCATCAACTTTACCGATTTTTTCTATTACTTGATTTCTTAAGTTTCCTAAACTATTAGGATATACAGTACCAACACTTGTAGTGACCTCTTCACTAATATTTAAAATATCATCTATAATTTCTGCATAGATTACTTCGTAAATTACGTTACCATCACTATCTTTTGCAACCGCTGTCTTAATCTTTCCTAATATTAGATCTTTATCGTAGTGTTTTGCTAATGCCTCTGTGTAATGGTCTAGATTTTCAGGACTTAACCCATAAAGGTGTGTATAAGTTAAATCTTGTGCTATTCCAAAATAAGGATCATCTGATCTATATATAGAATCCGTTGGGAAAATGTCTGTGTCTTCTAATAATAGGTTTATCTTATCCCTGTCACTTTGTATAAGATGTCCGTGAACACAAATATCGTTAGTAGGAATATCGTATTTACGATTTACTGTAATTTCGAATTGTTTAGTAGTACTAATTGTTCCCGCATCGTTGTATGCTTGTACAGTAAAAACATATTTTTTATCTATAGTTGTCGTGCCATTATCGAATGTAATCTGGTTTTGTCCATTTTCATCTGCACGCACCAATGTTGTGTCTACAGTACTAGATGAATCTGTTGTAATCTTTCTATCAACTAACCTAAATGTATTGTAACTTACATTTCCTACAATATTTCCAGATTCGTTTAATGTTAATCCATCTGGTAACTTATTGTAAGTATCGCTTGTTTTTAATTTGTATTTTAAAACACCAGTTGTTGACTCAGCCTCGATATTAAATAAACTTAATTGACCATTATCTATAGTACCTAAATTAGTATCCGTAATCCAGTTTACTGTTTCATTTAATTGGCCATTAATTGTAATTCTGTGTTTGTATGTAGTGCTACTTGTCGTTTCTTCTTTTTTGTAAACAGTTATATAAAAAGTATATTCAGTAACATTTGTTCCTATACTATCTAATTCACCATATAAAAAACCTGTTTCACTATCAAGTGTCAAACCACTAGGTAGTGTACCTGAATAACTATAATTTAATATATCACCAACATGATCTGCACCTTCGAACTTATATATAAAATAATTGTTGTGTTTAAAAGAACCTAGATCTTCTACATAATTTTCAAGATAAGGCGCTCTAGCGACTGCATCTACTCTAACAAGACTATTATCCGCTGTGAAATTTGTCGTATCTGCTGTTAATAAACCTACAAAGATACTATAAGTTCTAATATTACTTGTTTTACCGTCTGTGATTTTTAAAGTAAATTCGTAATTCTTACTTAATGTTCCTTGATTAAACTGCCACGGATAGTTTTCCCAAGGCACTTGTTCCCAACCATCTGTAGCAACAGATATATCATCTGTTGGATCGATATATCCATATAAAAGTCCACTACGACTAATAGTAACACCTGGTGGTAATTCACCGTTTGCCAGTGACATTACTACTATATCATCGGGATCGTCGTCTTCGTATTCAATTTGAATGTTAACTAACTGTCCATCATAAAATTGTCCAAGAGACCCCGTTGGTGTAATAAACTGAGGTTCATCCTGACCTGTAACAGTGAGTGTAAATGTTCTGTCGTTGAGTTCATCAATTACATATGAACCGTTATCGATCTTCTGTGTATAACTTCTTACACTGAATTTACTTGTTATGTTTTTAGATACTGCAAAGGGAACACCCTTTACATAAGTCTGTGGTGTGCCTTCTATAATTCCGTTTTCACGGATTTGCATTCCAGGTGGTAAATCACCACTCAGTTTTACAAATTTTACAGCCAGAGCATCGTTTGGGGAGTCGGAATCGTATGCTTGTAAGATGGCTCTATAAAATTTTCCCTCTGGAATAGTTCCTAAACTACCAGAATCGGTGACCCAAGTTGGCTGTGCCATAGACTCCCCTCACCGATTTTAATTATAGTCCTGTACTATGGTCAGCACTATTATCTTTATAAGAAATTAAGTGCCATTTAGTTCCATCTTCACATAACCATGTAGTTACATCACCACTTGCAGTTGTTATATCAGCTGATCCTGCATATAAGTTTGCTGCACTTACATCGAATACTGTAGCATCTGTACTGATTACATAAATGATTTGTCCAGCAACACCATCATCAAAGTCTGTTAGTGTCTGGGCTGTACCGTCTGTAGTAAACACGTTACCAGCACTTACTGATGGTGTAGTATCAGTTGCACCAAACGCGACTGCTGAACCGCTTGTACCAGCCGCTGCAAATGATCCATTACATTTTGTAGCACCTGTTACTGTAAGTGTACTTGAACAAGATGTAGCGTTTGCTAAAATAATTGTACCAGTACCATTTGGATCTAGTGTCAAGTTACCATTAGTATCATCTGTTGAAATTGTGTTTCCAGAAATACTAATGTTACTTAAACTAGTACCACCTAGTTCTGTATAGATTTCATTAAAGTTGTCATTAACTTTATCGAAAGCTGTTCTTAGTTGATCACCAGTACCGTCGTTTGCTGTTGATCCAATATTAATAGTTTGTTGAGCCATTTTATATCTTCCTTTTACGTAAAAAAATAATTTATAGTATTTATACTTTTAAATTGTATAAATTCTACGTATTTATGTTAGATTTAGAAAGACTTTTTAATTTCTACGTGTTATACGTCCTATGGTAAGATCGTATGGTGACATTGTTACTTCGACTGCATCGCCAAGTATAACTTTGATTTTGTTTTTACGCATTCTGCCACTGATATGACAAACTATTTCGTTTTTTTGTGTTGTGTCCAGTTGGACTTTGAATTTGTTACCTGGTAAGACCTGTACGACCTTACCAGTAACCTCTATTTCGTCTTGACTACCCATTATAGAGCGTTTTTCTCTTCCATAATTTCCTTACGACGTTCTTTACCCGCTTTAGTAATTTCGGAAATCGCTTTACGTGCTCTTGCCGCACTTGCTTTAATACCTTTTTCAGTTAGTTTTGCATGTTCTTGCATATAAACTTCAAATTGTTCAACAATAATTTCGTGATTTGTCATTTTTTATATTCCTATAATCATTAAAAAAGCACCCTAAGGTGCTTTTTATTTATGGTTTATGCAACTTGTTGCTCTTGTTTTTCTTTATGTTTATTTGCTAACCTTAATTTTCGCATTTTTTCAGCTTTCTTAATGTAAACAACTTCTTGTTGTTCGTCAGTCAGTTCTTTATTTGCCAGTAGCCATTCCAATGCTTCAAGTTTTGTCATTGGTTTGTTTATTTCATGAAAGTCTATGTCTGTACATCCTTTGTGGTGAACACGTTTGTAATGACCAATATAATCGTTAGTCCACCTTACTTTCATAACACCGTTTGTACCACGTGCTGTTCCGACTACTGTAAATGTTTGTTCTGCCATTCAGTCTCCTCTAGTTGTTGTTAAAAATTTTATTATAGGTTAAAGATTTTTTTTGTGGTGAAATAAATTACTTGAGATTTAACCATTTTTAAAAAATGGTCAGGAAACCTAAAATTCTTTTAGGTTATTACTACAAGATAAAAAATGCATCAACTTGCGTTGCTCTGCAGTTTTAAGGTCTTTTTTAGATTCTAGTAGTAATTTATATTGATATGCAATAGTAAGAAAAACTATCGAAAAGAAAATAATATAATCCAACATCCTCAAGTCTATTTTTATTTTGTGTCTAAATAATCTTTATTAAGACATAATTTTAACACCTTTTTTATGTCTTGTCAAGTAATTTTATTAAAAAAATTCTCTCGTACAACTTTAAAAGTTTAAAGTAATATTATTGAATTACTATATTCTTAATTCCCTATACAATTCATTACTTAACTGTTTTGCAGATTCTATATAGTGTTTGATTAGATGTTCGTTATCCGTTTCTTCTATTGTATCTAATAGTTGTTTTAGTCCATTAACCTTTAGCATCACGTCGGATGCCGAATGTTTATATAATTCCATTAATGTTTCTTGTGTTTTTTGCGTAGTTTTCTCATCTTATCGTAAAAGTGCATTGTTCTTTCAAATACTATGTCTTTTACTGTTCTTCTGCGTTTGCGTGCCGCATCTGTTCTTGCCATGCGTTCTGATTTAGTCATTGCACCTCCTATTGCTTGTTGAGTTTTCCTAGAAAACTGGTTGACCAATCTTTTGAGTTATTATCTGGATCTCCAGCTTCAAGTGCATCTAAGTCTGGACGTTTCTTTCCTTTTAACCAACGTTTTTTGTGTGTATGATTACCGCTTTCTGTTGCTACACCACTGATGTAGTGTCCACCCTTGTGTCCTTCAATAGGTCCTTGTGTTGGCATTGCACCTCCTTTTATTATTTCCTATATTAATACTTATATCATAATTAAAAATAATGAAAAATTTGATACAATTAAACCAAAAGGATCTAAAAGGATTAAAACAAAAGTTACATAGTGAACAAAACGGTATTTGTCCATTACTTAAAAGAAAGGTACCTTTAGAAGAAATGGTTGTCGACCATAAACATAAACTAAAAGCAAACCCAGCCGGTCCTAATGGTGATGGACTAGTAAGAGGTGCTATTGAATTCCGTGCCAATGCTATGGAAGGCAAAATATCAAACAATTGGAAACGTTATTACGGTGGGGATGAAAGTAAACATCCTATAACACTTCCAGAATACTTGCGTAATTTAGCAGATTACTTAGAAAATCCACCTTGTGAACCGAAGTACATACATCCAAGTGAGAAACCAAAAGTAAAAAAACTTGGCAAACGTGTGTTTATGAAGATAAAGAAACTCTATGAAGAAGAATATCCCAAACGCAAAGAGTTAACATACCCTAAGAGTTGTAAGCCAACTAAACAAATAGTAGAGTTGGCTCAAAAATACGGTATAGATATTACTTGATGTTTATAGTAGCACCTACTTTACGGTGTCCATTCCAAGCAACAAATCCACCCAAAC
>Ga0181570_10002564_pt1 | contig 14402 bp, 8 predicted proteins | sample 101ome_18_FD_148667 | JGI IMG/M metagenome (GOLD analysis project Ga0181570, IMG submission 148667) | Coastal salt marsh microbial communities from the Groves Creek Marsh, Skidaway Island, Georgia - 101406AT metaG (spades assembly) | ecosystem: Environmental > Aquatic > Marine > Intertidal zone...
TGTACTACCGTAGTGTTACGAGTGGGATAGTACGCACACAATACTAGTACTAACTACTCCCCAGTACTAATACAGTATGACCGCGCGTACGTATTGTACGATGCGGGAAGCTGTTTTGGAACACCAGGGTCCCGCGCGTCAACACGAAAGATCGTTCTCGAACGTTCGCGTCGCGCGCGACACATCGCGCCGACGAACGCGAGGAAACGTACGTCCCGAGGGCGAGAGCGCGGGCGAGAGACGCGACGAGACGCGTCGAATCGTCGAACGCGGTCGATCGGATCGGATCGGACGCTCGGGTCGGATAGAATCGGATCGGACGTTCGATCTTCAGTGCGCGCGTTTGGGTGTTGAAGGAGAACCAGACGTCTACGGGAACGGAAGGAACGACCGAGCGCGATGACGATGACGGACGAGCGGGGATCGAGCGCGTCGTCGACGTCGGGACGCGAGCGGGGGTGGATCGGGCTCGCGGTGGGCGCTCGCGCGGAGGAGGAGGAACAGGAGGCGCTCGTCGGGGCGAGACCGCGGACGCGGACGCGGACGCGCGCCAACGTCGCGGCGACGCTCGTCGTCGGGGCGTGCGCGGCGTTGGCGACGGTGGGCGCGAGAGTGGCGATCGGGGTTGAGAAAGGGTCCGTTCGCGGCGGAGGAGGGGGTCTGTCGTCGTCCGTCGCCTCGCTCGGGGGGGGTAGACGCGGCGGCGGCGCGGCGAGGGGCGCGGCGAGGGGAGGTTCTTCTTCTTCTTCTTCTTCTTCTTCTCGATCGGCGCGTTTCGACGAGGATGACGAAGATTACGAAAAACCCGGAAAAGTGACTGTGGAAAAGGCGGCGGCGGCGCTCGGGCAACGCCGGTGGACGAGAGCGGAGCAGGACGAGGATGACGCGAACAACGCCCTCAATCACGGCGTCGTGTCGATGGATCAGCTTCGTAGTTTTGAACAGACTCCGTGGAAGTGGGAGTCGCTCATATCGTGCGAAGGAACGGAGATGCACGAGTGGGACACGGAGATTGAGCTCGAACAGGGTCGCAGGGATATCATTCGAAGTTCCAGTTTCTCGCCGGCGTTTTGGCGCTTGCCGCGAAGCCGCCACTTTCAGATTTACGACACTCAAAACATTCGGAGCGCGTATTGCAAAGCGGGAATGCTTCAACTCAACATTGCTACGGTTATGGATAGCGCAGAATCGTGTGAGTTTGCGCGAGCGCACTACGACATGGGTCACAGAGATTTTCCTCGTTTGGCGCAACAACATCTCGGGCAGGGGAGGTTTGCCTGCACGCCGTTGCCGATTTCTCGATTCAGCGTCCAGCTTCACAGCGCGTGCGGTTCTAGAGCGACGGTTGAAATCGCGAGAATGGAAAACTTGTGGTTCGCCAACGACTTTGCGCAGAGAAACGATGGGCTGAGCTTCGATTACCAATTTTACGTAGACCCCGAAGATTTCACGCCAAACATTTTCAAAGCGAGAGTGTTCGATCCGGAACTCGCGGAGAAGTATCAAGACAAGATGCGCGTTCAGTGTTACCCAGACGGGAACTCACCTCGAGTCGACAATTGCGATGATAGAGCCATGTCGGTTCCGCGACGCGTCGTTAAGAGTCGCGTGTTCGGAGGACGCACGAACGCGGTGACGTTGTTCAACTACCACGCGTCGTACTATCTCAGAAAGTACGTGCCGCTCGCGTCGAGGTTGGATGAATGGTCGCTGCGCCGCGACAAAAGTTTAGGACGCAAAAAGAACAACGGCATGTTGCACCCCCAATACGGTTGCTTGTGTCCGTCAGACGAAGAGGTGATGACGCAAATGATGCACATTCCTCAGTGGAGGGTAATGTTCGCGACGGTGTCTGAGAATGAAGACGTTCCGGCGAATCACACGTACCCGACGTGCGGTTGGGTGACCCTGAGCGAGGGTGATAAGCTCGTTGATTAGCATTCTGTGGGAACCCACCCATCTTTGTTCGACTTGTAAAAACGATCGATATAATTAAATAGACACTTTCTTTCTTTCTATTACATGCGTTCCATAGACGTCGTCAACCCGTGTTTTGCATACCGGCGGCGATGCCCTTCATGGTGATTTTCAAGACGTCGTTGACGGCGCCCTTGTAGTTGGTATCTTGGAAAGGGTATCCCTCGAGTAGAGTGATTTTCAATTTGGCCATGTCTGGCATCTCTGCTTCCGTCGCGTTTTCAATCGCGCGCGCTTCGGCGAGGTATCTAACTTGACAGATGTTCAAAGGGGTGATGAAGAGGGAACGCTTGAGCAACTTGTACGCCAGCTTTTCGTGCATAGCCATGGCGGCTTCAGCGCTCGCCTCAATCTTTTCTGGTTTAGTGAGCAGACCAGCGTGCTCGGACACGGCCAAGATGCAGTTGATGCTGTTTTGGAGATCGTTGCGGAGGCTGGCGCCGAATTCATGGAGCGTCTCATCGACGAGCGCGCGCTCGTAATACTGAACCACGAGCGGATCAGCCTTGGCCAAAACCATTTCAACGAGATCGATGGTCACCTCGAAGAATGGCCACGACTTGTACATCTCGCGGAGCGTGTCGAGCTCACCGTCGTCGATGAGTTTCTGGAACGAAGCGGAGATGCCCAACCAGACGGGAAGGTGGAATCGAGACTGAGTCCATGCGAAGATCCATGGAATTGCGCGGAGCGCAGTCACGCCGGCGTTTGGTTTTCTCTTCGCCGGACGAGATCCAATATTCAAGGAACCAAGTTCTGCGCCAGGAGTCGCTTGTCCAAAGTAACCGACGAATTCAGGCGTTTGGAAAACTGTCTTTCTGTATTGAGCGCAGGAGTATTCACTCATCTTGTCCATGATTTCGCGCCACTCTTGACGCGGATGCGACGGCGGATTGAGGGTGTGCTCGAGCACAGATGCCGTGTACAAATCGAGCGTGTGGAAACAGTTTTCCTTCTCACCGAAATCCGTCTCGATCACTTCTCCCTGCACGGTGACGCGGATGCTTCCGTTCACCGTGCCCGGAGGTTGCGACAGCATGGCAATGTGCGCCGGACCACCCCCTCGGCCAACCGTACCACCTCTACCGTGGAAGAGGGTCAGGGCGACATCGAATTCCTTGCCGGCTTGCACAACCTTCTCTTGACCATCGTACAGGGCCCAGGCTGCCGCCATTCGACCTGCATCCTTGCCACTGTCAGAGTAACCAATCATAACTTCTTGGAAACCGCTGATATGGTCGTGATACCACGGAACGGAGAAGAGTTGTCGTAAGACGCGAGGAGCGTCGTTCAAGTCGTCGAGTCGCTCAAAGAGAGGCGCGACTCGAAGCAGATCCTCCTTGCGGCATCCACACTCGCGTTGGAGCAAGACTACACCGAGGACATCGCTAGCGCACGTCGCCATGGAGATGACGTACGTGCCTAGCGAGCCCGGGCACGTCTGCTGCAAATGCGCAATCATCTTGCACGTGTCGAGAACTTCTTGAACTTCAGCCGAGCATTCCAGTCCGTGAGGCAAAAGAGGTCTTTTGCTGTTGAGTTCGCTCGTCAACCATTCGATCTTCTTCTCTTCGCTCCACTCAAGGTAGGAGCCCAATCCAATAAATCGCGTCACGGCGTCGATCGCTTCGGCGTGGCGATCGGATTCTTGTCGAATATCAAGCTTCACCAAGCCGAGGCCAAAGCATTGCACTTGGCGAATGACGTCAAGGAGATACGCGTTGGCAATCTGTCCATCACCAACTTCAATGAGGGACTCGTAGCACGCGACGAGTGGCTCGAAGAGTTCCTCCTTGTGACGAATGATGGAGTCGTCGTGCATGTCAATGGTGACGTCGGGATCGGCGATGGCACGTTGCAGCGCCTCGCGAGTGTTGTAGAGCTTGTCGCGGAGCTCGGCAAGGATCACGCGATACGGCTCATGAGACGGAATAGCCTTCCAGAAGTCGTCGTAGTTCCGCTTCTTGCGCTCTTCGAATACTTTTTGCTTGTCAGACTCGGAGTTTTCGAGAATGTTTGAGGCGAGCTCCTTGACGACGACGTTGCAGCGCCACATCGACAGTTCAAAAATCAGACGCTGGATGGCGTGGAAGAGCAAGTTGACGCCTTGCACGCGCGCCAAAAGGACGACGTCTCGCGTGCACGTAGACGTAACGTATGGGTTACCGTCCCGGTCACCACCCATCCAGGAACCAAAGGTGACGAGAGACCTGTCGAGTGGCAGACGAGGACAACCGTTGGCCAAGAGAGACGTATCCACGCGACGCATAAAAGTGGGAATACCATCCCAAATGGTCTGTTGGAAGTACGTCAAACCTTGACGCATTTCATCCTGCGGCGTGGGTGGCGTTCTGCGAATCTCGTCCGTTCGCCACGCGGCAGCCACACTCGAACGAATTTCGTCCAAAACTTCGGCGCGTTCGTAGTGCGAAAGGCGGAACCGTTGCAGTTGCAAGAGTTTTTCACGAATCTTGCCAAAAGACTTCAACATGGAGCGTCTCAGCGCCTGCGTCGGGTGAGCCGTGAGCACTAAGTCAACGTGCTGGTTGGCCAACGCCGCGTAGATTTCATCCGTGCTCTTACCCGCTCGAATGAGACCCTTGATGGCCCCGTTGGTCGTCTTCGCCGGACCTCTGGGAATATCGTCGAGCCTCTTGTGTCTCTCCTCCATCGCGTTTGCCACCTGCTCAGAAATGTTGTGCAAGTTCAACAGGTTCGAGTACGCCGAAGCAAACTGTAACGACTCGTCGACAGCCATGCCATCCAACATTGATTTCATCGCTTCAAAATCCTTTGAATCCTTGGACGCGCCAAACTTTTCGCTCGCCTCGTACACCCTCATCAACTTGTTCAAAAACTCCTCACCGACGGTTTCGCGAACCACGGCGAAGAAAATCGTCCGAAGCAACTCATCGCACTCTTCGATGACATCGAACGCGTTAAACTCCTTCGATTCACCTCGACCGCTCAGGTACGAAGAAGCGCGCGCCAACTCGTCCAATTTCGCACCCTCCTCAGACTGAAAAAGCGATCCCGTCCGCCGGTGCGACCCTTGCCCGGACGCCTTACCCTGCGACATCGAGAGCACTTTTTTAAACATGATCGACCCGTCTCTGTCCTCGGTTCGATTCAACCGTCGTCGGGCGACGACAACGAGCGCGTCGTTCGGGGATTTCTTCGCCGTACAGCGTCAGACTCGACAACAACCCTCGACGCGCGCGGCGTCCGTCGTTCTCTCCCTCCGCTCTTCCCTCGCGTTTCGGCGCGGCGCCGCGACTCAAACGGAGACGCGCTCGAAACGGAACGATCCGAAGCGCACCGGACGCGGTTCGACGTCGACGGTGTGACGACGCCACCGGCGAGGTCGATCCAACCCGCTGCGTCCACACGCGGGTTTTTATCGCGCGCCCACCCTACATCTGGTGGCGTTACCCTTCATTTTGTACAGGTATTTCAAGGGTCATGAACCGTCATATATCCCGTCGGGTTGAATTAATTTTACAGTGTAGTGCGTCGCGTCCCTCGAAAAAGGGAACCCCCGCCGCGGTCGTCCGTCTCGGCGACACTCTCGGCGACGCGCGCGCGTCTGGGCGGAGGGTTCGTTGCGGAGGCGGATCGAGAGGCGGATCGTACTGCTCTCGCGGAAATCTGAGCGCGCGGCGTCCGACGAGTCGACGGCGTCGTTCTGATGATGATTAGCGAAGCGATGATGACGCCGATGATGATGAAGGCGCCGACGACCGCGCGCGCGACGCCGACGACGCGTCCGTCGCGGGTGAAGTCGAAGAACGCCGGGCGAGGATGGCGAACGCGTCGTCGCGCGGCGGACGGTGAACCGAAAAAGTTGTGGGGCGGACGGTTTTCCGAGGCGCAGGATCCGCTGATGGAAAAGTTTAACGAGTCGCTGAGTTTTGACAAGAGGATGTGGCGGGAGGACGTGGACGGAAGCGTCGGGTACTCGAGCGCGTTGGCCCGGGCCGGGGTGATCACCGAGGCGGAGCGAGACGAGATTCACCGAGGGTTGAAACTCGTCGCGGGGGAATGGGCGGACGGGAGCTTTGAGGCCAAGGCTGGGGATGAGGATATTCACACGGCGAATGAGCGGCGGCTGACGGAGCTCATCGGAGACGTCGCGGGTAAGCTGCACACTGGACGATCGAGAAACGATCAGGTGGCGACGGACACGAGAATGTGGTTGAGAGCGCAACTCATGACTCTCCGTGGTCACTTGCGCACGTTGATTGAGATTGCGGTCGATCGGGCGGAGCGTGAGGTTGACGTCGTCATGCCGGGTTTCACGCACTTGCAGAGCGCGCAGACGGTGCGTTGGTCGCACTGGTTGCTCTCTCACGCGGCGGCGTGGCAACGCGATGATCAGCGACTCAACGACTTGATCAAGCGTGTGAACGTCATGCCCCTCGGGTCCGGCGCGCTCGCCGGTAACCCCTTTGGCATTGACCGCCAGCTTTTGGCCAAGGATTTGGGTTTCGACTCGGTGTGTCCAAACTCGATGGACGCCGTGAGCGACAGAGATTACATTGCCGAGACGAGCTTCTGGGCATCCATGACGGGTACCCATCTCTCGAGATGGAGCGAGGACTTGATTGTGTACTGCTCTCAGCAGTTTGGCATGGTCAAGTGTTCCGATGCCTACTCCACCGGTTCGTCTCTCATGCCGCAAAAGAAGAACCCAGACGCGCTCGAATTGCTTCGCGGCAAGAGCGGAACGCAAATCGGTTCCCTCATGGCGGTGCTCGCCACCATCAAGGGCACGCCGACGACGTACAACAAGGATCTTCAAGAGGTTTGGCACTCCATGTACTACACCGTGGACAACATGAGCGACTCGCTTCAAATCGCCGCGGGATGTTTGGCAACTTTGAAAATTTACCCCGAGGCGATGGAATCGGGTCTCTGCGCCGAAATGCTCGCCACGGATCTCGCCGAATACCTCGTTCGAAAAGGTGTTCCATTCCGCGAGACGCACCACATCTCCGGCGCCGCCGTCAAGCTTAGCGAAGACCGAAACGTCCCACTCTCTTCTTTGACTGTCGACGATCTCAAGCCTCTCTGCGCGAGTTTCGAGGCGGACGTCGCCGAAGTTTGGTCGTATGAAAAATCCGCCGAGTCGCGCGACACCGAGGGCGGTACCTCCAGACGCTCCGTCCTCGAGCAGTGCGCCAAGCTTCGCAAGTACCTCGCCGATAATTAAATTAATCAGAAACAAAGCGTTTTATTCATTCGTTCACCTCGGTAATCGCACCGCGAGAAACCGCGCTGGCCATTCGTAGCTTTGGTTTGGTTTGGTTGAGCTCAACCACCACGACGACATCACCGCACACACCGACGACGACGACGACGACGACGACGCGCGCGCGCGATAATCATCATGCGACTCGCGGTCGCCGTGATCGCGTGCACTCTCGCCCTCGCCGCGTCGTCCGTCGTTCGAACGACGCACGCGAAACCGTTGAGCGACGACGCATTCGTCGGTGACGATGCGCCTCGGTACGTGATTCGATTACCGAAAGAACGCCCCGACGTATCGCCCGTGACGCCGCACAGACGCGTTCGAATGACGGCGGCGGACGGGAAGAGATACGTGTGCGTCGTCCCGATGTCGACGAGGGAGGTAGAGGGCGACGAGGACGGGGATGGCGAACAAGGTGGTCTCGTCGGCGAACGCGCGGATGCCTCGTTGGCGGAAATGATAGAAGAAGATGCGAGTCCTGGGACGGCGACGGATGTCAACGAACACCTCAAACCGTTGTCGAATAGGTGTTTTTATTACTCGAACGGCGATTGGTGGACGTACGAGGTGTGTCACGAGAAAAAAGTGGAACAGTTTCATCGAGAGGGAACGACGCGCGTCAACTCGCACTCGCTCGGAACGTTTGACGCCGAAGCCACGGCGGCTTTGGCGGAAACCAACCGAGCCAAGGATAGCGAATTTTCGAGTGGGAGTGGGATTGGATTCGCCGGGATCGGGGACGACGGGGAACAGCGGTATCACGCGCACTCGTTTACGAATGGAACCGAGTGCGCCGGCCCAGATGTCGGTTCGGCGTTTGAAGACGCGAGACGTTCGAGCGAAGTTAGGTTTGTCTGCTCCGAAGATGGATCCGAGGGCATCAGTGGAGTCGATGAACCCGCAACGTGCACGTACGTGTTGACTTTCCGCACGCCGTACGCGTGTAAAGCCAAGGATTTACGTCCTAAGCATCCAAACGTCGAGAACATAGTGTGCACGCTCGCCGACGACGAAGACGGCGATCGAGTCACTACCGCCGGTATCCATCACGGGGCATCCGCCGTCGACGCACACGATGAACTTTAGCGACGGATGCGTTTCGCATTCATTAAACAGAACAAATCATCGTCATCGTCATCGTCATCATCATTGTCAATAGCCACGTAAACAAAAAGTTTCAAAAACAGACCCTCCTCGACGTCAATCGTCAGTCGACGACGACCGACGCGGCACCGACGCGGTGCTCGCGACGACGAAGAGGAAGAAGAGGACGAATAAAGTTGGTGGTTTCGGGCGTTCTTCTTCGCCGGCGTCGCGATGAACGACGCACAGAAAAAGACGACGACGACGACGACGACGACGCAAACAGATCGAAAAACTGTTCAAAGAGGCGGCGCCGACGCGACGACATCCACGACGAAACGCGCCCTTTCGCGCGCGACGTCGACGTCCTCGTGCGAGAGCTTCGATGGATACGTCACGCTCGGTGACGCCGCGGCGCGCGCACCGGTCGGGCGGTCTCGCGGGTGGGTTCGGGAGACGAGGGAAGACGTCGCTGGGCAAAGCGGGAGTCATCTTGTTCGAAACGCGCGCGGTCCGACGTCGGTCGATGGACGTCTCGATCGATCGACGCCGGCTTTCGAGGTGGTGAAAGCTCTACTCAAGGCGAAGAGATACGACGATGCGCTCAAGGCGGTAGATTCCGTCGGCGTAGACGCGTTGGGAGGGGCGTCTCGGGCGTCGGCTTTGAGAGGCGAGTGTTACGAAGGCTTGGGGCGCGTGAGAGAAGCGGGCGAGGCGTACGTCAGAGCTCGGGATTTAGATGGTAACCCCGATGGTTGGTTTGGCATCGGACGCCTGTTGCACGCGGAACTTCGGTTCGGGGATGCGATTGCGTGTCTCAGAGCGGCGAGGGACGGGTACGCAGCGGCGGGCATGAAGGAGGAGGTCGAAGAGACTTCGCGGCGGCTGGCGGCGGCGTGGACGGATTTAGGCACGGCGTACAAGGCGCAGGGACAGGTAGAATCGGCGATTGAGACGTATAAAGAGGTGATTGCGTCCTTACCGGAACAAGCCGCCGTTGCATATTACAATTTAGGCGTCGCTTTGGTTGAATGCGGAATGCTAACCGAGGCGGAGGAGGCGTACAAGGCGTCTATCGCGCTCGAACCGACGAGAGCGGAAAGCTATTGCAACATTGGCGTCGTGTTCAAGATGACGAATCGCATGGAGGAGGCTATGGAAGCGTACGAGCACTGTTTGAGGCTATCACCTGATTTTGAACTCGGGAAGAAGAATCTCGCCCTCGTGCTCACGGATCAAGGGACGGCGCTCAAGCATAAAAAATTGCTCAGCGCCGCCGTGGCGACGTACGAACGCGCGCTATCGTACGACCCCACCAATGTCGAGGCGTACTACAACCTTGGCGTCGCGTGTGCCGAGGCGGAAGAGTACGATAGGGCAATTATAGCGTACGAAAGTGCGGGACGTTTGCGCCCCGAGTGTGCTGAAATTTGGAACAATGCGGGTGTCCTTTACAAGGAGAGAGGCAACGATATTCGCGCGATGGATTATTATCAACGTGCCGTCGCGTGCAATCCCTACTTTGCGCAACCACTCAACAACCTCGGTGTGCTACATACGATGAGTGGTCAGGCGCAAAAAGCTCTCGAGGCGCTTCAACAAGCCGTCGCGGTTGAGCCGACGTACGCCGTCGCGCACAACAACTTGGGAGTGTTACTCCGCGACACGGGAGACATTGATCACGCGTGCGACGCTTACAGAGATTGCGTTAGGCACTCGCCTAACGATAGACACGCTGAACAAAACTACTTGCTGGCGCTGAATTACGTTCGTCAAGGTGAGGATCCAGAAGTTTGCCAAGCGCATGCAGCTTGGGGCACTCGCTTTGTGAAGCTTTCGGGTCCGCCCATGAAGGCTAGGCGCGCCGTGAGGGCTGACAGCGGCGCGGGAACGTCTGGGAGACGAAAGCTCGTCGTCGGTTACGTGTCTCCAGATATGTACACGCACTCTGTCAGCTACTTTGCCGCCGCTCCGCTGAGTTCGCACGACGAGGAGAGCGTCAAGTGCATCGTTTACAATGTTTCAAAGTACCAGGATGCGCAGAGCGAACGCTTACGAAAATCAACTCTCGAATCTGGTGGTGAATGGCGTGAGTGCGCCGCGCTCACCGAAAGGGAGTTGGCTGAGCGCATTAGAAACGATGATGTCGACATCCTCGTCGAACTGACGGGGCACACAGCGAATAACCGTCTGGGCACGCTCGCGCTCGAGCCAGCCCCTGTGCAGATTACCTGGATAGGATACCCGAATAGCACGGGTATGCGATCCATTCGTTACAGGATCACGGACGAAATGTGTGATCCACTGGATACAAAACAGACGTTCACGGAACAATTGATTAGGATTCCTGCACCGTACTCGTTTCTGTGTTACACGCCGAACCCAGAGGCGCCCGAGCACGTGTCTTCGGCACCCTGTCTTGAGAGAGGATTCGTCACGTTTGGATGTTTCAACACGTTAGCCAAGGTCACACCAGCCGTTCGCAGCGCGTGGGCGACCATTCTGCGCGCGACACCAAACAGTCGATTCGTATTCAAATCGAAAGCCTTTGCCTGCGACGTCATTAGACAACGATTCTTGTCGCAAATGGCGGAGCTCGGCGTGGATGCCTGGCGAATCGACTGTCTGCCGCTTGAATCTGCAACCAAGTCGCATTTATTGCTCTACAATGGCATCGACGTCGCGTTGGATACATTCCCTTACGCCGGGACCACGACGACGTGCGAGGCTCTGTACATGGGAGTCCCGGTGGTGACCCTTACCGGTTCGTGTCACGCACACAACGTCGGCAAGTCTTTGCTCACCACTGTTGGTCTTAAAGAGTGCGTGGCTGACACCGTGCAAGATTACGTGCGTATTGCGTCTTCGTTTACGACGGACATAGATCGTTTGGCAACCATTAGAGCGGGATTGCGAAACCGTCTGATGAATTCGCCGCTGTGTGACGCCAGAGGTTTCACCAGCGTTCTCGAGGATATATATCGCGAGCTGTGGCAGCGCTGGTGCGACGACCAGGCTCGCGCGCGCGAAGAGGACGAGAGCGAAGCTGAAGATGAAGAGAAGGATGAAGAGGAGGATGACGACCGATGCTCGGGCGGAGACGAAGGGGCGAAACGCAGTCCTGTGAAGGATGACTCGAACTCCAACCACGACACCGGCGACATCTTTGACGACGGCGCGTCGGGTGAAAGCGCCGAGGGGGAGTTCTCGTCGAAACTCATAGATACATTAGAAATTTGATTTGATTTTTGAAGTTGAAGGAACAGTTGTTTTGAATAAGGAATAATTTGCTTAAAAATTTAAGCCCGCTAGTACGCTCATTGCTTGTGTCTATTGTATTTGTTGTTCAAGAAAGAATTTACCCTCGCTTTAAATGGAGAAGTTACCCGGGGCATCCGGGGCACCACCGGCGGCACCCGCCGGAGCAGCCTTCTTCTTCGGGATTTCAGTGATCACGGCTTGCGTCGTGAGCACCATACCCGCGATGGAGCAAGAGTTCTGGACGCCAGAGCGCGTAACCTTCGCCGGGTCAATGACGCCCGCTTCCAACAAGTTGCCGTATTGGAGGTTCATGGCGTTGAAGCCAAACTCCCAAGGTTCGTGGCTGATGCGTTCGCAGATGACATCACCTTCAACACCCGCATTGTTACCAATGAGACGGCACGGCGCCAAGAGAGCCTTTTGGACGATTTCAGCGCCCAAGCGCTCCTCCGCGTTGGTAAGCGTCGGGATGAACTCGTCAATCATCTTGCTCAAGTGCACCAAAGCCGCACCACCACCCGGCACGATGCCCTCTTCGACCGCCGCAAAGGTGGCGTTCTTGGCATCTTCAATGCGGAGCTTGCGCTCTTCTAATTCAGTCTCAGTCGCGGCGCCAACCTTAATAACCGCAACACCACCCGCGAGCTTGGCGATACGCTCAGAAATCTTTTGCGTATCGTACACAGAGTCAGTCTCAGCGAGCTCTTGCTTGAGCTGAGCGACACGGAAGTCAATGTCTTCCTTAGAAGCGCCATCGGCAATCAAAGTAGTGGTCGTTTGCGCGATGGAAACCTTGCGGGCATAGCCGAGGCAGTCCATGTTGGCGCGAGAGACGCTGAGGCCGAGATCCTTGGCAATGTATTGCGCGCCGGTAACAATGGCGATATCTTGCAACAAAGCCTTACGACGCTCACCAAAGCCCGGAGCCTTGATGGCGACAACCTTGAGGACACCACGCATCTTGTTCACCACCAAGGTGGCGAGGGCTTCGCCGACGATGTCTTCGGCGATGATGAGCAACGGCGGGGAGCCATTTTGGGAAACTTCTTCCAAAACCGGAACGAGGTCCTTGACTTGTTCAATCTTTTCATCGGTGATCAAGATTCGGCAGCCTTCGTATTCAACCATCAAGCGTTCGTTGTCGTTGACGAATTGCGGGGAGATGTAACCGCGGTCAATCTCCATACCTTCTTCAACCTCGACGACGGTGTCGAGACCAGAGCCGTTTTCAATGGAGAGAACGCCATCCGGACCAACCTTTTCAATCGCTTCGGCAATCATTTGGCCAATCTCATCGTTGTTACCGGCAGAAATGGAGGCAACAGCGCGGATGTCTTCCGCACCCTTGACCGGAATGGCGAGTTCGGTAAGCTTGGCCCGGCACCATTCAGACGTCTTGTCAATACCGCGCTTGACAGTCACCGGGTTGGCGCCGGCGGCGACGGATTGCAAGCCATACTTGATCATTTCGCGCGCGAGAACAGACGCGGTGGTGGTACCATCACCGGCAGAGTCGTTGGTACGACCAGCGACTTCCTTGATGAGTTGAGCACCGGCATTTTCAACCGGGTCCGGAAGCTCGATGGCGCGAGCAATCGTCACCCCATCGTTGATGACTTGCGGCATGCCAAACTTTTCCTCGAGCACGACGTTACGACCCCGAGGGCCGAGAGTCACACCAACGGCATCGGCGAGCTTGTCGATACCGGCTTGAATCTTACGGCGGGATTGCATGTCAAAGGTGAGCTTCTTGGCTTCGGCGCGGACGCGCACGAGGGCGCGCGTCGCGCGCGGCGCCGTCGGGCGAGCAGCCGTCAGCGCACGTCCAGCCGTCTACGCGAGAACGAAACACGAAACAAAGCGCATCATCGTCAGTCTCTCCATCCATCTCTATTTCCTTTCACGTCACCCGTCGTCGCCGTCGTCGTCGTCGTCGAGCGGCGTCCCGAGACACCCCGCGAAAAAGGAAACCTCGCGTCCGAGAGGGGGGTATACACTTCAACTGTTTACCCATACACCCATCCATCCACCCGCCCGCCCGCCGTCGCGAGACAACCCCGAAAAGGGACGACGCGCTCGCGAACCGGACGCCGACGCCGACGCCGACGCCGACCCGACGCCGACGCCGACGCCGACGATCCGTCCACCACCGCCCGCGTTCGTCCCCGCTCCGCGCGTCCCGTCGTCGCGCGAACGCCTCTCCGCGACGCGTCCCGTCCATCCATCGACGGCGCGCGAAGCGCCGAGAAGGACGCTCGCGGAAGAGGCCGACACCGACGCGCCCCGCTCCGCGCGTCGTCGTCGTCGTCGTCGTCGTCGTGTGAGCGAGAGCGAGAGAAAAAAAATACGCCGAATCCGATCGCGCCGGCCGACCCGTCGCGTCGCGTCGCGCGCGTCGCGAGTCGCGTCGACGTACCGTTCGGGAGCTAATCGCGCTCTGCATCGTGGGTCTCGAAGTGAAGCGCCGACGGCGCGCGCGACGTGCCCTTTTCGCGATGGAGGGGGGGGGTACGTTTGACGGTTCGTGAACCTCCAAATCGGCTCGAATCGATCGAATCGACCCCCCGGACCGGACCGGACCGGCGTTCAGGGTCTTTCGTCTTTGCTTTTATTAGATGTGTAAGTGCGTAAAGTACGAGAGGCGTGTATGTATTCGAGAACGTTCGGGCGGGTGTGTGTGCACTTTTTTGATTTTGTGGGTATGTGTGTTTGTGTGTTTGATGGTGTTTTTTGGGTTGTTTATATGTGATTGTGACGTCGTGGGCGCGTCCGTCATCCATCATCATCCGTCCCGCGCGTCAGTCGACGACGTCGACGACGACGGGTGAGC
>Ga0181570_10002570_pt1 | contig 14368 bp, 10 predicted proteins | sample 101ome_18_FD_148667 | JGI IMG/M metagenome (GOLD analysis project Ga0181570, IMG submission 148667) | Coastal salt marsh microbial communities from the Groves Creek Marsh, Skidaway Island, Georgia - 101406AT metaG (spades assembly) | ecosystem: Environmental > Aquatic > Marine > Intertidal zone...
CAATAGATACATCTTTAACCACCATGTTTAATTTATCAGCTACTATTTGTGTAAATATTTTTTTATCTTCTTGATAATATGGGTCTCCCTTTAAACACCCAACCCCCTTAGTTACACTATCACCAAAAAACCAAATTTTACTTTTCATATTAGTGAATGTTTTACAAATTTATCTTTTTTAATTATATCAATTATATATTCCGCCATTTGTATATGCCCATTCCAACTATAATGATAATCATCGATAGCACCATTGGTAGCATCTTTTATATTTTCAAACCTATCATCTGAGTACAATTCCCACACATCATATTCCCAAATATATGTTTTTACATTTTTATCTAATAAAATATAAGCTAAGTTTTCTACTTGAGGTTTAAAATAATCAACCCAAGCTTTATCATATCCTCTTACATTTAAATCAATATATTCATTTCCAATTTTTTTATCCTCTTCATCTCTCCAATGCCTATCCCAATCTAAATTATAAGTTGATAGGCCTTGTACTTTTGTTTTTTTCTTGTTAAGTTTTAAAAGGCCGAGAGGTTTAGCTATTTCATAAATAACAATATCACCTTCTTTTATATTTTTAATATTTAAAATAAATGATTTTAATATATCAAAGTTGGTAGCGTACATTTTTATAGATTTATCTACCATGTTATAATTAAGATGGTCTGATACTCTTTCTATCCAAATTTTATCTTCTTCTGTTTTATATTTATCATGGTATTCGAATGGTGGCCTACAATTAAATCCCCATGTAAAACAACTACCAAAAAACCAAACATTTTTCATTACAATATACCTTATACACTAATATACAAAAAAAATTTAACTATTCCAAGTCTTTTCTGAAAAACTTTCCAAGAAGATTATCGTTTAGTGAATCTTCATCTGCAAGAACGTTATGTGAGAACTGTTCTTGTAGTTCGTAATATGTTAGTGATTTTTTGTTTGAACAAAAACGAAGAATTTCTAATTTAAGTTGGTCATTAATATCTTCCCTTCTATTTTCTTCAAGAGCTTTTTCATTTTCATCAAACCAACTTTTCACTTCTTTATTGGATGAACGATACGATTTCCAATCAGATTCTTTAAGAACCATTTCGTATTTTTTCATTCTCTTATCTTGAAGGGCAGCAATTTCTTTTTTACCGAAATTTCGTTTTCGTATTGATACTACTTGTTTTTTACCAATGTAGTATTGATTTGTTTTACCATTTGTTATTTTGTAAATAAAACCAAAAACATCATTAGGCATATCGGCTAATTCTGTTATTAGTTGTCCTTTATATGTCCATGTCATAGTTAAAAATTTTGAAATCATTTTTATACCTTTCTCGTACCCAGTCCTTCATCCACTCTTCAGTATAAAAACTTTTATAATAGTTTTGTTGTTTTAAGTTAGGATGTCTTTTGTAAATAGGATTACTGTTTAGATGAGGTAACTGTGAATTTATATTCAGTTTATTAAAAACGTAAGATATATCTTTATTTAAGTCTTCATATTTTCCAATAAAAGAAACTTTTCTTTTTTCATTTGCACCGGCTGTGATAAAATAATATTGAGGCATCATCCAAATATTAGATGATAAATCTAATTTTAAAAAGTCAGAAAATGTTGTAGTATGTTCTCCCTTTCTAAGTGCATGTTGGTAGGCTGATAATAATCGTGTAAAGGGATTTCTAACAAAAGTAAAAATAAAATATCCCTCTACGCGGTTAAGTGCACGAATTGAATCGTGCATAGTTATTCTTTCGGTATCTTGTATTTTATCAAGAACAGAACTTATTGATGTTCCACCGGTTTTTGGTATATGAATGTAAGCCCATTTTTGAGCATGGTTTACGAGTAAACTCAAAATAAAAAAGTTTATCTTTGTACTGAATCAGAATATTTTTTTTCGTTTAATTTACCACCTCTTGCCTTTGCAAGATTTTCTTCATTGCGTAAATCTTTACCCCCATCTAATTCAATAGGTGTTTTATCCTTATCTTTTCCTTGAGGATATTTAGAAAATTCTGATTTGCCGTAAAGTTCTTCGATTGAAGCCATAATATTTCTCCTTTGTATAATATAAATATAAATTAAGTATCGAAACGAACAATAAAGTTCACATCATAATCTGGTAAATTCTTAATAGGTTTAGGTAATTTTGCAATTGCAACCATATCACCAGATTCATCATATAACCCAATTGTTGTTATATAAGTTGTTAAATAAGAACCAGTAGGGTCTACTGATGCGGAGTTAAAGTAATCATCCCAAGAACCGCTAATAGCGTGGTCAAAACTTCCACTAAAAAACTCTCTTCTTTTTATATCTAAAACTTCTTTTATTTTTTTAGTTCCTGCTGGTAATGAGTTTGTTACTGCAGTTGTTTGGAAATCATACGAACCACTAAGTTTTACTTCTACAGCCGTTGGATTTTGTGAAAAATTAAATTCACCCGCTTTTACACTTACTAAAACTTCTGTTTCATATATTGTTTTTGTACTTCTAAAATCTAAAACATAATTAGAAAACTCATTGGCATTAGTAAAAACTAATAACCCATCATCATAAAAAACATTACCGTATTTTTGTTCATCTATATCCAACCCTTCAAAATCTAAAGGAATTGCGGTTTGTAAAATGGCTGTTTGAAAATCTAATTTTGTTATCTGTACTGCATCAGTATCACCACCAAAGGTCAATGTAGCTATCTGAGTTTCTAAATCATAGTTTGTCATTGTACCTGTGAAGATTTCACCGTCATTATCTTCTATAACAAGCTCTTCGTTTTGTAAGTCTAATGATACTAAATTATAAAGAGGAACATTTGATGTAATTCCCCCCTTACCATCATCACCATATGTTAAGTCATTATCTAAATCTTCAAGTTGAATAGAACCTGGTTTTAATTCCTCACCATATTTGTTTTGAGGTATAGCGATTACATAAACAGTATCTCCATATCTTCTCTCAGCTGCAATATTAGCGGGATTATCTATAATACCAAAAATATTGGTTAGAGTGGCCTCTTGATTATAGTATTTTGATTTTAAAGAACGATATAATGAATGAGTTATAATTCCACTCTGAGTTACAAATATTTCATTATCAAAATACCCATCTTGAATAGAAGCTGAAACGACTTCGTGCTCAGAGTTATCAACCTCCCATTGCTTATATACCTGGAAGGCTCTTCTATTAACACTTGATTTTGGTATTGTCTTTAACATATGTACTTTACTCCTCTATATAAATATATCGAAACAAAAAACCCCACTCGAAGTGGGGTTTCTATATTAAAATACTCTCTTATAAGTTTATAATTTTAAAAATCAAGTTTAACTTTTATAAGTATTTCTTTATCAAATGATTTAGGGATTGGTTGTGAAGTTTTAGCTACTGCAATCATTTCATTTGCGTCGTTGTATAAACCAACAGTTGTAATAAATGTTTTTGGGTCTCTTTCAAAAGTTGATTCTGCAAAAGTTCCATCAGTACCTGTTACAAAGGTTGGGTTGTTTGAGAAGTTAAATTCTCTATTTGTTGCTCTTACAAAGAAGTGTTGTGTAGATACATTTTCTGTTCTTCTTGCTTCAAAATCACCACCTCCTTCAATTGCATGGTGTAATAAGAAATGATTTTTTCCTTCATACTCTACACCACTATATAATGAAGCTCCTTGATTAGAACCACTATCAATTGATGTTCCGATTAAATCATGAACCGCTTGTGGGTTTAGAAGGATTAAACCTTGGTCAGGATAAAATAACCCAAACCCTTGTCCATTAGAAGCAGTAAGTGTATTAATAGTTGCTTCTGATTCTGAACCTAAGTTTAGAGAACCACTACCTACATTAAATATTCTACCTGCCTTACCAACTCTATCTGAGAATTTCTTACCACTATCATCAATGAAAGTGTGTGTTCCTGTTGAACCACTAAGTATTAATGACCAGTTTCCAGCATCCATTTTCTCTTTGTATCTGGCACGTGATACATTGATTACATAGATATCTGAAGAATCATGTAGTCCTTCTGATGAAGATGAAACGAATGTAAATAATTCATCATCTTGTTCTAAAAGAATTGAACGATATTGTGCATAAGTTGCTTTTGTTGCTAATGTTGAAGAATCTGAATTTGATAATGAAACAGAACCACTACCATACTTGTGTCCATATGCAACAGCATACTGTACTGCCGCTGAAGTATTTGTTTCAGGGTCTTTATCATATACATTAACATAGTAATTTGAACTACCTGCCGATGTTTGGGTTGATGATGTATAATAAGAAGTTAAACTTCCTGTATCACCACTCCAAAGACCAGTAGTAACCACTTCAACTTTACCACTAATTTGGTCAAACTCTGTAAATCTTTTGTAAATTCCTTGGGTTACACTTGCACCTTGAGTTGCCAATTTATCTCCACCTACAAGATATTGGTTAACAATCGATGCAATTTGTTCCGATGTTAAGTTTCCTTGTTGAGCGGATAAATAATTGGCTAATTCTTGAGTTAAATTTGCTCCCGCCTGTCCTGATATTTGTGCCATTTTATATTATTCTCCGTTTTATGTTGGTTGTACATAGGTTATTGTTACTGGAATCGATTGTGAACCACCAGTTTCGTTGCCATATACAGTAATTGTTGTTTTAATAGTAGCCGTAATATTTGGGTTAGGAATAAACGTAAATGTTAATCCTGTCTCTACAGCCGCTGTTGCTGTTAACTCATCTCCTAAGAATGTTGGTGTTCCACCAGCACCTGCAGCTAATCCACTACCAACGATTGAACCCGCGTTCTTATTTGCAAGAATTAGTGTATATCCATTTTGTGTGTTACCACTCGGTGAAGTTGTTGGTGATAAGTTTACCTGTCCACCATTTTGAGTTGTAGAAATTGAAGGGACTCCAAACTCAACTTTAGGAATCTTAGTTGTACCTTTTGGTAAAGTAACTAATTTGTATCTTAATACTTGAGTTTCATCTGGTGAAGCTTCAGTTACTGGTATTGCTTTGATAGAAGCATCATAATATGCACTTCCTTTTGGATGTGCAGGTTCGTAAAGGGTATAATCAATTTCATCATCACCCAATGCGAATTTGGTGATATTTAAACCTTGTCCAGCTGCTAACTTCTCTCTACCCTTCTTAGTAAGAATAGCATCTACTGTGATTTCGGTATTATCTAAATAAGCCATAATTTAAAATTCCTTGTTATTGTTCAATATATAAATATAACATTTATTATTTTTAGTTATTTTCTTTATTATTCAACCTCTAAAATTGGTTCGCCACTTCCTCTACCACTATCGTTTACTCTTAATGTATTCGGATTAGTTGTAAATGTTACAACCGCAGCACCACCATCGGGTGTTGTAGCGGATGTTTGTTTAGAACCATTGTGGAATGAATTCTCTAACCCACTTGTCAAATCCCCTACATTTCTATAATGAAGTGGAAAGTAACCATTAAGTGGTGTTACTTCTACAATATCACCACCAACTGATGAGCTCATTTCATTTCCATCAGAGCCAGTAAATGGTAAAATATTTATTTTATATCTGTATTTTGTTTGTGGTACAAACTCTCTTCCTTTTGATGCATCAAAGAAATCTCTATTTTGGGGTACATCTTCAGTATAAGATTGTTTTAATAAATATATCTTAACTCTATCTTTTTGAATATTTCCAAATTGGTCAAAATATGTTCTTTGGGAGTTTCCATTTTCACCATACAATCCAAACCCTAACCTTGAAATGGATTCAGGGTCCATTCCAATTTGTTGATATTTTGTTGAATCATACTGACCACTAACTGAACCTGTTATTTTTGCATCAATATGTATTTCAATTCCACCCATAGTAGAACCGCTGTTTCGTGTAATTGTTCCTAATAGATTAATATCCTCTTCGGCCGATATACTTGAGGAATAAAAAGGAGTTGTACCTACTAAATTAATATCAGTTTCCGCATCTACATTTCCAATATATTGTGGATTTGTTCCAATTAAATTTACATCTTGCTCCACATCCAATATCATTGAATACTGGGGATTTGTAAATTGAATATCCACATCTTCTTCAACATCAATAGTAGTTGTATATTGTTTATTTTCTGCCTGTGGTCTATTCCACTTGGTTTTATTTCTTTCGAGAATGTGAGGTTCAATTAATAATCCACTTGATACTTTGGCTCTCGCCGGTACAAGTGATTCTAAAGTATCAAAAAGAGATTTATCAATATATCTTACAAGTTGAATATATTCATATAAATTTAAATTAAATCTATCAAAGTAATAATTTCTTAAAGATTTTAATTCAGTATATTCATCAGAATATTCATCCTCAAAACTACCAATGTAATTATCAATATTAAATGAACCAAGAGATTTAAGAATATCCATATTAATCTCTTTTATTGGAGAAAAGAATAATCCTAATCTATCTGAATCAATTGGTGCTTGGTCATATGATTTTTTGGTTGCTCTACTTCTATATGATAGTTCTGTTATTTTTGTTTGACTTTCGAATCTTACTTTATTACCAACATTGAATCCACTTGAAGGAACAACTGCGGTTACAGTTCTATCATATGGAGTATAATGATATGGATATGATGTGTTGTTATCAAAATTAGAAGCAGTTGCATATGATTCATCATATGAACGATTAATAGAAACATTTTTAATATATGGGTCTCCACTCGTGCTTCTATTTTTTGGATACTCAAAATCTAATCTAAAAATTAAATCTTCAGTTGATGATGAAACATGATTACCATCTATAGCATCTGGTAATAAAGTATGATTATCTACTTTTGATTCTGATAAAGCAGTTGTCCATAATCTAAATTCATCAACCGAACCGGTTATATCAGTTCCGCCAATTGAAATATATGAACCACTTGTCCATCCTTTTTCTGATGTAGTTAATGAAGCCGAAACTTGATTTCTAAGTCTTTCTTGGAATCCTTCTTTTACAAATACTTCAAATACATCAGAACTTCCTGTTTCTCGATTTATAACAATTTGTGTGTATTCATCATTAAAGAACGGCACAGGTTCTGTTGATGCGGAATCTGAACCTACTATTAGTTGGATTCTTGCAAGAGAACCAGTATCTGATAAAACATTTAAACTCCAGTCACTACCACTTATTAATTGTTGGGTTTCTCGAACCTCTGTGTTGAATCTTAATTCAACTGAATTGGGGTATTCAGATGTTTCTGTATATTCTTTCCAAGGTATATCAATTCTCTGAGAACCGCTTATGTTTATTGCTGCCGTTCTATCTTCAAATGTAAAATTAACAGTTGCATCTGTTGTTGGGTCTTTAGGGCCTCCAAATTCCATTACAGTTAATAATGAAGCAGGAACACCATAACAACTCATCGCCGCGTGTAACGCTCTCTTTGTACCTTTATGTTTATATAGGTATGGGAGGTTGTTTAATAATCTTCTCCAAACCTGTTGTTGTCTTTCTTTACCGGTCATTGTAGACACTTCTGTTCCATCAGAGTGTTTACCAAACGCATATTCCCAAAGGAATTGGGATTGAACTCCCATATCAGCATCCCAACCAAGAGATTCTAACATATGATAAATTAAATCACTTGGAATTCCAATATCTTTTTTATGTTCTGTGTTTTTGGTTTTAGATATACCTCGAATATGAGTCCACAATATATCGAAATGTTGGCCAATCATATCAAAGAATAAAATAAACTCTTGACCGTTTTCATCATTTTGAATATGTTCTGGTAGATTATAAACAAATCGTGAAGTATTATTTGAATCATACTTTTCTCCAGAATCAATAATTCCATTCAACCAATCAATAGAAACTGAGTCATCAGATGCTGATAATTCATTTAATCCTGCACCTGGATATGTAAGAGAACCACTTGTAGTGTATAGATACTTTTCAAACGCATCAAATCCATTTTTAACTTCTGATATTTTAAGTAGCTGTTTATTTGCCTCATTTAATACTGAAATAGAACCGGTCCATTGTGTAGTTCCACTTCCAGAAGTTAATAAGTTATATTTACTTTGATAGTGTTCTATCAGTTGTACTTTATAATAAAAATTTCTTGCACGTTCTTCGGCTGAAGAATATTTTACAAATTCTTTCCAATTATAATCTATGGTTTCTGTTTTTTCTAACAGTAACCCATCTCCATTTTCAACCTCTATTGAAGATTGAGATACAAAACTTATATCTAAATTATCTAACGTAATACCACTTGATGATATAAATTGATTTACTACATCAGTTGATGTTGCCGAACCACTTGATATTAAATCATCTAAAATCTGATAGCCAATATCATCACCAATATCTAAATCAAAGTTAGGAGTGAGTGGTGTACATGCTTGAGTTACATCATCTATTATTGTAATTTGGTCAATTAGTGGAATAGAGTGTGCTTTAGAAACCCATACTAAATCATTAGTTGTAACTGTTGGTGGAAGAGGTTCATATAATTTTAATACAAGAGACTTTTCAACATTTCTATATTTAACTTGATTTGTTGATTCATCTCTATACTCTTCTGCGAAAGTTGTATCATCAATTCCCCAAGTACCAATTAATTTATTATCACCACTACCTAAATGTAGATAGTGTGTTAATAAAGGTGATATTAATTCATCAAATCCGGTTGGATTTAAGTTTTTGATAAATGCAGATTTGAAATCATTGATAACCGCAGGTCTTCTTAATTTTAAATCACCTTTATCAAATGTGATAGTTACTTGCTCAGTTTTTCCCGCAGTTCTTTCATCACCCTCTTCATTGTATGGTATAAATAAAAGTTTGAATACCGATTTATCTCTATCTTCTGTTAACTCACTTCCAATAGTTCTTAAAACTTCACCAACATTTAAACTAAGATTCCCAGCAGGTGCAACTTTTCTTAATAAATTTTTATCAGTTACCTTTTCGGCATAAATTAAAATATAATTTGTATTTACTGATTGCCATGAAACATCGAAATCAACATTATATTCTTTAAAATCCGCACCCTTAATATTTTGAGGATAATTAATATGTGTTATATCTGGTCCAGGTAGGTAATCTTTACTTTGAACATTTATTGTTACTTTTTCTATTTTACCACTACCATTCTTTATTGATATCGGCTGTAAATACATTGTGTATCTACCAACACCGTTTATGAAATCTTCGTTTTTTAAAGTGATAGTCCCACTTGGCTCAATTTCTCTCTTTACATTTCCTAATGTATATAAAACCCTATCTGCGTATCTACTACTATATCCAACTGATATACTTTCTGAATTAGCAATATTAAAAATAATATTATTACTATCTACTCGTAGTATCGGTGAAGTTGGAGAAGGCGGAGGATTAATTTTATCAGAAGAAACTCTAATAAAGTTCTTAACACCTTGTACTAATTCAAAAGTTGCCTCACTTCCCTTTACCAACTCCTTTAATTTTTGTGAAATATTAGATAGTTCAGGTATCTCTCTTCTTAAAATTTCTGCATCTGGATTTTTATTATTCACACTAATGACTTGTGAAAATTGAATGTCATGGGGAAACTGCTTTACAGCAAATAACTTAATAGTTGGCCTTTGAGGTTCTCCATTGATTCTACTAGCCTTTAGAGTTATATCTAACTGTTTAGCAAAATCAAGTGTACCACGCCTACCATCGGATAATTCATATCCAATTTCGCCATCTTGGAGTTCACTTGCCAAATCAATAGTGTAGGTATCTACTAAAATAGGCCCACCAGCATTATTATCAGTTCGTGTAAATGATATTGGTATTACATAATATGCGCCGGTTTTTATCGGGTCTATTAATGGAGTTGGTACTATTTCATATTGATTGGTTGATTTTATTCTTCTCTCAACAATAACCTCATAGTAAGTCCAATTGTAGTTTCCAAAACTAATTGGTGGTTTTGTATATTCTCTTGGTGGTAAATATTTATCAAAACCAAAAGTAATACCAGTAGAAGGTCTTTCATAATCAATAGTAGGAAAGTTTGTGTTTCCAAATCCTGTTAAACTAAGTAAATTGGGATTTTTACCTACATCATCTATATTATATGAAAAATTATCTGGTCTAAAATTTTGTTCTGATGAAAATTTAATTCTATCTTCAAAATCTCTAACAACAATATCATCATCAAAATCTTTTGTAATTACCGGACGAATTTCTTTTGAAAGAGTTCTTTGTACAGCGGATAACTTATACGTTTCATTTGCAGTGTATCTTGGATTATCATATACAAGAGTAACTATTTTAGGAGTAAGTAACTCCTTTTCAGTTGTTCTAAATCCTGATTTAGAATCAGTTTTTACACCATCAACAGTTACGGTTCCTTGTTCATTTGGTAAAGTTTTAAATTGAAAGTAAACTTCTCGTGTTTTATCTAATACAACTGGTAATTCAGGTGGCCTATAAATACAAGAACCATCATCTTTTGTTGCAGTTCTATCATAGTTTTTAGCTAAGGGGTTTGTACATCCAAGCACAGTTTTTGTACCAGTAGAACCAGTACCACCACCTCCGCCGGAAGTGATAGGAGCTCCACCTCCTCCTCCACCGAAATCATCAATTCTAATAATATTATCCCCACCTCCTGGATTTAGAAAGGGGTCATTATCGAAGAATTGTTCATCGTAAAAATCTAAGTTTACTGCCATTTAGTTTTTCCGTGTATTTTATCTTTATCTATATTATATAAATATCTTTATTGCATATTCCTATCTAGTCTATCGCTTCGGTCATCTACAAAAGAACCATCATCTAGTCTACCATCTGAAGTTCCACCTCCTAAACTTCCTCCACCACCGGAACCACCTGTACCACCCTCAGGTTTTGTATATCTACAGCTACCATCATCAATATTTGCATCTGCGTTGTAATTTATTGCTCTTGAGTCTGTACAACCTCTTACTTTTATTTGTGGATATTTACAAGAACCATCATCTTTTGTTGCAGTTCTATCATAATTTAATGCTTTAGGGTCTGTACATCCTCTCACATCATATTTACAGCTACCATCGTTAGTATTTGCAGTTGCATCATAATTTAATGCTTTAGGGTCTGTACATCCTCTCACAGTATATTTACAACTTCCATCATCTTGATTTGCACTTGCTTTATAGTTTATAGCTTTAGGGTCTGTACAACCAAGTATTGGGTCTGGCGGTGGAACTATTCCACATTCACCAAGTTCACGAGCTTTCATATTTGGTGGTAGAACTATACTTCCTTTTTGTGCACAAACAGTTGTTGAGCTTCCTGGTCGTATAGCAGTTCCTTGTACTACATTACCCAATGCATCCTTGTAAGCAAACGTCAACTCGTTACCTTTTAAGAATTTTTCTGTTGCGTTTTTTATTTGATATGAACGCATTACTGGTTCTGGTTGTTTAACTTTTGGAACTAATCTAACATCACCTGTAAACTTAATTGTATTATCATCATCGTATGTTATTTTAAATGAATCATATTCTATACCTTCAATAGTTTTAATTTGACCATCTTGTTTATATTTTATACCACCCCTATCAGACCAAACATAGTAAGTTTCTGTTTTCTTTAATATTTTTGTTTTGTATTTACATGAACCATCATCAAAAGTTGCCTGTGGGTTATAGTTGAGTGCTATAGCATCTGTACATCCCCCTACTTCTATTGGGTCAATAACAATACGATATCTACAACTTCCATCATCTTCTTGAGCCTGTGGATTATAGTTGAGTGCATCTGGGTCTTTACATCCTCTTATTAACGCATCGATTTTATCAGGCACAGTTGAGTCATATTCAGTATCTGATACTGATGATTTTAGTATTTGTTTAACTTCATCAAAAGTTATTTGTTGCTCAGGTGTAAGTTCATTTTCTTCTTGAATAGTTCTTTTTGGTAAATAATTTTGAAGTATAATTGTTAACGATTGTTCACAAATTCTATTGATTGTTTCTATTGTCAACTCTATCGTATCTAACTCTTCTTTTGGCTTACCATAGTTTATATTATTTAAATTCCACTCTCTACCTGATATAAAATAATCCATCGATTGAATGAATTTATCACGAACCTTTCTAACAAAATTTTCTATACTGTCTATTTTAAATTCTTTTTTTATTAGATTTCTATAAGTTTCACCATCCGATTGTGTTCCTTTAATAGTAGAAAATGAATCCAAAACTCGCTCTGTTGTTATATTCTCAATATATCGTTTAGCATAGTAAATTGTATCATCTCTAAATTGTTTTTTATCTACAAAAGTTTGATATCTTTTTTCTAATTCTAAGTTTGGATTATTTTTATTTTTTAATGGTAATATTCTTATTTCTGTTCTACTTGGGGATATCTCGTGTATCCAAAGTTTGTCAACATCACCCTCTTCAGAACCAGCTCTTCTATTTAATAGTGTTACTTGGGTTTTAAAAATACCATTTGAATATCCGGCTTCTCTTACTAAACGTTCTATATCTACTATAAATTCAGATGCTCCATTAATTTTTTTAGTAAAAGTATTATTAGATATTAAAAAATAATCTTTAATATTTGAATCATTTAAATGAATGTATCTAACAAATTTACCATCTTCTCCTTGTGGCAGTTTGTTATCATTTGCATCAAATAAAACAAATTCAATCATATCGGCATTTCCAAGGCCGAAATAAGACTTACCAATTTCTTTCTCGAAGATTTTTCTATCTTCAGAGTTTACTTTATATCCTCGTCTTTCTACTATTTCTTTAAACCCGTCTATTGCCATTATCCAAGTACTTTATTATATCTTTTAAATAACTCTTTTCCACCAAATAAATCATAAACCATATAAGAGAAATATCTACCCACAAAGTGAGTAAATTGTCCTCTTAAATTATTTTTTGGTAATACACCCAAATCATATGCCATCCACTCTGTCCATGGTTTACATAAGAAATATATAATTGGAGTGTACTGAGGTTTTCTTCTCATAAACTCCACAACTTTTCTTGCCCACATTTGATACCCAATTACCAACTTAGGGTCTGTGAGGAATGTCTTATCACCCCATCTTTCATCGGCATCCCAAATAAGTTCTGGTAGATATCCTTGTCTGTAAAGTTCATTACAAATAATTTTTTTCTTTTTAGAATTTGCCGCGGTTGTTGCGGTTGCTTGAGCCGCTTTTACTTGTGCATTAGCTGCGGCTATTTGTTGTTCTGCGATTTTTTGGTTTGCTCTAATGGTATCTTGAAGTGTTTCATTTGCACCTCTTAAATTTTTAACAATACCTCTCTCAGATTCTAACTGAGATGCGAGTGTTTCTTTTTGAGCTCCAAGACCTCTTACTTGAGCAGTCAGAGAGACTCTTTCTATACCTTCTTTAGTACCCTTCAGTACTGCATTTTGAAAATCTGCAAGTAACTCTTCATATCTATTTTTTAAAGATTCAAATTGAGCCTCTGATTGTTTTAATGCTTCTTGTGCAGCAACAACATCTGATTCTAATCCAAGTATGGCCGCTTCCAATTTAGATATAATAGAATCTTTTTCTGAAAGTTGGGATTGGAGTTGAGCGTTTGCCTCAGTAAGGGCCGCTATATCTTCAAGTACTTTTTCATACTTTTCATATTTTATATATCTCCCTCTGTCTTGTTTTTTTGGTTTTATTAACTCATCAACCTTAACATCAACTGCTTTTTGTAGCTGTTCTTCATCGTAATATGGTCTTTCTAAGTGGGATGAAGTTTCTCCACTAAAAGAAATTTGTTCTTCTTTTTCTTCAACGATTGGTTCTAATAAGTCTGTTTTTAACTTAGGCTCTACTTGTTTGCCACGAATAGGTATTGTACCATATGGTTTAGGTTTATCAGATAAAGAAACAGGAGTGGGTTTAACTTCTTTTTTATCAACTCTACGCACAACAATACCATCACCACTATTTCTTGGTATTGCCTTTGAACCTCTTTTTACAAGCTCATCAATTCTAAATCTATCGTGTAAACTCATTTTATTTCTCTATCGTAAAAGTTAAATCCTTATCTTCAAAGTATTCAATTACACCATCTCTATCTACTTTAATTTCAATATAATAATCTCTATTAATTTCCCAATTAGAAAGATTTAATTTAAAATAATTACCACTCGAATCGCATGATACTTTTGTATAATCTGAAAATGGAACAATTACTTCATCTGTAATTACATCCTTTACTTGATAATAAGTAGATGATGGTAAATATTTTACATCTGTATAAGAGTATTGATTAGTGTATGTTTTAAGAGGATATTTCTCTCTACCGAAAACTCTGATTTCAGGTTTACTTCCACGCTTGTATCTGGTCTTTAATCTTTTGAATGTTACATGAATATCATCAGCG
>Ga0181570_10002571_pt1 | contig 14365 bp, 10 predicted proteins | sample 101ome_18_FD_148667 | JGI IMG/M metagenome (GOLD analysis project Ga0181570, IMG submission 148667) | Coastal salt marsh microbial communities from the Groves Creek Marsh, Skidaway Island, Georgia - 101406AT metaG (spades assembly) | ecosystem: Environmental > Aquatic > Marine > Intertidal zone...
TCCGCACCACCACCCACCGTCGTCGTCGTCTTCCCTCCGAGTCTTCGAAGAGACGCGCGCGACCAATCTCGTCGACGAAACCGACGACGACGACGATCGGAACGCGCCGCAGGGTGTTCGACCAGTCGCCCTCCGTCGATGGGTCCGGTGGTGCGAAGCGATCGTCGTCGAGATCGATCGTCCGCGCATCGCTCTGAGGATTGATTGATTGGATGGATTCAAAACCAAAACAACTGTCTGTCATGACGAGGGGTTGGTTGTTGTTGTTGTTGTTTATATGTGTAAACAGTGTGTTGTTGTTGTTGTTGTTGTTGTACTAGTAAACACGTCTAGTTGTTACCACACCTGGAGAGAGAGCGAGCGCCGGCACCCCGCCGTCACACCGTCACACCGACGCCGACGTCCATATATGGGGTCGTCGTGCGCGAAACCGGCGATCGGAAACGCCGGTGATGACGCCGGTGACGGTCGGGAGCGCCGACGCGCGCCCCCGGGGCGAGACGCGACGCCCGGGAGAAGCATTCTCAAAACGTCGAGCTCGCGAACGAGTCTCGCGAATGAAGGCGGGAGCGCGCCGAGCAGCCCGACGGGGACGGTTGGGAACGGCGGCAACGCCGGGGGCGACGGCGGCGGCGGTGGTGGTGGGTTTGGGGTGTCCCCGGTGACGAGCGCGGAGCGGTTACACGCGATGGGGGGTGGGGCGACGACGACGACGACGGCGACGGGGTTGGCGCGCAAGGCGTCGTTTGTCAAGTTTTCCGGGTTGAGCGAGAGCGAGGACGAAGGGGGAAACGGTGCGGATGGTGGCGGCGCGGACGCGGGTGATTCGTGGCGGTCGTCGGGGTCGGAGGAGAAGGAATCGTCGTCGTCAAAGTTTTTCGGGTGGAGGTCGTCGGGGGCGTCGTCTAACGCGGCGGCGGCTTTGAGCGACGACGGGAGTCCGACGACGCAACACGAACGGCGACAGAGCTTTACGAGTTCGGTCCCCGTGGTTGAACACGGAGACGAGGCGCATTGGTTTTTGTCCATCGGTGTCGATACCCACAAGGCTGCGGCGAGGGTGATGGAGAGCAGACTCGCGGCGGCGAGAGTGGAGGAGCAGCGTTTGTTGGAGCTCGTCGTCCAAGCGGAAAAGGCGACGAAACAGGCGGAGGAGGATGCGCAACGACAACGCGGGGATGAAGAAGAAGAAGAACCGAAGGAGGGGCTCGCCGAGACGGGATCGAAAGGTTTGTCGACGCTCATGCCTTGGGACGTCATGGTTACCGTCGCGCGCGCGAGGGAGGGCGATGCGCGCGCGGCGGCGAAAAAGGCGTCGTTGGTTGTAAAAAAGCTCGCGCACTCTGTCGCGATTTGGGAACTCAAGTCGGCGAAACGCGCGTACAACGACGTGCAGGAACACTTGAGGAAAATGGAGGAAAAGAAGGGTCGTCGGGTCGCCGCGGCGGCGCGCGCGAGGGCGACGTATGAATCAGCCAAGGATGAGAGTGAGCAAGAGCTTCAAAATTTGAGAGCGCTCGACGACGCTCGACTCGCCGCAGACGTAAAGATGGCGGAAGCGTCTGCGCGCATGTACGCGGCTCGCACGGCGCTTAAAAACTCTCGCGATAGGAAAAAAGGCATCTTGCAAACGTTCCGTCAAGCCGTGCGCGGGTCGATGGATTCGAGCATTGAACTTTTGGAGTTTAGACAGACTGAGTTTGCGCTTCGAGCGACAAACGTCACGACGGCAATGTTCAACGCGTACGATCACATGACGACGCGACTGGAAGAGGCACTCATGAATGCCATCGATGCCGTCGGTACGAAATCGGCGAGAAAGCAAGATGATTCGTTTGATATTGAAGCCGCCGCGGCGCTGACGGCTCGTGATCGCGCTGAAGCTTCGCTCAACGACGCCACGAGTCAATGCATGGCGGAGATGCGAGCGTTGGAATCGTCGACGAGAGTCTTATTGGTGGGCGTCGATGAAGACATTAAGAATGGTATAGAAGAGTATTACGCCGCTGCGGATGGTGAGCGTACGAGCTACATTGCCGCGCAACGCGCCACGATTGCGTGGAAAATGGCGCACGCGGCGGGTAAGGTTTATGAAGAAGCGTACGCCGCTACAAAGAGCATGGCTGCCGAAGCGGAGACGTTTGCCTCAGCTCTGGATGCCGAAATCGCCGAGCTCGTCGCCGACTTGGCTGTCGCGAAAGACCGCCTAAAGGCTGCCGCAGACGTGGAGAGTTCTCTCCTCCGCGAGGCTGACGCCGCACAAGTCGCAGTCGACGATGTTCATGAGGGATCAATCAGTCCGAGCGACAGCACGCCGTCGCGACGACAAAGCGTGAAAAACGTATTCGACGTCATCAACAAGTTTAGTTACATGGTGCGCGACAACTCTGCGAGAGGCAATCACGACACGACGGCGAGTTTGAAAAATCTCTCCATGCAAGCTGGACTCGATGCGTTCACCGCCGATGAGGCGAACGAGCGATTGTCAATGTTGGGTTTCGCCACGTACCCGGACGCGGACACGACGGTGGAGAGCATCATGGAAAAGGCGCAAGAGCTTGAAAAGTCGCAAGACGTGCAGACTCTCACGAGGACGGTGTCGAGAAACGCGATGGCGTACAACCCGATTCAGAATTTAAACTCGTAACGTAGATATCATGGCATGAGTGAGTCATTACATTATTTATTAACGCTCTTGCATTTTTTCGTTGTAAAGCAAAACAGAAAAGTTGACGAAGAGTTGGAACGCCGCGCGCTTACTTGTCACCCATGGAAACACAAATACCAGTCTTGTAATGATGGCCCTTGTTCGCCAAGCGAATGCACCCAGTCGCGGTGGCGCCGTCGCAAAGCGAGGTGCTATAGGTGACATCGGTGTCGCCGTGGCTGTCGTGAACGACGCGCATGACGTCGCCAGACGAGAGCTGTTTGCTCATCGCGAGCGCAAAGCTCAACGAGTTGCGTTCGCCACCCATTGCGAGCGTGGCTCGCATACCGGCCGTCGTCTTCGTGTCGAGCTCGCTGACGACACCGCATTCGATCGAGTTACCAGAGTTGGCGATCGCCGCGCTGAGCGTCGTCGGTCCATCCTTGCGTTGCGCGCCGATGGTCCAGTCCACGAGTCCGCCGCTGCTCGCTTGCACGGTTGCCTGGGTACCGACAGTCGTCGCATCGTCAACAGCGAGGCACGCGCTCGCGGTGATATCAGATCCACCGCTCAACGCGCTCTCCACCGACACCGCGACGGCATCGATCGCGAATTTCGCCTCTGCGTTCGCATTCGCGACGCCCTCCTTGGACAATCCAGTCAGCTTGAGCTCGAGACCATTCGTCAAAAAGTCCTTCGTCTCAACGTCCGCGCTCAGTTCCGCCGAGTGCGTTCCCTTGGCCGTCAGCGTGACACCATCGAGAAGGTCGATTCGTCGCGCCACCGACCCCGCGAGCGTGTGGTTGGCAGAGTTAACGTCGACTTCGATATCCACGGCGCCATCCTGCGCCTTGGTCGTCACCTTCGTGGCCCCGACGTCGGCTGGTTTCATCAAGTCACGCAATTGTTGCGCGATGTCTTCAAAGTACATGATTCGTCTCGGTGGATCGGAGAGTCACGCTCGCGCGTGCGTGTGTGTATTCGTGCGCGCACGTATTCCTCGCCGCGTCGTCGCCGCGTCGTCGTCGTCGTCTTCTGTCGTCCGTCGCGATTCCCACGGCAATTTTCCAACAGAATTGAATTGAATTGAAACTTCGTGCGCTTTTCCACGTCAGACTTTACGTTTTTTAGCCATATTCGACCGTTCACGAACCTTGAAAATGACTAGGGACTCCCGGTTTTGGAGATGTTCTTCTCCCGCAGGCCATCCGATGTGTCTTAAATAGATTTTGTGATTGATGCAATATACGTACAATCGACGGAGTTATTCATAAGATATAAATCTCCAAATGTCCGAACTTTTCGGGGTTTGTTGGGTTTGTTCGGTGCGCGAACCACAACACGGCGAGACACCCTTCTCGACGTCGAGCCCGCGCGACGGCAGACGACGACTCGACTCGATCGATGCTTCGACGAGCGACGAAAGCGGCGTTCGCCCACGCGCGCACGTCCACCTACGCCGCGCCGGCGTTGACGAGAATGTCCACGGTTGACGCGTACAAGGTTGGCGAGAGCACGAACATCAAGTGGCACGAGGGCAGCGTGGACCGGGAGACGCGCGAGAAGACGCTCGGGCAAAAAGGATGCGTGCTGTGGTTCACCGGCTTGAGCGGAAGCGGAAAGTCCACCGTGGCGTACACGCTCGAGCACGAACTGTTTAAGCGAGGCAAGGTGGCGCAGGTTTTGGACGGGGATAACATTAGACACGGGTTGAACTCAAACCTGGGCTTCACCGCGGAGGACCGCGAGGAAAACATTCGCCGCATCGGTGAGGTTTCCAAGCTTTTTGCCGACAGCGGTATGATTACTCTCGTTTCTTTCATCTCGCCGTACGTGAAGGATCGTCAACGCGTTCGTGAACGCGTTGGTGACCGGTTCATCGAGGTGTACATGAAAATTCCGCTCAGCGTGTGCGAAGACCGCGATCCGAAGGGTCTCTACAAGGCTGCTCGCGCGGGCAAGATCAAGGGTTTCACCGGTATTGACGATCCTTACGAGGAGCCGCAAAACGCGGAGATTGAAATGGAAGTCGCAAAGGAAGATGGCGTTCTCGCACCGCCGCAACAAATGGCTGAGCAAATCGCAGACTACCTCGAAAAGAAGGGTTTCCTCTCCTAAAGGCGAGTCCAAAATGTGGATGAGGCGCAATTTTTGTCGCGGTAATGTGTAGGTGGTTACCATTTGCTTCTTTGTCAATGCTTCAGCTATCTATCGTATTGTTTAATCAAAGTCTAAATTCCTAGAGAGCAACACGTCTACGCCGCCGCGCGCCAAGCGGCGATGTGCGGGTTTGCTTCAGGCGGCGGAGGCACAAACTCCGTCAGCGGCTCGTCCCGGCTCGCAAAACTCGCCTGGATCCATCTTCTATTCATGTCGACGCTCTTCGCCCGGTTCGTAATCGTGCGCGACTGCACGTGCAACCGGCGCATCTCCATGCCCTCCGCCGCGAACAACTCGGTTAAATCGTCTGGGGAAAAGTAATACGCCCTCGTACCGTCGCCTCGCACGTAAAAGTTGTCCGAAATCTTTTGCGAATCTTTCCCATTCAGGCGTTCTTGCGCTAAATCCCCCGCGGCGTAGTCTCGCACGCACACCACGCCTTTTTTGCCGCCTCGCATCACCGTGGCGACGTTTCTCACGCAAAAGCTCATTTTTTCGCGCGACATTGCGCTCAACGCAAAAATCATCGTGCACACATCCACCGACCCCATGGGGACGTTATCGAGGAGCGATTCACACGTTCCATCGCACACGAACGCCTTGACGCGATCTCTATCCCGTTCTGGGAGTTTTGAAGCGCGTTCCTTGACTAAATCCACCGCTCTCGCGCTGAAGTCGCAACAATAAACCGTAGCCTCCGAGTCGAGTTCCAACAAAGGAAACACCGTGTTCCCGACCCCGCACCCGAGCTCAAGAAAAACCCGGGGTTTACTCGCGTCCACCTCGTACGTCGATCCCGGCCCGTCGCGCACATCCTCGACGACGCCGTTCCCGTCGTCGTCGGGTGTTTCGTTCGCATCTTCGCCCAAACCACGGACGGCTACGGGGAAAACTTCGGGCCACTCTCGCGCGAGCCAGTGACGATCCTTGAAGAAATTGTCCCGGTTATTCTTGTAAAAGATGTCCCAGTTCTTCCTCGCCTCGCGTTCGTACTTGGCGCGGAAGAAATCAGAGGCGACGCTCCCGGACATGGTCGCGGCGGCGTGAACAGAGGCGGCGACTGAGGGAAAGCGACACAAAGGCTCGCGCACTCGCTTTATTGAATGGCCGCACGCCCGCGTTCCGTGGCGCCGTACGTCTTCAAAGGCGTGACGATGACATCAACGAGACGATCGTGTGCGTCCACGGGCACGTCTCGATCGCCGATGAATTGACAATTGTAGGCCAAGGCGATGACGAGCGGCGGCGGTCGACGCATCGCAACCGCGGCGGCTTCGTACTTTTCCAAAAACGCGTCGTAATACCCACCACCGCGTCCGAGTCTTCGCCCTCGGGCATCGAACGCGACGCCGGGAACGATGATGGCGTCAAGCACACCCACTCGCTCGATGTCGCGAATCGCGTCGTCTCTCAGAGATCCGTCCTCTGCGCGTTCCGTTGGCTCTCTCAAATCGTACGCGCCGACGTGCGTGTCTCTCTCTACGTCCTCCACGCGAAGCATCCGCATCGTCGGGCCACTTACCTCATCGACGTCAACGACTGGACAGAACACGTACCCATCCGGATCGGCGATGATTCGCTCAATCAACCCATCGACGCTCGGCTCTCGAAGCCTCGCGCTTGCTAAGTACGCGCCGCACCGCTTGGCTTCGCGCGTCGCGACCGCCAACCTCTTCGCCATCTCATCGTTCGCCAAGCGCAATTCCTCCGTCGACATCGATCGCAACGCCGAGGAAATCTCTTTTCGCATCGCACGTTTTGCATCCGCGGTCGATTCATCGACCATCGCGCGCGTCGTCGTCGTCGCTATCCGTCGTCGGTGTTGATTACCACGGCTCCAACGACCGAACGCGACGACGCGTTCAACGCTCGACGCGTCGTCGCGGCGCGTCGCCGCTCGCGCAGCCGTCGTCGTCGCTCGAGACGCTCCACTGCGCGCGATCGCGATCGCGATCGATCGCATTCGGGGCGCGCCCGGTCGATGACTTTCCAGTTCGTCGTCGTCGGTGAGTGACGAAGTCGAACACCCAACCGCAGTCACCGACGCGACCGACGGTCCGTCGACCGACGCGCGAGATCGACGACGCGGAAGAGGACGACGACGACGCGGTGAGAGGACGATGGTGCGAGCGTCCATCGTCGAGTCGACGCTCGGGGAGGTGGTGCGACGCGGTGGCGCCGGGTTGAGCGCGTTGGCGAAACTGGGTGTTGGAGCGCTTGGTGCGAGCGTTCGTGATGGCGGTCGAGCGGTGACGACGAGCGGTGGTGGTGATGGTGGTGGTGGTGTGGGCGCAGATATCGCTGGTGGAAGATCTTTCGTCGGCGCGATGATGTCCGCGGCGGCGTCGACGTCGAGCGCGGCGACGAAAAAGGTGGTTGATCGCGTCGTGGACGGCGTCGACTTTAGACCGCGGACAGATACTTCGTGCTTTGTCGAGTCATTTCCGGCGAGCGGTGCGGCGACGGCGGTGATGTTTGTCTTCATTAGTGGGTGCGTGCTGGGAGCGATGCCGCAGTATTTGAAATTGATAGTCTTGGGAAGCGCGGAGGGGTTGTCGTTGACGTCGTTGGCGTTGACAAACGTATCGAATTTGTGCGCTTCGTTGAACGTATTCATTTTGCACTTTGAACAGATTAGGTATTGCGTGCAAGGTGAGGATGGGTACGAGTACGATCGGTGTCAGGCGTCGCTTTTGACGTTGTATTACACGCTCATTTACACGTTGTTGTGGATGCCGATGTACGCGCTTGCGGCGCACTTTTCGAGCGATAAAAAGGTGGCGTATTTCGGCCACGTCATGACGGAGCGAAGGGCGGCCTGGTACGGGATGGTTTTGCACTTGCTCCCGTGTTTAGTGTTACTCGCGCCCGCGATACGAATGTTATTCGGATCGACGTGCTACGAGTTTGAGAACTACGCAATCATGCTCGGAGTGATGAACGCCGTGTTTGAGACTACGCGTTACGTGCCGCAATTGTGGGAGTCCATCCACTCTGGGGTATCGGGTGCGATGAGTTACATGAGATTGCTGCTGTCTATCGCCGGTGGCTTGGGGGCGACCATTCAAAAAGCGCTCATGGACGAGAGCTGGTCCACCTGGGGACCGCCGCTCATCGGACACGGCTTGGAGTTGTCGATTTTCTTTGTCAACTTGTACAATGACATGCGATCCAAACGCGCTGACGAGGCGACGGATAACGAGTCCTCAGAGCTGGTTGAGGATGACGAGGCCAAACGCAAGATTGCTATGCTAGAATCCGCCGAGGCCAAATCTCTCGGCATCGATCCTACGGCTTCGGACGACGACGACGATTGGATTGCGAATATGCCAAAGGATGCCGGATTCGGCGCAAAGACGTCGTACATCTATCACCGCATGTGTACCGACCGCAACTTCTTCACGTCGCTCGTGCGTTACCTATAGATGAAATTTAGAAATTTCGCACAATGCGACACGACGACATCTTATGCGTCGTCGTCTTCGTCGTTTATTAGCTCCTTCTCCTTGTCATTCGACGGATAGCTTTAGATTTTAGCTGCGACGCCGTCTCAATCCGTGCCCCACAACGCGTCGTGTCATGCGCGCGAGCACGCGAAGCATCGCTCGACTTCCTTTAGCACGCGCGTCTACTTCGACGGGGCTCATCACCACCTCCCGGATCGTCCCATCGTCCGCTTACGCTCGGTTCAGCGCGTCGTCGAGCTCGATGCGTGCGAACGCCACCACGGCGGTCTCGATCGCCCCTGCACCGTCGTCGACCCCGCGATTCACGGAAGAAATAACCGCATCGGACGTCGACAGCTTGACAAAACGCATCGTCGCCGATTATCGCTCGGCTCTGGACGCGTGCGAGCGGTCCAAGGGGTCGTCGTGGGAGGCTTCCTTCGGCGCTATGCTCGAGGCGCTTGGACGCGCCAGCGCGGCTTCCGCTGCGGTGACTCTGCCGGCGATGACGCACGGAGATCAAGACGTGCGTAAACGGAGCACAATTGGGAAGGATGTGCTAAAAGCAATGTTTGACGAGACGTTCACGCGACGTGGGGTGTACGAGGCGCTCAGGAACGTGGGGTCTGAAGCAGCGCCAAGCGACGAAGCGAAGCGGGCGAGCGAGTACCTTTTACGGGAATTCGAGCGTAAAGGCGCCGCTCTCGACGCTGACGCGCAAGCTGAATACATGGCCAAGCTCGGACAAATCGAGGAATTATGTTCGAGCTTTTGTGCGGCGTTGAACGAGGACGACACGCGCGTGGAGTACACCGAGGAAGAGTTAGATGGCGTGGACGTCTCGGCGTACGACGCGGGTGCGACGCCAGGTACGAGACGAGTCGGACTCATCGCGCCGGATATGATGCCCGTCTTACAGTTTGCGAAGAACCCAGAGACGCGCAGGAAGATCACTGAAGCTAAGGCTCGGCAGTGTCAAGAGATCAACACCGAGCGTTTTCTCAAGGTGGTCGAGCTGCGAAACGAGTGCGCACAAATGTTGGGTTATAAATCACATGCCGAGTACATGCTCAAGCCCAAGATGGCGGGCACGCCGGCGCGCGCCGAAGAATTCCTCCGAGACCTTCTTGAAAAGGCAAAGTCCAAGCTAGATGTCGACCTGGCTGACTTGCAAAAGTTGAAAGAGGCGGAGGAGGGCCCAGACGCCGGTCCGATTGAGAGCTGGGACGTGGCGTACTACTCTAGAGCGTACAAGGCAACCTTGGGCGTAGATGAGGGTAAGATTCGCGAGTATTTCCCGCTCGAGCACGTCAAGGGACAGATTCTCGAAATCTACCAGGAGCTTCTGGGGTTGACTTTCACGCGAGTCGACGCCGAAGTCTGGCATGAAGAGGTCGAATGCTACCAAGTACAAGAGGCGGACGGCGAGAAGAAAACGCTTGGATTCTTTTACCTCGATTTGTTCCCCCGTCCGGGCAAGTATGCGCACCAGTGCGTCTATCCTCTTCGACCGTCGTTCGTCGATGGCGACAACACAGTGACGGCTGCGTGTGTGAACATTGGCAACTTGAGTAAGCCTGGAGCGGATGGTAAACCCGCTCTCTTGCGATTTAGAGAAGTCGAGACGTTCTTCCATGAGTTCGGCCACGTCATGCACTGCGTGCTCAGTAAGAGCAAATACAGCGTCCACGCATGGGCTTGGAGCGCCGTGCCGTGGCCCGGTGGGGTTGAGCAAGATTTCCTCGAAGTTCCGTCCATGATGCTCGAAAACTTTGTTTGGCAGCCGCAAGTGCTCAAGCGCTTGTCCAAGCACTACTCTACGAGTGAGAGTTTACCGACCGGGGACATCGATGCGCTCAGCGCGAGTCGTGGCGCGCTCGAAGGATACGCCCGGTCGAGATTCATCTCGATGGCTCTGTTTGATCTCACCGTGCACGGAGGTCCTGGTCCGTACGAATTCGAAGGCATCGAGTACGACACCATCGACTTTTACAACGTCATCACTGAAAAGTTGAGCAAGATTCCGAGCGTCACCGGAGCTTTCCCGTGCGCGTCGTGGTATCACCCAATGATGGGCTACGACGCCGGATACTTTGGCTACCTCTGGTCTGAAGCTTTCGCGGCTGATCTGTTTAGCGAGTTTGAGGCGAAGAAGCCGCAAATTTGCGATCCGACGCTTGGTCGCAAATACAGGGACACGATTTTGGCGCCGTGTGCCACCGTCGACGGGGACTCGATGCTCAAAAACTTTTTAGGGCGTGAGGCGTCGCTGAATCCGTTTCTTAAGCGCATGGGCGTGCTATAATCTTCTAGTCTCTCACTAAAAATTGAATGCTAAAAAATGTAGATTCTCTAAAATGTCGGCCGCGTCAGAGCCGTCCAGACACGAACTTGATTATGCGACCGACGACATCGTGAGGGTCTGGCTCCAACAAGAACCCTCCGTGCTGCCACTGTTTCTCGTGTATCATTCTCACCGTCGGCCAAGCGATGCTCAGACGCGTGTCCACCTCTTTTGACGCAACGATTTCATCCAAGCCGGACAAAACAATCATGTCTTCGCTCCCCATGGGACCTCGCTCCCAGGCTTCGTGAGGGAAAAGCAGACGCTTCATGAGTTGCTGCGTGGAGACGTCTCCCTTGATGAACCAAGAACTCAACATGATGTTGAAAAAATCCATAGGCTCGTCGGGATTTGCGAGCTTGTTCGAAACGTAGTGCATCAAGTTGCGCCACTCTAACAGGTGGTCGTCGTACGCGTACTTGAGATAACTTCCGAACGCTGGAAGGAAACACACCGGATCGATGTACACGCATCGTCTCAGCATCTCTGGATAGTGCCTTCGAAACCCAGTGAGTACGACGGTTCCGTATGAATGCGCAATCACGTCACACTTTGTAATCTCTCGCTTTGTTGGCGTTTTACGGAACCAACCTCCGAATCGCTCACGATACCACTTCTTGTCGTCCACCTCTTCTAATTTCGGGTACAACAAGAGTTTCTCATCCTGCACTCTCTCCACCGTTCTGGCGAGCACGTTGGCGAGCTGTAGCGGCGTGGGGTATTCGTGCGAACGGTCTCTATCGTACGAAATGTTTGGCCACTCTGGACACACCACGATTCTGTCCTTTGGCAACTTTTCGATGAAAGACGTGTACGGGGGCACACCCATGCCGAAACCGTGCAAAAAATACAAAACCGTATCCGTCACGCAATTCTCTGGAATCCTAACCCACAGCTTGACGTCCGTCGTCTCGTCCCTGTACATCTTAAAACCGTGTTCTCTCAACTTGCGATCGCTGATGTACCGAAACCTCCAGATTAAAAACCGCAGCGCCAACGGTTTATACCACGCCGTAATGTTATGCGTGTTCGTCCGAATGAAATCCGGCGCCCCTTCCGCCGGTGGTTCTATCCGCGATTCTCTGTACCCGAACGACCGGCTCACCCACCCAAAGATTGATTTATTCACGTCTCGAGCCACCGCCGCGGCGCCGGCGGCGGCGGACTCGTTCGCCCTCCGTTCGTCCTCCACCAAATCCGCCAATCGCTCATCCCCCGGCATCGCCGGCCAGCTCGGTCGCGCCTTTGCAAACTTCAAATCGTGCGCTCTCTCCAATTCCACCAACAACCGGCTCGCCTGTCTCGTGATTTCCACCGGGTACCGCCCGTTTGGAAACTCCTCCGCCTCTTTCGCGCTCAGGTAAAAGCACAGCATCGCGTGCGCCCGGTTTCGAGGAATCGCGTCGATCCTCGCGTCGTTGAACACTTCCTCAAACAGCCTCCGCGGGTTCGGTTCTCTCCGCAGCTCTCGCGCGAACCACGACGCGTGCGCCTTGACGTCGAAATTCGGGTCGAGCGTGCGCACGGGGGCGTTTTCGATTCGCGCGATTCGACGCTGGTGCGCGACGAATGCCGAGCTCTCTGCGGCGGTGTACGCGGCGAAGACCACCTTGGCGGCGGTGCCGAATCGACGACGCCACATCGTCGGCCGTCAACGCGACGACGACGACGACGACGACGACGACGACGACGACGGCGACGAGCGACGGCGTGTGAGGAAGAGGATGTGAATTTTCAACGAGAGAGAGATGCGAGAGAAAGTGTTTTTTTGTTCGTCTTGTTACATGCTGGCGTATTTGGTGCCTCGAGCGTTGAGCGGTTCACCGTATTCCTGGTCCCCGTCCCGGTCTTCGTTGGCGCGTTTTTGACGCTCGTTCACCTTGTCGAAAACTTCGTGAAGATCGGCGTGGTGGACGGCGTTGCGATCCTTGTCCACGGCGTAGCAGACAAAGACGGCGTCGACGACGTTGAGGAGCACCATGATGAAAAAGCCGAGCACGATGTACGCGACGACGAAAGAGATGCCGCCGACGACGAGTGCGTAGCTGCCAGAGGTAAACGCGTCAGAGGTGACGTCGTAGGTAAAGTAGACGAGGTAGTAGTGGGTGAGACCGAGGGCCAAGGCCATGACGAAGACGACAAAGGAGAGAACGTATTGCGGAAAGGCGTAGGTGCCGTAGGCGAGCAAAAAGTTCCTCGAGAGGAGATCAGAGACCGTCTTCGCGGCGTCGCAAAACGCTTCACCCGTCATGGATGCTTGAAGCATGGCGAATCGAGAAATGTACTCGACAAAGGCGTAGATGCATTCAAGGCAACACACGACGCAGTAGACGAGCAAGTTGCCTCTGTTTTCGCGACGCGACTTCTCCGCCGCGCGCTTGAGCATCTCGACCGCGGCAATGACGAACGAACCGTAGCAAATCGTACCGAACGACGGCCCGAGCGCGTGTTTGACAGACGTCATCGTCGTCCCCTTGAAGTCTTTCGTACCCGCGGGAGAAAAGTACCACTGCGTCACCGAACCGCCGATGACAAACATTCTAAATTCGAGCGCCGCGGCGATGACCCAGATCGCGGCGAAAGTCGCGAGCGCGTAGTACGCCGGGACCCAGTTTTCCACTCGCCACACGCAACAATCCACGGCTTGGGTGTAGTACCCCAAGCACGCGTCGGCGGTTTTATCGACGGCGTACTCGTTGATCACCGCCGAACCGTGTTGCGACGCCTTGATGGCCAACCACGCCACCGGGAAGAGATACAACAAAACCGTCAGCTGAAGGAGCATCGTCATCGTCAGCAAGTGAGGGTTATCCGTAATGCTCTGCGTCGACACCGCAAGCATCGACGCGATGAGGTTCAGCTCGTCTCTCCACAGGTAACACACCAACGCCGCGAGCGCGGTGAAAAAAGCCAACACGAGCGTCGGACCCATCAGCCCCCACGTCAGCGACACGAGCGTCACCGCACCCATGATGCCCACTTTCGCGTACATCACTCCCCAGACCACCGTTCGAGAGTGTTTACGCAGCGCGTGCACGAGCGCGAAGCCCAGGGCGACGGAGGCGACCAACGCGGTCAACACCCAAGGCCACGCCGCCTCGAACACCGCAGACGCGTCCGTCCCTCCTCCCGCGCCGTCGTCCCCCGCGCCGACGACGCCCCCTCCCGAAGTTCCCGCGCCGCCCAGCATCACCGTACTCCTTCGCCCGTACCCTTTCCCGGACCCAACCCCGAGGGCGGCGCTCACCGGCCTCGTCGTCGTCGACGCTTCGACGCGCGCCCGGTTGGCGTCGAGCGTCGCCCGCCAGACGTCCTCGGGCACGCCCTCGAAACACGCCCCGCCCTCGCGAAGCGCCCGCCAAGACGCCGACGTGGCCGTCGCCGTCGTCGTCGCCGACGCGATCCCGATCGCCACCGCCGCGATCGTCGTCACCGCGAACGCGAGAGACCACGCGACGTCTCGACGCGGTCGCGCGTCGTCCGAGGCGAACACCCCATCCATGGCGAGCGCTCTTCGTTGCGTCGACGCCATGAACGTACGAGCGAATGAACGAAAGTACGAACGAAAGTACGAAAGAACGAAAGAACGCGCGAGTTTCGACGGAGACGCGGGTGTCACCCGCGCTCGAGAGATTCGGTTCGTCGGCGAATCGCGCGCCCATCGGTCGTTACGACGAAGACGAGGACGACGAGGACGAAGGAAGGAAGGAAATCGTCCACATATACTACAAGTACTAAGTATAATACGATTTTAAATATCATACACTA
>Ga0181570_10002582_pt1 | contig 14316 bp, 8 predicted proteins | sample 101ome_18_FD_148667 | JGI IMG/M metagenome (GOLD analysis project Ga0181570, IMG submission 148667) | Coastal salt marsh microbial communities from the Groves Creek Marsh, Skidaway Island, Georgia - 101406AT metaG (spades assembly) | ecosystem: Environmental > Aquatic > Marine > Intertidal zone...
AAAAGAATTACAATAAAACTATGAGTCAAATTGTAACTATGCCCCAATTGGGTGAAACAGTAACTGAAGGAACAATACTCCGCTGGCTAGTTCAGGTTGGTGATGAAGTAAAAGAAGATGATCCTATTTTAGAAATATCAACTGATAAAGTTGACACCGAGGTGCCGTCTCCATTTACTGGTCAAGTAACATCTCTATTAGTTGAAGAAGGTGAGACTGTTGAAGTTGGTGCATCTCTTTTGGAGCTTGATGGAGACTCAAGTAGTAGCTCTGTTAGCGAAGAGGCATCGAACAAAGTGGAGACGGTCAGCGAGCCAGTCGAAGAAGTTGTTAAAGAGGAAGTTGAAGTAGTCAAATCCTCACCAATTGCTAAAAGTACTAACTTAAAGTTATCACCTGTTGTTAGAAAATTGGCATCTGAAAACAATATTGATCTTGAGCAAGTTACTGGCACTGGATCAGGTGGAAGGATTACAAGGAAAGATATTGAGAGTTTTATAACTTCTGGTAGTAAAACTGTTCAAAAACCAAAAGAAAAACCTAGCCAACAAAAAGAGAAGCAAGTTCAACCTGCCAAACCATCAAGTGATGAAATTTCTAGATTAAGAAAAAGAATTGCAGAGAATATGGTTATGTCAAAACAGACTTCTGCTCATGTAATGACTTCTGTCGAAGTTGACTATGAAAATGTTGAAATACTAAGAAGTAAACACAAAAAATCATTTAAAGAAGAGAATGGTTTTTCTTTAACGTATCTTCCTTTTATATCTCTAGCTACAATTTATGCCTTAAGAGAGTATCCCGTTGTCAATAGTTCATTTGATCTTGATAAAAATATCCACAGTTTTCACAGCAATATTAATTTAGGTATAGCTGTTGACCTTAATCAAGAGGGCTTATTAGTCGGAACTCTTCGTGAAGCAGATTCATTTAGCTTGAAAGGTTTAGCAAGAAAAATATCCGATACATCATCAAAGTTAAGAGAAGGATCTTATGATTTGGATGATGTATCTGGAAGTACATTTACCATCTCTAACAATGGTTCATTCAATTCATTCTTAACTTCTCCAATAATTAATCAGCCAAACGTTGCAATATTGTCTACTGAGTCAGTTAAAAAAAGACCAGTAGTAATTGAAGCACAGGATGGCACCGATTCTATAGCTATTAGGCATACTGGAATGTTAAGTTTGACCTGGGATCACAGAGCTTTTGACGGATCAGTTGCATTATTATTCTTAAATTCAATAAGAGAGAAATTAGAAAACTCTGATTGGTCTCAGGAATTAAACTAGTTTGAGAAAATTAAATATAAGGTGGCTTGGTAAACTTCCATATTCTGAAGCTTATGATTTACAACTAGGTTTACATAAATCTGTGTCAAACAACTTAGAAAATGACGACTACCTTTTATTACTTGAACATGACAATGTAATCACATCTGGAAGAACATCAAAAGAAGGCAATTTACTTGTTTCACTAGACCATTTAGAAGAAATGAAAATAGATTATTTCGAGACGGACAGAGGTGGAGATATTACTTTTCACGGAGAAGGTCAATTGATTGGATATCCAATTATCAGACTTGAAGATCCAAAAAAAGTTGTTCCATTTGTGAGATTGATTGAGAACACTTTAATCGATTCTCTAAAAGAATTGTCTATAGATTCATTTACTAAAGAAGATGACACCGGGGTTTGGACTGAAAAGGGAAAGATTGCTTCAATAGGGGTAAAAGTTAGTAAGTGGACCACATATCATGGTTTTTCATTAAACATATTTGATAAGTTAGAAGGCTTTCAGCTTATAAACCCATGTGGGAATGAACTGGAAAATATTACCTCGATTCAAAACTTTAATAATGAAGTCTCATTCGAAGAAGTTTCAAAAATTGTATCTAAAAATTTCTCGAGGATGTTTCAATATAAAGATATTGATGAGCAATTTTCACAATTTACACCTAAACAACTTAAGTCAAAAAAAGAATTCAATATAGACAAAATGGTAGCGGATGGAGTTTTCAAACCAACCAGTAAAGGAATTCCAATTACTATCAAAGGAGTTCTACCAAATGAGCCAAAAAGACCTGAATGGATGAAAGTTAAAGCTAATTTAGGAAGCGATTACAGGTCTTTAAAAAATCTATTAAAAGAACAAAAGCTAAACACAGTTTGTGAAGAGGCATCATGTCCAAATATATATGAGTGCTGGTCTATGGGAACGGCAACATTTATGATTATGGGTGATGTTTGCACGAGGGCTTGTGGATTTTGTGATGTAAAAACTGGAAAACCTGGAAGTTTAGATTGGGAAGAACCAAAAAGAGTAGCTGAAAGTGTAAAGAGCATGGGGCTTTCACATGCAGTAATTACATCAGTAAATAGAGATGATTTAAATGATGGTGGTTCTTTATTTTTTGCAGAAACAATAAGAGAAGTCAAAAAACTAAACAATGGTTGTGATGTTGAAGTATTGATACCTGATTTTAAAGGTGATAGAGCAGCAATCAATAATATAATTGAAGCCTTACCAGAAGTAATCAATCATAATCTAGAAACTGTACCTAGGCTACAAAGAGAAATACGAACATCTGCATCTTATGGAAGATCCTTATCTTTATTACATTATGTAAAATCTCAAGGGTTTGAAGGAAAAACAAAAACAGGTTTAATTGTTGGTATGGGAGAAAGCAAGGAAGAAGTAGTAGCTGTGTTAAAAGATATTTCAAAGTTAAATGTTGATATTGTGACTATAGGGCAGTACTTGCGTCCTACTGCAAAACATCGACCAATAGATAGATATGCACCTGAAGATGAATTTCAACACTATAAATTTATTGGTGAGTCTTTTGGAATACCTCATGTAGAGTCTGGTCCTTTAGTCAGATCTTCATACCACGCAAAAGATTCCTTTGCGTCTGTATAGATTCTTATATACTTAAAGCAATGTTTGATAAAGTAACAAAATCTATTCGAGTCATATCTGCAGCAGCTGTTGAAAAAGCAAACTCCGGACATCCAGGAATGCCTATGGGTATGGCAGAAGTAGGTACAGTTCTATTTAAAAATGTTTTAAGAGTTTCAAATAAACAACCTGATTGGATTAATAGGGATAGGTTTGTTTTAAGTGCTGGGCATGGTTCGATGTTGCTTTATAGTTTGCTTCATTTCAATAATTTTGATATTTCTATGGACGATATTAAGCAATTTAGACAACTTGATTCAAAAACTGCTGGACATCCAGAAGTTGACACATCATTAGGTATTGATATAACTACAGGACCTCTTGGACAAGGATTTGCTACAGGAGTTGGACTTGCTTTGGCTGAGTCCTATTTGGCGGAAGTTTTAGGTAAAGACATAATTGATCACCATGTATATGGAATAGTCTCAGACGGAGATTTGATGGAAGGGATATCTTTTGAAGCCGCAGAGTTAGCTGGAGTATGGAAATTAGGAAAACTGATTTATATATTTGATGACAACAATATTTCTATTGATGGCAATGTTGATAAAGTATCTATAACTGATCAAAAGAAGAAATTCGAGTCTATAGGGTGGCAAGTTTTAGAAATTGATGGTCACAACGAAACAGAAATTAAAAATGCAATAGATTTATCAAAAAAAGAAACAAACAAACCTTCCTTAATTATTGCAAAAAGCATAATTGGAAAATTTTCACCAAATAAACAAAATACTAGCTCAATACACGGTGCTCCTCTAGGGAGTGAAGAAATGGATTTATTTTTAGATCAAATTGGATGGGAAGGAGATCCTTTCGAGCATAGTGATGATATTTATGAATATTTTGTTGAAAAAAGATTAGAGGATGCAAATTCTTATGAAAAGTGGAACTCAAACTTAAATAATAAATTAAAAAACGATGAATCATTTAAAAAACTATGGGAGCAGTTTGTAAAAAATGAATTAAATTTTCCAGAAAGTTTTGAAATTCAAGAAGCAGCCACACGTGTTACTGGTGGAAATTATATGAAGTTAATTGGTTTAGAGAATAAATTTGTTTTAGGGGGGTCAGCTGATCTTGCAGCATCAACGAAACAAATTATTAGTGAAGAATCATATTCAAGTAAAAATAGAAGTGGTCAAAATATTGAGTTTGGAATTAGAGAACACAGCATGGCAGCTGTGGTTAATGGAATAAATCTCCATAGTAATTTATTTGCTTTTGGATCTACTTTTTTAGTTTTTTCAGACTATATGCGTCCTAGCATAAGGCTAGCCTCGTTAATGAATTTGAATTCTGCATTTATATTTACTCATGATTCAATATATCTCGGAGAAGATGGCCCAACACACCAACCAGTAGAGCATCTTATGTCTTTGAGACTAATTCCTGGAGTAGATGTAATAAGACCTTCTAATAGCATCGAAACATTATTTGCTTATAAGTATCTATTTTCTAATACGAAAAATCCCAAAGCTTTATCTCTAACACGACAAAATTTAAAATATTTAAATTATGACATTGACTATTCAGAATTCTTAAATGGTGGATTTGTAATTTCAAAAGGAAAAGATTTAACTATTTTTGCATCAGGCTCAGAAGTTAATTTAGCAATTGAAATAAAAGAAATTCTAAAAGACTACTCAGTACAAATTGTGAGTGTCCCGATATTAAATAAATTAACTCCTGAAAAATCTAAGCAGTTGAATAACAATAAATTTACCTTCACCTTAGAGTTAGGAAGATCTACGGGATGGTCAGATTACATAGGCAATGTTACAGAGTCTTTTAGCATAAAGACATTTGGTAAATCTGCTCCGGAAAAAGATTTAGCAGAGTTTTTCAAAGTAAATGGGAAATTTATTGCAAAAAAAATTATAAATTATCTCGACTAACAACCAGTATAAGATTTCATTTCAGATTTAGTTCTGGCCCCAACAACACCATCAGGAATTAATCCAACTTTTCTCTGGAATGATTTAATTGCTTCTTTAGTATAAGAACCAATCTTTCCATCAATTATTCCTGGATTAAAACCATTATTAGCTAAGTATGTTTGAATTTCAGCAACTGAATCAAGCTTTGCAGATCTATTATCTCTTGCAATACATACATTTTCACTTTTACAACCTGTATAAGCCCTCATGGCAGCTTTAGTTTTATTTCCAGCGATTCCATCTGCCAACAAACCGCTTTCTTTTTGAAAGGAAATAATTGCATTTTTAGTTTTTGGACCTGTTTGGCCATCTATTGGTCCTGGATTAAACCCATTATTTGAGAGGAATTGTTGGATGTCTAAAGTTGAATTAATTACAAGCGAACTGTTGTCTTTAGGAACACAAGCATCATTACCGGCATTTGGGTTGGATACTGCTGTTGATGATGCTTCTGATACCTCTCCGCCATTGGCTGTCCAACCTTCCTGAAATGGATTAGAGTCGAATACTGATGCAGAAACCAAAGATTTCTCTACCAATTTGTTTATAATAAATGAAACTTCACCAATAGTAATTTTTCGACTTGGGCAAAACTTATCACTTATGTCACTACAAGGTGGAATAACATCATTTGCAGCAAGTATGTTTATTTCATTGGTCCACTTACTTGCACCTTCATCTGAATATTTATCAATTGAACCAGAAAGATTATTAGTAGTTCCAGCTTTTATAGATTTTACAAGTAAACAAGCTAACTCATCTCTGGAAACTGATTCAGATGGTTGTATTTGAAAAGGACTGCCAAAGCAAACTTGCATTCCGTAATAAGGAAGGGCATTTGTTGCTTTTTGATAAATGCTTTGATCATCGTCACTGTATGCATTTGGCGCATCCAGCGATACACCACCAACAACTGTGGCTACTGCGGCTGCCTCTTCTCTTGATATCGTCTTTGCCTGACAAGCACTTGAAGTTTCATTACAGTTATTCAAGAGGCCTGCTTTAGATAAGTAATTTAACCCATTACTAGAAGTCGCATATTGTGGGGTATCACCGGTAGAGCTTGAAGAATTATCAACGTTACTTGTTGAACTGTTAGCTGTTACAGGTCCAATGTTCAAGTTAGAAACATCTGATTGGCTAGAAGTTTTAAAGTAATGCGATGTAAATCCAAGTTGAGATTTAATATTTCTACCAGATTTTGTGACGGTTTTTGATGCACCATTTTTAAACCCTTTCATAGTCACTTGAAGTGCAGCTCCAGATTCAGCAACTGAAGATACATAGATATCTGTTACAGCATCAAAACACGGAGACTCACCACAAAGAATATTTTTAGAGAGCTGATAAGAGCTAAAGTCATACGACCAAGCAGCTTTTGGATTACCTACTCTATTATCTACTGACCAGGGATCATCGACTGTTTTTAAATAAGGCCAAACTGTGGATGATCCAAAACCTACTGCGTTGTCATTGGTTTTTCCACCAGTTGAAGAAGAGTAAAATGCTTGTATAACAGAGCTTTGAGTATAGCCCCCATCATATGTAATTACTTTTCCAGATGTATTGTTTACAGCCTGTACCCAGTTAGGTCCTGCAATTTCTTTAAGATACCCATAATAATATTGACTAGACGCAGTTGATCCAATGTGACACCAGCAATAGGCTTCCCTTGAACTAGAAAGGCCTGCATCAGTATCAGTTTTTTCACTTGGTATATTTTGTTTCAAATATTGATAAACAGCATAACTTCTTCCCACTAAAGCTTGGGCTTCAAGGGCTTTTACATTCCAATGCGAAGGCATTTCAGCTAATCCATATAGGTATTTCTCTATATTGACAGCTAAAGATACATGAAAGCCACTAGATACATTTTTGCTTCTTAGTTTTAATACACCATGTTTATGCTCTCTTGGTCCAACCCTAATTCTTCCCCCATCAGACCAAGAAATTCCCATATTGCATGAAGCAGGAACTTTTGCTAATAAAGGGTGTCCTGTAAGGTAACAATTTCCATTTGAATAAATAACATTAATCGTAGCGCCGCCACCAATTTTTAGAGGTCCAAAATCTGACTCACATGGGCCATCTGAATTTGCATCAGACTTTATTTTATTAACAGTTTCATCGTTGATTGATCCTGACTGACCAAGCCCAACTGAAGCTTGATAGTTTTTTAAAGCCTCAGCAGTTCTATCTCCAAACGCACCATCAATTGTTCCAGGATCAAAACCTCTTGAGGTTAAAAATACTTGAACACCAACTACTTGTGGTAAATTTGCTTGACAGATATGTAAGGTTGGGGGACTCGATGATGGCAGAGTTGTTAAGTTAATAGATCTAGCATTTCTGGCTAAACCAACCCACAGTGCATTATTGTTGGAGGCAATATCAGGTGATGACAAACTTAAATCGGATAGTTGTTTTACTGATGTGTCTTTAAAATAGTAATTTACAACCTCACTTGAAGAACATGAACTTGTGTTGGAACAAAAGCTTGCACCTAATTCAGTAAGACCTTTTGCACCATATTGACTTAGTCCAACACCATGACCCCAGCCGCTACCTTTAAAAGTAAATGAAACAGAACTGTAGCTTCTCATCGCTTGTTTTGTTGCAGGCCCCACTTCACCATCAGCTGTCAGTCCAACAGTTTTTTGGAAACTTTTTATTGCACCATCAGTTCTAGATCCACTTAAACCATCAATTGGTCCTGGGTTAAACCCATTGCAATTAAGGAATGTTTGAATGTCTTTTAAATTATTTAAAGGAGCTACAGCATTATCAACACATGATAAATAAGGGTTTGTTGGAATTTCGTAAGCATGAACATGATTCTTTTCTTTATTAGCAAACAAAAATGTTGTAATAAAAATTGCAAAAAATAAAACGATTTTTAAATGACCCTGTTTCATTATTTCATTTTAGGGGAGTTAAATAAAGATTTCATAATTCATGGCTATTTTTCCAGTTTTTAAATAATTTTACAGAGAATAAGTAAAGAAGGTAACTGAAGTGAGAAAGATATGTAACTGGAAATAAAAGACCTCTAAAATTTTCAAATATATTAGGGGGTATAAAAAATACAGTAATAAAAAGATACATACCAAGTAATTTACTTTTTTTAAAAGCATCTAAAGCAATTGAAAACAATACAAAATATGATATCAATGAAAAAATAAGCAAAGGAGAAAATAATAAAGAGGGATTCTTAGAAGTCATTCTGAGATAAAGGATGAATAAAACAGAAATTACTAAAGCATTACGACTATTATTTTTTATAATATTCTTAAACACATATATTATTGTAAATAACATATGCAATTGAGTGAATTCACCTACATTTTTTTAACACTTTGTATACCTTTTTTGATATATATAGTGCGTTCAACTAATCCCAAAAAAGGATTTAGCATATTATTTGTTGCTATTATTTCAGTAAATATTTTTCTAATTTTTAATAATTTTTCCCAAATAGGAGTATTTTTTTTAGCATTTTATTTGATTTCATATACAAGAAACGAAAAATTTTATTATTTATTTCTGGCTTTTGTGTCTTTCATAGTTTCTTCAATAAATGTCATTGGTATCAATAATGTTAAAAATCTCATTCCAATTTTATTAATATCGGCTGTATTTTCGTCAATGATGATTGGTCATTGGTTCCTTGTAGATCCTACAATTAATCGTGAAGGCATGAAAAACGTTGCGAAGTTTTCTATGTATCTTTCATTTATTCTCTCATTGTCTGTATTTGCAAATATATATGAAAGTTCGACAGTATTTTTTAATATTGTGGGTAATGAACTATTAAATAATGTAATTGTATTTTTATTTATTTCAGCAGGGATACTTTCATATGCATCGTTTAAATCTTTACAAGAAAAATCATATACTGGAGTTATGGCTAGTACAGGGTTGAGTTATTTGTCGCTCATCGTTTCATTGGGAGCTTCTGGAACACTTATACTTTCTTTATAACACTATTCTTAGGTAATGAAGATTTATACCAAAAAAGGCGATAAAGGTGAAACTAGGCTTTTATATGGAGATGCGGTATCCAAAGACAGTATAGAACCTGAGGCGTATGGATCTGTCGATGAATTAGTTGCTGCCTTGGGATTAATCAGATATGAAAAAGAATTACCTCTTGAGACTAAGGAAGTAGTTTTAAGGATTCAAAGAGAACTATTTGTTGTTGGAGCAGAGTTGGCAACTTCAAAAAAGAGTAGATCAAAGTTAAAACCAGCTGAGACACTTGTTACAAACAGAATGGTAGAAAGCCTTGAAAAAGATATAGACTATTTAACTGATAAGAATGGAATTCCAGATTTTTTTGTAGTTCCAGGTGAAAATAGTATTTCTTCAAAATTTGATTGGTGTAGAGTTGTATCACGAAGAGCTGAGAGAAAATGTGTTGCATGGAAAAAAATAAATGAAATCGAAGACACTTTTGTCTTAATATATCTAAATAGACTATCTGACTTATTATGGATGATGGCGAGAGATTTTGAAAAAGAATGGACATCAAGTAAATGAACATTGAAGTTTTACTTACAGATCAAGTTAATGAAAGCATTGATAGTTATGATGAAAATCGTATTTTGTTTGAAGCCAATAAATTTGAAGCTAAAAAAAATCAAATGTTTTATATGTCAAACTACAACTCAACAGATGAGACGGCGTTTCTCATAGTTGGTACTGATGGTTGCAAATCAGAATATGATTTTGTAAATCTCGGAGCATCAATTGGTAAAAAAATCAATAATGATTGTGATTTGAAATTAACCGCTATTGCTGAAAATTTAAATATGTATCTAATTGAATTAGGAATAATGCTATCTACATACCAATTTGAAAATTTCAAATCAACAAAGTCTCCAGAAATAAATATAAATATTTTAAATAGTGAATTCTCAATAGAAATTGAAAATAAAGTCAATTCAATATTTTGGGTTCGAGATATGGTTAATTTTCCAGCACTAACTAAATCTCCAGAATTTTTTCAAACCAAGGTTGAGGAATTAATTGATGGATTAAACATTAGTTTTAAATCGTATGATGAAAAATGGATTAAAGAAAATAATATGGGAGGTGTTATTGGAGTATCTCAAGGCTCCGAAAGGTCTCCAAAATTTCTAGTTGGAGAATATAATCCAAAAGCAAAAAAGCAGATTTCATTAATAGGTAAAGGTGTTTTGTTTGACTCAGGTGGACTCTCTCTGAAATCTCCTGCTGGTATGGAAACAATGAAAACAGATATGGCTGGTGCTGCAACTGCTTGGGGCATAATTGCACTAGTAGCAAAACAAGGTTTAGACATAGGCTTGAAAGTTTATACTCCCATAGTTGAAAATATGCCTAGTGGCACTGCAATTAGGCCAGGCGATATCTTAAACATGAGAAATGGTAAAACAATTGAAGTTATAAATACCGATGCTGAAGGCAGATTGATCATGGCAGATGCATTAGCTTATGCTAGTGAGAGCAAGCCAGACATAATATGCGATGTTGCAACGCTTACTGGTGCAGCGTATGTTGCACTAGGCGTTGAAATTGGAGCGGTTTTCTCAAATAACAAAAACACCCTTGAAAGCTTTCTAGATTCTAACAATGATGCATTTGAAAATTACCATGCACTCCCATTAGAACAAAGTTATAAATCGCTTATTAAATCTGAAATAGCTGATATGAAAAATTCTGGTGGAAGGTTTGGTGGAGCAATAACAGCAGCTTTACTTCTTGAAGAGTTTGTTGATGATCTCAACTGGATTCACTTAGATATTGCTGGACCAGCAAGGTCAAGGTCTAGTAGTTCTATATATCCAGAGGGTGGTACAGGATTTGGAGTTCTTGGCTATTTTAACTTTCTAGCTAAAGAAGCAAATAATTAAGAGTCATCTACAGAGTTTTCAACTATAAATATCAGCGTGTCTCCAGTTGACATAGTTGCTCCTTGAGCAACATTAGTTCCAATAACTTTTCCTTCGCACCCCTGGATATCACTTGATTCAAAATTTTTCTTTAAAAATAAAATTACATTATTTTCTCTCATGTAAGTTTTGATTAAATCTTCAGCTTCATCAGGTGTAAATTCACAAGGTGGAATATTTGGTATAGGAGCAGAGAACTTTTGCCCTGAAACTTCTAGTTCAATTACTGTACCTTCTGGAACTTCTTCATCTACTTCGATGCTCTGAGTTAAAACCAGTCCAGGTGCTTCTTCCGAATCTACAAGCTTTATATCTGGTAGTAGATAGTTTGAAAATGCAATTTCTTCTGCAATCAAAACGTTAAGTCCTGTAAGTTCTGGAATAAAAACAGTAGGTATCTCATAATATTTCTCTAAATCACTTGGGTCACTAGGCCATTCTAAAACTGGAAGATTTTCAACTACTTTTGTCATGAATTCTTTCCACATTGGTGCAGGAACTCGACCTCCTGATACATTTCTTATTACTTCGCCATTAATTTCTACATCAGTCAATGGAAGTTGTTCTTCAGCAAATCCAATCCATACAGATGAGGTATATTGAGGAATAAATCCTATAAACCATGCCTCCCTAAAACCTTGGTGAGTACCAGTCTTTCCAGCAATAGGTCTGTCATCAAGCACTGCTCTTGTTCCTGTACCAAATTGTGCAGCTACTTCCAATGTTTTTCTTACAGCAGCAGCAGCTCCTGGATCAGGTATAGAAATTCGCTGAGAAACTATATTTTGATACAACACATCTCCATTTGAGTCTTCTATTCTTTCAATCAAGTAAGGTGGTGCTAATACACCATTAGTAGCAAAAGAAGAATAAGCCGATGCAATCTCTATAGGTGTTACAGCACCAGCACCAAGGGTTAGTGAAATAACCGGATCAATCTCAGAATCTATACCTATTCTGTTTGCAGTTGATGCAAGTTTTTCACCACCTAGTTCCGATGCCATTTGAGCAAAAACTGTGTTTATTGATCTTCTGGTAGCTTCTTCTAATGAAATCATTCCTGAGGTATCTAAAAGTTTTACAGATCTGTTGTACTCACTTTTGTCACTACAAGGTTTAAATATGTATTGTGTTTCACTTTCAGTATCAATTTGTGTGGTATTTGCTTGTTGCTCAATTAACTCTGGATTCGAAATTACTATTGTGCCTTCTGGAAAATTAACGTTTTCTGTATCCTCTTGGTAAATAATAGGATTACCCTCTTCATCAATTTGATTTAAAGCTTTACCAATTTCAATTAGTTTTTCTTCTTCGTCTTCTATCTCATCTATATTTGATATAAGTGGAAATTGTTTAATAAAGTCAAGATTTTTTATATCTTCAATATGATAACCAACACATTGGAGTTCAATAGCTCTATCTTGTGCAGGAATTTTATTTAAATAACGATCGGCGGTTATTGAAGTGCCATAATTTCTTACTACCCATTTTGTCCCCACTCCATCAGGAGCACACGGGTAACCACAATCTATTTCAACGGGACTTCTTGAGTCTCTGTAACTATATAATTTAGATCCAGATTCTAAAGCGGCTAATAAAGTAATTGGTTTAAAAGCTGAACCAGGATTTCTTTTCCCCTGAGTTGCGAGGTTATATTGTTCTTCTTCAAAAGGAATTCCTGAAGCCATCACTTCAATACCACCAGTTAAATTATTTAATAAAGTAATTACCCCAGTTGGTTTAGGTTCATCATTTTCATCATCAAAATTTTCTGAAGGTACCCATTTATTTAATATCTGATTGGCATGTTTTTGGTATTCAAGATTTAAAGTTATATAAACACTTAAACCACCTCCTCCGGTACAGGAAGTATCATCAGATGGACAACCAAATATTTTCTTTTTTCTCTCTTCTTTTGTATTTCCTAAAACAGCAAATTGAGGGTCATTTAGTAGTTGTCTTTTTACCTCCGCCACAACATGTTCTGCTTGCGAATCAACTTGAACTGATTCGATAACATTAAGAGGAGCAAGCTTAGCTGATCTAGCTTGGATATCCACTATAAAGCCTTCTTTGAGCATTATATTTAAAACATCATTTCTTCTCTCGATAACTCTCTCAGGGTATTTTCTAGGATTGTAATAAGCTGGGCTTCTAATGATTACAACCAGAGTTGCTGCTTCATCCAATGTGATGTCACGTATGTCTTTACCAAAGTATTCATATGCAGCAGATTGTATACCGTATGCTCCAGAACCCCAGTAAATTGAGTTTATGTAGTATTCCAAAATTTGGTCTTTTGTATATCGTCTTTCTAACTCAGCTGCTACTACTGCTTCTGCAACTTTTCTTCTCACTGAGATTTCATCACCAACGAATGATTGTTTTGCAACCTGAGAAGTGATTGTTGACCCACCACGTGTAACACCTCTTAAATTATCAAGGGCAGCACTTAAAATAGCAACAAAATCAACCCCTTCGTGAAGGTAATAGTTACTATCTTCAGCAGCAAGTAATGTATTGATGACAAATGATGGAACCTCCGACAATGGAATTGGATCTCTGTTTAATCCGTCATGCAATTCATCCAAAATTTGATTGTCAGATGTAATAATTGTTGATGGCTCAGATAGTGAGACGAAATTTAAAACCATTCCCTCAGCTCTTGGTAAAAACTTTTCTTCTAGATTTGTAACAACTTCCATACTTGATTTAATAGGTAAAAAAACGAAGAAACCAACCCAACCTGCTAATAAAATACTCGAAATAAGAATTATAAAACCTGCAACATATCTTGATCCGTATCTAGTTTTAGATTCTAAATTATGTATTTGTGCCATATGAAAATGATAACCTCAATAGTGACAAACTATTACTTTGTACAGCTAAATTTCTAGCCTTATACACCTTAATATTGTACAATTGTACCGATGGAATATTCACCTGGTTTAAGAGGAGTCATTGCGGGAGAAACAGCAATCTCTACGGTTGGTAAGGAAGGTACTTCACTTAGATATAGAGGCTATGACGCAACCGAGCTTACATCTAAAAATACTTACGAAGAAGTAGCGTCTCTAATTCTTACTGATTCCATAGAGGATAAAAATTTTAAGAAAAGTTTCTCAAAATATTATTTAGAAACCACAAAAGACGCTAAATTAAATGAATTACTTGGAGAGATTAAAGAAAAACTTCACCCTATGGATGTTGTCAGAACAATTGTTTCATACAAAGGTGAATTGACGAAACTTAGAAAAAAAAGTTTAGATAATGAAGATAAAACTGAGTTGTCAGCCAGGATCACAGCAATAGTATGTTATATTATTGCTTCTTACCACCAAGAAGCATGTGATGAGCTAGACAAACAGTACTTGGTGGCAAGTTCTCTTTTGCCTAATGGAACATCAAAAGAAAAATTAGAAGCTTTAGATGATATGTTGATTTTATATGCTGAACATGGGTTTAATGCTTCAACCTTTGCA
>Ga0181570_10002610_pt1 | contig 14217 bp, 10 predicted proteins | sample 101ome_18_FD_148667 | JGI IMG/M metagenome (GOLD analysis project Ga0181570, IMG submission 148667) | Coastal salt marsh microbial communities from the Groves Creek Marsh, Skidaway Island, Georgia - 101406AT metaG (spades assembly) | ecosystem: Environmental > Aquatic > Marine > Intertidal zone...
ACGACGACGACGACGACGCCAACTTGGCCGAACCCCGATGCGAATAATTATTCCGCGTCGCCCCGTCGTCGTCGCGGGGTCTCATCGACGTCGCGTCGCGCACTGAAGACGCCGACGCGCATTCATGGCGCCGAACCGTCACTCGCGGACGCGCGTCGTCGCGGTAGGAACTCGGCGATGCCGTCGATACCGGTCCTCGGTGGACCGTCGTCGAGCGCGGCGAGAACGCGAAGATCCAAGCAGCGACGGGCGTCGGACGCGGCGGCGGCGAAAGCGACGGCGGAGGAGTCGCGAAGGAACGCACCGTTGGAACTGCCGCGGTTGGATGACTTTAGCGTGGAACAGAATTCAGCGAGGTTTATACGACGGAGTCGGTGGGTTTCGGTGGATATCGGGGCGTTTCCGGTGCGTGCGTAGACGTTCTTTATAGATTTTTTGCGTCGTCGTCGTCGTCGACGCGGGACTCGGTCGACGCGGGTTCGGTTGGTTCGTCGGCGTTTGATTGCGATTGTTGAATTGCCGCGCGGCGCGAATCGTCGGTACTGACGGTGGGTTGGTTCGCATCTCGCCTTCTCGTGTAGGTGTTTCGGTTTAATTGGGTCGTGACACTCGTCGCGACGGCGACGTTGTGGAGTTTTACGTGTGGGGTGCTCTTGCGGGAGGATGACGCGGCGACGTTTTTCGCGAACGCGACTTCATTCATTTCTAACAACTTTACGTGGTTGTACACGTTTACGCAAAACGCGTGGCTCGGGGTGATTTTGTACGTACTGTTGCGAAAAAAGTACGCGAGCATCAAACTCGGACAGCCGGACGATAAACCCGATTTCTCCGATGCCGTGTGGTTCATTCTCATATTCACGACTGGGTTGGGAACGGGAATCTTTTACTTTGGCGTGAGCGAACCGATGTACTATTATCGATCGGACGCAGGGTTGACGGACGACAAGACAAACTATCTGGCCAAGATACCCTTCATGAATGACGATCAACGAGCGACGATGGCGATGTTTATGACGTTTTTCCACTGGGGATTGCATGGATGGAGCGTTTACATTCTCATCGCGTTGACGCTGAGCGTCGTGACGTATCGTCTGGGCCGTCCCATGACGATTCGACAGGCTTTTTATCCCCTCTTTGGTGATTACGTGAACGGACTGTTTGGAGATTTAATCGACGCACTTTCGATTGCGTGCACGACATTTGGTCTGTGCACGTCCCTCGGTCTCGGGGCGGCGAGTATGAATGCCACTCTGCACCGAATGAACAAGGACATCGCGATTGACTCAATCGAAATACAAAGCGTCATCATCTGGGGAATCACGGCGCTGACAACCATGGCGGTCATTTCTGGTATCAACCGTGGGATGGTGTACCTCGCGCTCACCGCCTTTATGATTTTGTCCTGTCTCGTCCTACTTTTATTCATGCAGGATAACACGTTTTACCTGATAAACTCGTTTGTGCAGTACGTCGGCACGTACATACAATACTTTATCCTCGCTGGATTTGACAACGACGCGCTGCCGGTTCAATCATACGAGTACGCGTCGGGGGTAAATCCGCTCTGGGGCGCGACCGGTCTCAAGTCTAAGATTGAGACCGCACTGAACGATACCTTTGCCGATCCAGTTGAGTATTACGAGAGTTCTCCAAATTGGTTCATGGATTCATGGACGGTGTTTTACTGGGCTTGGTGGATCACGTGGGCACCTTTCGTAGGCATGTTCATCGCAAAGATTTCGCGAGGGCGTACGATTCGTTCGGTAATCCTCGTCGGTATGTTTGCACCGATGTTTTTAGGCTTCTTTGCGCTCAACGTTTTGGGCTCGCTGGGCATCAAAATGCAGCGCACCGCCGAGCTTGCTCTAAAACATGCGCCCGACTGGAGGAAGGGTGTCGTCAACTGCGGAGGTCTGGGTTATCTAAATAACGAGCCATCGTCCGATGAAGCCAAAGCGCTCGCTGACGTGGGTTACTACGCTCTGTCTTGTAGGAAATCTACAGACAGAATTCTCGACGTGCTCGAACCGTACAAGGAACTCAAAACATTTTTGCAAACTCTAGTCTTATTGGGAGTGATCGTCTTCTTCGTGACGTCTTCAGACGCTGGCGCATTCGTAGATGATATTATAGCTGCGAACGGTCACGCGAATCCGCCTGTCCTGCAAAAGGTTTGGTGGTCCATCACTCAAGGCGCCGTCGCACAATCCTTGCTCAGCGCAAGCAAAACAGGTTTGTCGACAATTCAGTCTGTCAGTATTTGTGCAGCCTTGCCGTACACTTTCGCGTTGAACTCCATGTGTGTCGCACTATTTAGAGCGTGCGATGAAGCCATAGATGATCCAATTCACATGGCTCAGAGAAAAGGATTCAGCACGAGCATCGTAGACGTGTTTGAAAACTTTGCCGGGCCAGATGGCTCTACAGAATCAAAACTCATGTCAACCAGAGAGAGATTGAGATTGCTCGTCAAGTGCATCTTCAAGCCGTACGACGTGATTTTGATCGCAGCGCTTGAACTCTTTTCACCCAGAGTTTTGACTGTCGTATCCGTCTGCGCTTCGGGATGTTACTATCTTTGGTTTATGTGCTTGTGCATTTCACCAGTGAGCGCGGCTTTGACTCCTCTCGCCTGGTTGTTTTACATAATTTTCGTGGTGGCGATCACATCGGTGCGTTACAACTTGCGCAAAAAATGGAACGTCATAGGGAATCCGATGGATGATCTCATCGTTTGCTTCTTCTTCTTCCCGTTCGCGTTGGCCCAAATGCAACTCGAAGTTCAAGGGCATACGGGACGAGCGTGAGGCACAACCAAGTTGACGGCGAGCAGTGTGCCAGAATGTGTTAAATGTAATTTAAAAATCGCTAGTCAAAGTGCTCTTAATGTTTCTAATGGTAGATGAGTGTAAATCTACGCCACAGCCGTGGCTCGCCTCGTCGGAGTCTTTCGGCTCGGCGTCTTGCGCGGCGCGCTACGGCTTGGAGTCTTGCGCGGCGTAGTTGTCTTCTTTGAAGACGATTTTCGCACGGGAGTGCGCGCGCTTGCTTTGCTAGGTGTCTTGCGAGCCGTACGCGTAGGCGTCTTTTGAACTTTGGCCGTCGCTCCTCCCCAGTTGGCGGCATAAATATCGTTCAATTGCTCTTGAAGCATGTGAATGAAATACATGGTGCAATGCATTGGAATGGCGTACGGCAAAGCGGCGCGGAAGCTCTCCATTTTGTGAATTCCTAAAAGACCAACCATGCTGCCGATGATCATCGGATGCGGGATAGAGTTGTAAGGGAAGCAATCGACGAAATTCGGTTTCACTTCGCCCAACTCGACACCAAAGTACGTTTGATCAACGCCGAGCGCGACGACGGCGGAGGTGCTGAGTCCGTAGCCCAAGACAATCATCGCGAGAGAGATTGCATCAAACTGGAAGTTTCTCAGATAGTTCACCGCCAAGTGAGACAAGGCTAATGTTTTCCAGAAGATGACGTTGCGCTTGAACATACCAAAGTTGATGCGATCTCGCACATGGTACGTGGCAATGTACATGCAGTAGTGCGTGTACGACGTCATCGCAAAGAAGAAGTACGGATGGATCAACTTGCCAGCCGCGTACATGGCGGCGACGCTGGCGATGTTGCTGAACCCGGCGTACTTGGAGACGAGGAACACCGCGTTAGTCACGGTCAAAACCATAAAGGCCATGAAACGCCAGATGCCCGTCGGATGAATAGTGTTCAAAAAGAGACGTCGAGCAACCGTGTTGTACATTACGGACAAATGCAAGAGCGCCTCGCCAAATTTGCCAAAGCACTTCGGGTAAACGCAGTAGTGCAGCTTCATCGTGATGCGACGATCCGGATTTTCAACCGGCTTGTCGGCGATGACGTGGATTTCTCTGTGGAAATCAAAGCCCACGACGTCGCCGTCGGAAAGGCAGGATCGAGAACCTTCGTGAGTGAAAATGGTTTCAACCTTCACGTTTTCATTCACGGCGAGCATGCAACGATACAAAAAGCAAAACGGATACACAGCCCACGGACCGTCGCAGTGTTCCATGTAAAAGACGGTGTCAGAGTTCTTGTTGTGGTGCGAAGATGCGACGTAAATTTCATTCATGCCGTACACGGGCTTGACGACCCACGCATCCGGGCGGAAGCGGTCGGCAAACATCTTCTCAATCGGCTCAGAGTGCACAATGTGAGAGAAAGCCTCTCTCTCCTTGTCCGCGAGCTTGACGTGCCACCAGTGCGCGGTGCACGTGCGATCGGGATCCTCCTTGGTGACAAAATCTTTTATCACTCTGAGCGCCCCCCTATCCTTAGCGCTCGTCAGCTTGGCTCGTACGACGTAGTTGTGCGCCACGATCCAGCTCAAAAAGCTCTCTCGCATGTGCATCACCGCGTCGAGACACAACGGAAGCAAATAAAATGTGTGCTCGAGCAAAAGCGCGGGCCAATTGGAAAACTTCATATAAGACCCTTGGTACGTCTTCTCCCCCGTCGCCAGGTGCGCCAGCTCTTGTCCGACGTACGCGCACGCGAAAATCACCCCAATCTCCTTCAGCCCGCACGCATCGCTCAACATCGTTCCGCCGTACACGATCCCGCACCACAACGCCGTCGTGCACGCCTTGAGCATCATGGACGCATCCGTAAACGCAATTAACGCCCCAGCGTACGCCCAAAACGCGCCTCGCGTCCAAACCGCTCCTAGTCGTTCCTCGATCGCCCCCACGCAGCACGCCATGGCCACCGGCGTCGTGATCAAGTGCAAAAAGACGTTGAACGAGTTGTTATGGTACGTTCGGAATTCAACCGCCGTCTCAGAAAACCGTTTCATCGTCCTCGTCGTCCTCGTCGTCGTCGGTTTACGATCGATCAATCAATCCAAGCGCAGATCTGATTTTGATTTTGGATTATTATTATTCCTTCAGTGTTCGTCCGTCCGTCCGTTCCCCGACCTTTCGTTTCCGTCCGGTCGTCCGTTCGTCCGTTCGTTCGCTCGTTCAAACGCGCGTCCTACCCGTGCGCTCAAACGCACGCCGGGAACGACGTGGTGTTCGCGCGCGTCGGCGTGTGCCGTCGATCATAATCATAATCACAATCAAAGTCAGAGTCACCCATCATCGTTTTCGAAACGTTATCCGAAAATCGGACATGTGGAACAACATCGCGACTACGCGGGCGTTCGCGTTTCAACGGAAGGAAGCGAGACGAGCGATCGAACGCGAGGACGGGCCCGGGAACTAGGGACACGGGATGCGGCGCGCGACGACGCGTGGTTGTTTACATCTTCTTATCCGCCTTGGATGCGCGTAAAAACTCGTCGTAGGCTTTTTGAAGCGCGGCGCGCTCGTCGAGCGAGTCTTCGGCGTCGGCGTCGGCGTCGGCTCGGGATTCGGCGACGCGGGCGGCGCGCTCGGCAGCCTCGGCGGTGACGACGTCGGTGTCGATGGCGGCGACCCATCTGTCTTTTTGCTTGAGCTTGTCAGCCTCGGCGCGAGCGCGACGCTCGGCGCGGCGGCGAGCGCGCTTTCGGCGGCTGGCGCGAACGCCGACGGAAAGAATCGAAGCGAGGACGAGGGAGGTGGCGAAACCGGCGGTGGCGTACCCACCCGCGTCCAAGCGGAGAGATGATGGGATCTTCTTTGGAAGGGACCAGCCTTGGGATTGCGCGGCGGTTCGAGTCTTTTGTGACTTGGCTGGCGGCGCAATCTTGACGACGGGCTTGGGCGCTTCCTTTTTGATCTTCTTTGGCGCGGGCGACGCCCGCTTGGGCGTCGGCGCTTTCTCTCTCGAAGTAAATACACTCTTGATGGACAGAATCTTGTTGTACGCGCCATCAACAACGCTATCGGCGGCATCCGCGGCGCGCCATTTGAGGTCTTCAATGTAATTGGCTCGTTCCTCGGCGCGAATCGCCTTCAATCTCGCAGCTTCTTGCTCCTTCATCGTCTTCAGTCTCGCAGCTTCTTGCTCCTTCATCGCCTTCAGTCTCGCAGCTTCTTGCTCCTTCATCGCCTCTTCTCGCGCCTTGGCCTCCTTTTCCTTGGTTTCTCGCGCCTTTTTAGCTTGCGCTTCAGCCTGCTTCCGCTTCTCCGCCGCAGCCTTTTGCTCCGCAGCGGCGGCATCCGCTTTGGCTTTGGCTTCCTTTGCTCTGCGTGCTTCGGCGTCGCGGGCTTGTTTTTCCGCCTCCTGCGCGCGCTTGGCGGCGAGTTCCTCCTTCTCGCGTTGTGCCTTCAGAACGCGCGCCTTCTCCTCAGCTGCAGCCATTTCTTGCGCGCGAGCTTGCGCTTTCATCTCTTCCATGACTCTGCGTTCGTTTTCCTCCGCCTGGATTAATTCTGCGCGCAGTTGCGCGGCTTCCTCGGCCGCGCGTGCCTGCTCCTTCTTCAATCGCACTTGCTCGGCGAGTCGCTCCCGGCGCTCTAAGCGTCGAGCTTCAATAACTTCTCTGAGCTTATCCGCAGCCTCATTGCGGACTGGTTGCCAACCCGTCTTTCTCGAAGCGACGGGTTTTCGAAACGTCGGTCTGGCGACGCTCGGCTTGGCCGCCGTTTTCTTCTTCTCGGCAGCCTCCACTTTCTTCCTCTCCGCCGCTTCAGCGGCTTCTTTCGCCTTGGCTTCCTTCTCCGCCGCTTCTTTCGCCTTGGATTCCGCCGCTTCTCGCTCTTTTTTCGCAGCCTCTTCCTTTCTCTGCCGCTCCGCCTCGCGTTCGGCGATGACGCGCTTCTCTTCTTCGAGCGTCTTATCTCTCACCTCCTTCGTCTGCACCTTCATCATAAAACCCAACCCGTCTTTCGACGATGATTGATCACCACTCTTCTGCTTCGTCCTCTTCTTATCATCACCCCCCTTGGACTCCACCCGCGTCGTCGCATTCGTCGTCCGTCTCGAGCGTCTCCCCGAACGACTCGCCGACGATTCCGTCCTCGCTTCTCTGGCGCGCTTGGCGTACGCGCAATACGCCAAAAACAACGTCAACGCCGCCACATCCCGCGCCGTCTTGGACTTTTCATTCTGACCCTTCTTCGACGCCGCCGCGACGACCACTCGCGTTTTCTCCCGGCGTCGTCGTCCTCCGGACCTCTCCCCGGCTCGGCTCGAAGCGAGCGCCGAACGCCGCCGCTCCGCGTACGGAACCAAAGACGACGTCGCCCTTTGCCCGCCGGAGGTCCGGGCGCACCCGACACCGGCGCGCGTCGTCGTCGCCATCGACGACATCATCATCTATCGACCGACCCGTCGACTTTTCCGTCGTCCACCGCGTCGCGCGAACAGCGTTTCAATCCAAAAATGAATTCAATCAACTCTAGGTGACGTTTTGAACGATCGGATTCGGTGTTCGTTCGTTCCACGTCCGTTCCCCCGGGTCGTCGGGGCGTTCGCGCGGACCGCGTCGTGGCAAAAACGCGCGCGCGGGATTCCAAATCGCGTCGCGTCGCGTCGCGCGTCCGTCGTCGTCGTTCCGCGTCGGACAGTGTCGCCCACGGGAGCGAATGCGAAACGGATCGGTTCGTTCGGTTTCTCAGAAAATCCGCTATGTGTCGAGTCATGAACCGTCAAATAGCGAGGGACTACCTGAAAATCCACAGACAGACAGCGACGGGGCGACAGAGCGACGCGCGGTCGCGTCGGCGATGGGTCCCGCGAGCGCGGTCGTCGTCGCGCCTTTAGTGGCGCGCGCGTCGTCGTCGTCTTCGTCGTCGTCTTCGTCGTCGTCGGCGGCGGCGGCGCGGGCACAGCGAAGGAAGGGGCAGAGAGGAAGACGACGTGTGGTGGCGTTCGCAGAGGACGGTTCGACGACGCCTTCGTCGTCGTACGTCTCGATACGCGGACTCGGGTACGCCCCGGCGGGGGCGGGGAAGACGGTTTTAGAGGGTGTGGATCTCGCGCTGCCGAGGAAAGGGTTGACGCTCGTCGTCGGGCGGTCGGGAACGGGGAAGAGCACGCTCTTGACGTTGCTCGCGGGACTAAGCGAGCCGACGTCTGGGAGCGTGACGCTCGGTGGAGGCGACGGCGGTACCGGTGTCGACGGGGTGGGTGGTGGTAATTCTCACGTCGGGACTCCGTCGGCGGAGCGGTTGAGCAAGGTGGGGATCGTGTTTCAGTTTCCAGAGCGACACTTCCTGGGGAAGACGTTGTTGCAAGAGCTGACGTTTGGATGGCCGCAGTCGCAAAACGCATTCACGAAGAGACGAGAGTTGGCGTACAGGATGAACGATGCGTTGCACTCGGTGGGGATGGAGCACATTCCTTTGGAGACGGAGGTGCGCACGCTTAGCGGTGGGTATAAGAGGCGATTGGCGCTGGCGATTCAGCTCGTGCGTAACCCGGCGGTGCTCTGCCTGGACGAACCGCTGGCGGGTTTAGATTGGCAGACGCGCGCAGAGGTGACGGCGCTGCTCGATGAGCTCAAGAGAGAGCGTGCCGTCATCGTTGTTTCACACGACGTCGAGGAGATTCAACCGATCGCTGATAGGGCGTATCGTATGGGCGCCATGGGTCGGTTGACGGATGTCAGCGACGAGCTCGCGGGCGCTCGCGCTACGGCGTTCGGCGCCGCGCAAGAGGCGTTCCCAGACTTTGATTGATTCTGCGCGTCGCGGGTGACGGATTAGAAGATACGCAAAACTGTAGATGTGCTATACCTAGATGATTTGATTTATCCTGTATTGCGACGATCGATTTCATAGACTTACAAGTCGAGAATGCCCTCTGGACTCGCCACCGCGACGAGTCTCCAGCTCCCTTTACCTTCATTTCCCCCCATGACACCGACCCAACCGTCGTCACCCTCGTACGTCTTCTCTAACAGAGCCGCGGTGGCCACTTGCAACCTGACGTCGCGTCCGCAAAACTCCCCCGCGGCTTCCTCCATTCCCTTGTTGTGTCCGACGCACATGATGGTACGCACGTCCGCCGACAACATCCCGACGCCGCATTCGTCATCCGCACTCAAAATCTTTTCGCTCGAGCTCTCATTCGTCGCCATCGTCGATCGAGTCACCTCCTGCACCACGCACTCGCTCAAGTGTTGTCTCAACTGCCCATCCAAAGACGCAAAGTGATACAACGACCCGAGATAGAGCGTCGACGCCTCCGCCCCAAAACTCCCATCCACCTCTCTCATCATCTCCAGCGTCTCCTTCGACCGCGCGCTGTTACTACATATCGTAAAATCAGGCAACCACCCCGCAGATCTCACGTTCTCCGCCGTTTTCTTTGCCAAATCCCGCCCCTCCGCCGTGAGCGGACGCTCCGCGTCTCTCGAGTTGGCGTCCGCCCACGACGACGCCGAGTGTCTCAGCATGACCAATCTGTACGTCTTCCCACCCACCGGCGCCCCACCCGCGCGCATCGCGACGTCCCGACGACGACGACGACGTCCGTCGCGCACCTTTTCTTCGCCTTCACCACCCCACGCGGAGGGTCGTCGCGCGCGCGCCGCGCGCGTCGTCTTCATCGTTGAGACGGTGCCGACGCGTCGGGCATCGATCGAAGACGAAACCGTCGTCGCGCGCATCGCTCACGCGGCGAAGGAACCGTGGAAACCAAGGGGAGGGATGAGAGATTGAACCGAACGATTCGGTGCGTCCGTCGCGCGCGAGTCGTGCGGGACGACGCGTCTCGAAGTGTCGTCAAAGGATTTGATTTCGTTTCGTAACAACCAGACGACACACACCGACGGACGAACGGAACGGACGCGCATTCATGGCGACGCGCACCGCGTGTCGACGAGGACTCGCATCGTTGGCGTCCACGTCGTCGTCGTCGCTGAGGTTTAAAGAGGCGCTGTTGGTGGTGAAGACGACGCCGTTGACGGAGTACACCTCGCTCCTCGGTTCGGGTGAGTTGTACGGAAGCCCGAGGTATGAACGCGTTCGGGCGCGGCACGAGACGCACAGAGCGAGCGTGAAGGCGATAAAAGCGGCACTGAGGGAACGAGGGGTGAAGTACCGGTGCGTGGAGCGACATGCGTTGAGCGTGGATGCGGTGGAAGGGGCGGATTTAGTCATGGCGTTGGGAGGCGACGGAACGACGCTCATAGCGGCGCACCACGTGTTGACGCCGGATACACCGGTTTTGGGAATCAATACCGATCCGGCGACAAAGGATGAGCTCACGAGGATGTACATGACGAATCTGTGCGTGGACGAGCGCAGATCGACGGGGCATTTGTGTGTGGCGAATAGGTTTGACGCCGAGCGCGTGTTGGACGACGCGCTCTTCGGACGGTTGGAACCGACGCGGTTGGCAAGAATACGCACGACGGTGAATGGAAAGACGCTTCAGCCAGCGCTGAATGACGTGCTGATTTGTCATCCATCGCCCGCGGCGGTGAGTAGGTACAGCTTGAAGCTGGGTGGAAACGACCCAAATTCGCAGAGGTTCTTTCACGTTCGGAGCTCTGGCGTGCGGACGTGCACGGCGAGCGGATCGACGGCGGCGATGTACTCGGCGGGGGGAGAGATCATGCCGCACGATTCAACAGCGATGCAGTACATGGACCGCGAACCGATTCATTACGATCACGCGCCGCCACCGAGCAGTGGGCACGGGTATTACACGCGAGGAGAGAGGATGCGATTACAATGGAATTCTCGCGTCGGCACCGTGTACATCGACGGAGCGCACGTGAAGCACGACGTCGTACTCGGAGACGACATCGAGATGGCGTCAGACGCGCCAGAGCTGAGCCTGTTCGTCTCGCCTTGGTTCAAAGAGGCGAGACGGTTCAATCGAATGGAAAAGGCGTTCAAAGTGCGCGAATCGTGGGGCGCCTCGGCGAATTGACGGTTCGACACTGGCGCGATAGTTTCACGTTTTAATCATCACACTGCGCTAGGATACAACCGAACGGCAACCTCGCCCTCGTTTTCTGAGTTTGTGTTCACCGCGTCCCCGACGGTGTCGTAACACGACAGCGTCGCGTCGAAAGTCGAAGTGAACGCCTCGTCGTCGACGCCGGTCCACAACTCTACGTCGGCGCCGTCGGCCGAACGCCAACGCCCGCCCAAATAATCCGTCGCCGCGAGCTGATTCTCCAAATCATCGTACGCGACGTCACACACAGCAAACTTTGTCTTCGGCCCGCACGATCGCGCCGCGACCGTCGATTGTCCTCTCGGAGCGTTGATAAACGCGCGGCAATCGTAACAATCCGACATGTCGAAATCGCACGTCGCCGCGCACGCGATTTCCGTTTGCAAACAATCCATCACCCGCACCTTACCCATCGACGGCCCGATCACCACCGTCGTTCGCTTACAATCCATCACGGTGACGTCCCCGGTGACGCACGGAAACACCAAGACGCAATCTTCGCACCCGCGAATCGTCACCGTTCGCGCGTAACTCTCCGTCGCCCGCGTTTCGCGTTCATTCTTCCTACACTTGTACGTCAACTCCTCCCCGACGGGCAGCGGTCTCGGTTTCGTTTTCGCCCGCCGACGCAACGGCGACCAACGAGACGCGCCGTCTTCGGTCGTACTCGTTTCCTTCGTCGCTTCCGTTTTCGGCGTCATCGATAGCGTCTTCGGTTTCGTCACCAAACCGGGTGTCGTTTCGAAACCCGCTCTGAACCGGCGAAACGGCGACGGCGTCGTCATCGTCGCGGACGTCGACGACGACGCCGGGGACGACGCCCAGGCGATGGATTTCGAGAGCCAACATCCCATGATTCCGCGTTCGCGCGACGAACCCGGGCGTCGTCGCGCGCGCGTCGGTGTGACGGTTGACGACATCGTCATCGTAATCTTTCCCCTCTGCCCCGCCACAGAGAAGAAATCAAATCGCGTCTATACTTGGTATTTGATAACAACTTGGATTGGTACTTTGTGTAATCTACTGATGAATGAACGAATGACGATTGACTGAAGACAAATAAACAGAAATAAATGTAGCCAACGCGCGCGCGCGCGAAAGATGTTTGCGTTTCTTTTACGCGGCGACGACTTCGGCTTGTTGCGAATCCGACGCGTCGCGAATCGCCTTGGCAGCCGCCTTTTCGGCGAGGTTGCGGGCGTATTCACCCGCCGGGTAGAATTCGCGGTGTTCAGAACCGATGGGCATGCGAGCCTTGGCCTTCCAGTCTTCCGGTTCGACGTACGTGCCCAAGACGTGGTCGACGAGCGGGCAGCAGACGTTGTAGTTGCACTTGCCCGAGAGCACGTGGTGGCCTTGGTGGTTCTCGTACAAGTACTCGTAGTACTTGGAATCGCGGAAGCGAGAGAACCAAAGGGACGGAACACCGTCGGCGAGCGGGACCTCGTTGAGGCCGTGCATGGCGGGGTGAAGCGAGTTCCACACGAGGGCGTGCAAGAAGGTCGATCCGAGGATGAGAGACGCCATCGCGCTCGGACCGAAACCCATGATCGCGAGCACCGGCACACACGTGATCATCATTTGCAGCGTCATCAATCCCGTGATATCCCACTCAAACGCCGTGCCTCTGTACGTGTTACCGGCCAAAACTTTCGCCGGTTCGGATTGCATCCACCCGTCGTCCACCTTGAGGCTCATGTCGTCCAACGTCTCGGCGTGGTGTTCGATGTGTCCACCACCACCAACCTTTGGCGCCTCCGTCTGACGCGTGAAAAAGCACCACACTTTTTTCAGAGTTTCATTCTTGTTAAACTCCGCGTGCTGGTAGTACCTGTGCGTGATGTACTCGTTCACGCTCACCATGGCGTACATGGTCGGCGCCGCCAACGCCCAGGACGCGAGTCCCGCGGACGCCCGCGGCGTCACGACCGCGCGCTGGTTTCGTCCACCGACCGCCCGCTTCGTCGTCAACGTTCGTTCACGTCCTCTCCCTGTTATCGTTAAACCGTTCGTTCGTCAGTCATCGCGTCGTCACCAGCCTTCGTCGAGATCCATCCTCCAATCATCACGCATGTGATGCGTGACGTCGGCGGCGGTAATCTTTATCCACTTCGTCGTTCGCGTCGTCGTTCGCCTCGCCGGGGCGCACGCACCGAACTGTCGACCGAGAGTTTTCGTCGCCGTGGCCATCTTCGTCGTCGCGTGCATCTGTGCGTCCGTCTATCCGGCGCGCGCGCGAGTTCGAGTGTGTCGCTTCGTCGGTCGTCGCGGCGGCGCCACTTTTCAAATGGCGGGTGGGAGGGGTCGTTAGGGGTCAATTTGACGGTTCATGACTCGTCAACTATGGTACGTTTGTACAAATCTATCCATCCGTCTATACTACCGCGCGGATAACTTATCGAGCAAAGCGTCCAACGGGGCGAGGTTCGGGGAAAACGGCGACGGTGGACGCGCGTTTTCATCGCCTTGATGATCGTCTCGATGATCGTCTCGATGATCGTCGGCGTCGTTCGTTCGGAGTGGGCGTCGTTGTTCGTTCGGAGCGGGCGTCGTCGGCCGCGGCTCGACGCGACGAAGAGACTCGATCTCATCGATGAGTGCGGCGACTTTTTGATCGAAACCGCGCATCACGGCTTCGTGATACTCCGTGCTCACGTGCGCGTCCGGCGCCGAGGACGTCGCAGTGACGTTCGCGCCGGCGCCGAAGGTTGTCGGCGTTCGGCGTCTCGTCGCCAACTTTTCCTTCAACCGCCCCAGTTCCATCACCAATCGCTTGTTTTCGTTCGCACACCGCTCGAGTTTCCGCCGCAAATCTCCATTCTGCGCTCTCAGCTGTCGCTCCGCCTCCGTCGCTTCCTCCATTCGGCGTTCCGCTCTCGCCGCGTTCGCTCTCAGCCGAGTCGCGTCCGCCCGAATCGCATCGCGCGCCGTCTCCTCGGCTCGCCTGTTTCGTCGCGTCTCCGCCTCGGCCAATCTCGCGCGACGCCTCGCGTCCATTTCACCCGTGCGCGCGCGCTCCGTTCGCAGTTCCTCAATCATCTTAATCGTCGTCGTCATCCCTCGCGCGACGTTTAGGTCGTCGTCGCGGTCGTAATCATCATCCCAGTCGTCATCCACGTTTTCAAAACCGTCATCATCCAACGACGCGTCGGACGTCGACGTCGTCGTCGGATCACCGCGCGCGTCGACCCGTCGCGCGTAAAACCGCCGACCCGCATCCGTCGTCGACATGTTCTCGAAGTGGCGTCCGAGCGACAGTCTAGACGCGCTCCATGACGGTTCGTTCGAAGGAATCGAAACGCCTAGGGGTCAAACATTGAGTCACGACTCGTCACGTACGTACACCCTCATCTTTTCGAAAACGAATCAGCGCCTCGGACGCATCGGACG
>Ga0181570_10002615_pt1 | contig 14200 bp, 13 predicted proteins | sample 101ome_18_FD_148667 | JGI IMG/M metagenome (GOLD analysis project Ga0181570, IMG submission 148667) | Coastal salt marsh microbial communities from the Groves Creek Marsh, Skidaway Island, Georgia - 101406AT metaG (spades assembly) | ecosystem: Environmental > Aquatic > Marine > Intertidal zone...
CCCCTTCATATGACAGAGCGCGCCGAAGGGGGTGCTGGTTTCTGAATCAGCCAGTGCAAACAAGGTGAGATCCTCACCGTCTGCCACCATCGGGGTGATCGAAAGGTGAAGCAGTTCTTGATAGAAATCGATACTGTTTTCAATTGAAGCGACGTAAATTTCAAACCAAGGTGATGGCATTTTAAGTCCCTATTCCAATTCAATGTTGTTATCCCGCGCTTGTTTTCCCAGGCATCAGCAGTGAGAGATCACTGTGCCAGCTTGAGGCATCGATCGAAAAGCGCGTGGAGTCTAGACCAGTGTCGTTCGGCGCTTGGTTTGTGATAAATGTCGCCACGATCCGGGAAAGCGAAACCGTGCTCGGCTTGTGGATACCATTCGATCCGATGATTGGCGCCGACATGGTTCAAATGCTGAGCAAGTTTTTCGATGGTTTCCCTAGGTGCGTAATGGTCGATTTCGGCACACGCGAAATAGAGCTCAGCTGTAATTCTGTTTGCGTCAAGATGAGGTGAATCGTCCCGTTCGGTGACAAGATTGGCGCCGTAGATCGACGCCGCACAATGGAACCGATCTGGAAATCTTGCCGCTGCCTTGAAGACGAAAGGCCCACTCATGCAGTACCCGACGGCGCCAAGGCTCTCGCTTCGAGCGGACTCGTGCCCATCAACAAAAGTTAGGAGCGATTGAGTGTCCTGCATGACCCGTTCAAGAGACAAGTGTTTGGTCATCTCAAACATCGCAGCTATGCCGGCGTCTGTGCGTTCGAAAGTAAATTCTCGGGTTTTTCGATAGTAGAGATTGGGTAGGACGACAAAATAGCCGGTCGTCGCGATCCGACGCGCCATGTCGTGCAGTTCCTCGCGTTTGCCGGGCGCATCCATATAGAACAGAACCACGGGAAACGGGCCACCCTCATCGGGATAGACCACGAAGCTATTCATGGCCCCATCCTGGGTAGGAATATCAAGATGTTCTTCGATCATGTGGAGTGCCTCGCTCTGCATGAAGTTCAACCTGGCAGACTAAATAAATCAAGCTCCTCGGGTAGGGCGTCAGCAACGGTTTGGCGTGGCGGTTGGGGGTTAAATGAGGTCAGTTATTTGATGTCCATGGCGCTCGTTCTAATGGCTCTTGTTCTAATGGCTCTTGTTTTAATGGCTCGGGCGAGAATTAATCTGCCGAGATGAACACGCAGGATGGGCATTTAGGATCGGCCGCACCTTGGTCGGCATCGCTTTGATATTGAGGTGAATCCAAACGTGCAGTTCGGAAGTCGTTCATTTCGAGGGTTCCATCCGGTTTTTGGATGGGTCGCATCACCGTGTTCTTCCACTCATCTGAGTCTGCAAACGGAAAAGGAAGTCTAAAAATGTCTCCAGGACCGAGGCTCGACGTCTGTTCAAGCGCTGTTTGCATAATCGCGCGGCGCTCTTGAGGATCACCTGGGCGACCGCAAGTCTGGCCGAGTGGAAAATCCAAAAAAACCGAACGAGGGGGGTTCACGGACCGAGTGATTGAATAGGCTGCGGACATACAAAGCGTTGGCAGGCCTGCATCCTCTAGGTGACGAGCGATCAGTCCCACGGACTGATGACAGACGGGTCAAGCAGGGACCAGGAGTGCGAGGTCCACCTCATCCTCTTGAAGTGCCTTGAGCAAGTGAGGCGCGAGCAGGTCTCGAACCTTCCGTGCCGAATAGATACCCCCCATGAAAGTGTAGGCTCTCCTGGAAAGCGATCGAATGATGCCCTGGTGGGCGAGCGTTTTCAGCGTATCGATAGGGAAGACTACGTTGATATTCTCTCTTGCCGGCGTCATATCGTAAGCAAAGTGTGACGTTCTCAACTGGGTGCTTTCGATCTCCGTATCGATAATGCGATAACTCAGATCGTCTTTATGGTGAAAAGCGATTTGACCATGGGCGTAGATGCCACCCGAGGCGATAAGAGCAATATTCATTTCGTTGAGCGGTTTCGACAGAGCAGTCCATGGGGGAGCGGCACTGTATTCAACCCAGGTATACGGCTCGTAACCCAATGCATCATATTGACTTCGGGTGCGTTCAATATAGTCGATAGGATCTTGTCGTTGGTCCATGAGTCATCCACTCTGCATTGAGTTAGGTGCGAGTGATCGACGGTCTCGGAGTCGAGCGATGCTCGCTCGTCCTTAATGTCTCAAACACTCGGGCCGGAGGTTGAAGCTAAGGTTCGTCTCGAAAGTCTATCGCCCCGAACAATCGGCAGGCAAATCCGCCCGGTCTAAATGACGCGGCATGTCGATGGGTCCGATGGTGGTGCTTTTCCCTGGCGCCGCGGCTATTGGGTTCGGAGCGCTTGCTCGAGTTCAATGGCCAGTTCGTCGTCGGGGCGCATGGCGCGCTCTGTGGTGACATCAATCCTTTGAATGATGCCGTTGAAGGGAAAGGGTGCCTCAAATGCCTCTGAAACACCGGTTGGATTGCTGCCCACGTCCATGCCGATGGAGCTAATCATTACGGGCACATCTGGAATCAGGCCTTCGCCGATCACGTCAGCACCCATCATCAATCTGACCCGAGCCGGACCTTTTGAAACCCGCACCTGTTCGACTGAGACCGAAACATCGCCCAAGGGGACGGGTTTGGTTGCGCGAATCACCGTATGGGAAGTGAACGCGTTGTGATCATAGATGAGTGTGCCGTTTTCAAAATAGATGCACAGACCATTATTAACAGTGCCCACGGCGATCAGCACACCCTGAGGCTCGGTCTTGCATCGAAGACGCGCCTCGAGCCGCCAGGATCGTGCTCCAAAAGGTGGTGTGCTGTCAGTCGGCACCCGGGAAAGCGGGGGGAAGTACGTGAAGTGGTCTCTGGCTCGAGGCGTACCGGGTTGGGGCCGACCCGCGAACAATCCCGTGTTTTGGTTGGTCTCGATCGGCAATACGCCGTAGCGTTCCGCTTCGCTCCAAAATAATTCAATCATTTGGTCAAGTTTGTCAGGATGCGATTCGGCAAGGTCATGGCATTCAGAGAAGTCCTCGTCCAGGTGGTAAAGCTCCCACACGTCTTCATCAAGGCTTCGGTTGGCGCGATGGTAAGTCACGGCCTTCCAGCCATTAGCCCAAATACCTCGATGCCCAAACATCTCAAAGTATTGTGCAGGTTTCTGGGTTGGAACGGCTTGAGCGTCGACCGCATCGGGTGCCAACGTGTACCGCATCGACAGGCCTTCAATGGGTTGCTGAGCAACGCCTTTCATCTCTGCGGGCAAATCGTAACCGCAAATGTCCATAATCGTGGGCATGATATCGGTGATATGGTGAAACTGTTGTCTCACCTCACCCTGGGTGCTGGGATCAATACCCCGCGGCCAAGAGATAATCAGTGGATCGCGCACACCGCCGCCATGGGTATTCTGCTTGTATCGCTTTGCGGGCGTGTTACCCACCTGAGCCCAGCCCCATGGGTAGTTGGTAAAGCTCCGCCGCGTGCCGATATCATCGAGCCGGTTGGGCACAGAACCCATGTCCTCGGGTAAGCCGTTAAAGTGGCGGAACTCATCTAGCACCCCCGTTTCATTACCCTCTTGAGAGGCGCCATTATCACTGGTCGCGAAAATGAGCGTGTTATCGCTCAGAGATAAGTCCTGGAGTGCCTGGAGCAGTCGCCCAACCTGGGCATCCGTGTGATCGAGAAAGGCTGCGAAGGCCTCTTGAAGTTTGAGTGCAAAGGCTTGCTCCGTAGAATCAAGGTCAGTCCAAGGTTTAACGCCTGGATTTCGTGGTGCCAGCTCTGTGCCCTCGGGAATAATGCCCAATTCGAGTTGACGTTGATGAATCCGTGATCGCCAGATGTCCCACCCTTCATCAAATCGGCCCTTGTACTTGTCTAGATAAGCATCGGGTGCTTGATGCGGTGCATGGGTCGCGCCGAATGGGAGGTAAAGGTAGAAGGGACGCTCGGGAACGAGCGAGACTTGGTTCCTAATCATTTTAATGGCTTGATCGACCAAATCCTCGGAAAGGTGATAACCGTCCTCGGGCCGCGAGGGCGGATCGATCATGTGATTGTCTGCGTAAAGCTCGGGATGAAATTGATCGGTCTCGCCTTGCATAAAACCGTAGAAGCGATCGAAGCCTCTTTGTAATGGCCAGTCCGTGAAGGGACCGGCCGCCGAGGCCTCTCGCATCGGGGCAAGATGCCATTTGCCGACGCAGAAGGTTGCCCAACCCTTCTGCTGCAGAAGTTCTGCGGTGGTGGCCGCAGACGCGCTGATCCGTCCGCGCATATTTGGGAAGCCGGTATCGAAGTTTGAGACGGCCCGCATTCCAACGGAGTGGTGATTGCGGCCCGTGAGCAAGCACGCGCGAGAGGGAGAACAAAGGGCGGTGGTATGAAAATTGTTATACCTCAGCCCCCGTTCAGCAAGCGCGTCAAAGTGGGGCGTTTCGATCGGAGAGCCAAAACAACCCAAATGTGCAAAGCCGGTGTCGTCCAGCAAGATGGTGACAATGTTGGGTAGTTCCGGTGCCGGCAGATTCGGCTTTGGCCACCACGGGGTGGAGTCTTTGACCTCTCTTTTGATCGTGCCACCGAATGCGTCTGACATGCCGCGAAATCCTTCCTACTGGGTCGTTTAGTGGGTGTCGCTACTGGTCTGGGTTGATTGCCAGAAGTTTAGCGAGCGCTTCTGCCTCGAAGTATTTGCTCTAAAGTTGATTCCGAAAGAACATGACCCTCCTCACTCAAGGTCTCGGCCAGTGATCCGTCTTGAGTGAACAGACTGAACAAAACGAGCGCGCCCTCGGGACCCCCTTTTTCCATGTGCATATCGCCCGGTAATTTGCATGCATAGTCGCCAGCTTGTCTCACTCGATGCGCCTTTTCCTCTCCCGATTCAGGATCAATATCCATGACGTGCAACTCGCCCTCTAAAACGAGGGAGGTGGTGATGGCCGTGTGTCGATGAAAGTGGCAGTAAGCATTGGGTGCCCATCGGTACAGAAGGTCAACATGACCGTCGTCACGAGCGCCTAAAAGCGCCGACTCAAAATCGATGGGATAATTGAAGCGGTCGCTTCCTGTAAAGCGTTTCCAGCGTAACGATTCGGTTTCAAATAAATTCATGGCGTGTTTTAACTCCGATTCGGACCTGGTCATCCTAAGTGGGCGATGCGAGAGGGGCAAGTGACCGATGTGGTCAGCTGCCTGACAACCATCTGAGGTTAGGCCAGGTTATCTGACCCCTTTGAGTGGCAGGGCTGTAGAGCTCTTCGACCTCGTTGAAGAAAGACGATGGCTTCAGTCATCGAAGGAGTCCCCAAGCAAATAGGCGAGCCGCTCAGGGTTGGGCGCCGGCACCTTAAGTCTCAATAATGCTCGGATCGAGAGTTCAAGTGCGATCGGCTTCGCCGAAGCCAAAGCCGCTCAGCGAAGCACTTTAACTTCCTGCTGCCCGTTCACGATTAAGTACCGCCTGAACGGCGGGTCGCTCGAGCATGGATTGATGGTGTTGCCAGACTCGGTCAAATTGGGTGGGGTTTACCCCGTCGCTTTCGAGCCAAGAAGTAAACGTAAATAGATAGGCATCGGCAACCGTATAGTCATCGCCCAGGACCCAGGGTCCAACAAAATACTCATCCTCGATGAGCTGGAATGCAGCAGCCATGTTCGCAGACACCTTGGATTTCATGTCCTCTAACGATTCTGGACGGTCCGCCCAACGAGAGCCTCTTGGCCCGTGAGCATGCGCAACATGAACTGTGGTCGCCAGATAGGCGTTGAAGGATTGCATCCTGGCCAGCGCGAAAGGGTCTTCGAGTGGCGCGAGGCGTGACGTTGGATTGGCCATTGCAGCAAACATTAAGATGGCGATGTTTTCCGTAATCACGCCTTGTGGTGTGACTAAGACCGGTATTCTGCCTTTGGGATTCAGTCGAAGGAATTCACTGGTTCGCTGTTCGCCCGCAAAAAGGTCGACTCGTTCGGAGTCAAATTCGATTCCCGACTCCTCGAGCGCGATGTGCGAGGCAAGTGAGCATGCACCCGGTGTGTAATACAGTTTCATGAGACGGTTCTACCTTTTTTAAATTCGATGAGTATCGCGTGATAGTCCTCACCATGGTTCTCCGCTGTTTCGATGTGTCCCCTAGCAACAAAATCAGCGGTTCCAGGTGTGGGTGAAAATGTGATGCGCTCTCCGAGAGATCCGCCGGAGCCTTCGTGAAATTGGACCGCCAAGGACCCTCGGCCTTCGATATTCACGAGACAATAATCGAACTGATGGTGGTGCCTTTCGATTTTGCTCCCAGCCGGAACGAATTGTCGCCAGACTCTGACGCGTTCGTCTTCGAACACGACTTCAGTCGCGATGGGCGGTTCGCTTGAACGCGTTGAACCGATTTGGCCTGAATCATTGCGCATAACGGGTGTCTCTTGGTCCATCGCTCTTAGTGTGCCATGAAGTAGGCTGATGGGAAGAGCCCTACCTGTGAAATAGATCTAGAGGCGTTAGAAAAGGGGGTAGGAGGCCGCGCAAAGGCGGTGACAAGGGTGGCGGTTGGTGGGCCCAGAAGGACTCGAACCTTCGACCAATGGATTATGAGTCCACTGCTCTAACCAACTGAGCTATAGGCCCGCGGCGATATTCTAACTTTTCGAGATTCGATTGGCGATGGGTTTGAACCAGGAGGGCGCGCCTCTTATAGTTTGTCTGCCTTTAATCAACGATTAAAGCGATGTGACGCCAAGTGGACTTGATCGTAAGCGACAGGTACCCAATGGGATCGATAGTTTCAACGAGTGTGCCGCTGATCGCCCAGTGAACGATCCCCTGACTGTTCCGTCCTCTTGCCTGTCAAATGAGTGGATAGCGTCGCAAGGGTTGCGCCGCGTTTTAAGACGATTTCGAGGAGGACGTCATGATTTTGTGCTTGGATGTGGGCAACACGCAGGTGTTTGGGGGTGTCTTCAACGAGGGTCAATTGGTCACCCAGTTTAGAAGAACCTCCCAGTTACGCAGTAGCTCTGATGAATTGGGTGTGTTCTTTAGGGGTGTCTTAAGGGAAAACGATATTGATCCAAGCGCTGTTCGCGATATTGTCATTTGCAGTGTGGTGCCGGATCTTAATTATTCTCTCAGGGCTTGCGCTCAAAAATATTTCGGAATTGATCCCCTGGTCCTTCGGCCGGGAGTTAAGACTGGACTTAATATTGCTTACCGAGACCCAAAAGAAGTGGGCGCTGATCGAATCGCAGATGCGGTCGGGGCTATTAAATTATTTCCCTCTCGTAATCTCATCGTTGCGGATTTTGGAACGGCCACGACGGTTTGTGCCGTCACCAAAGACAAGACATTTTTAGGGGGAAATATCTTGCCAGGCGTCCGTCTCGCCATGGAAGCGCTCGAAATGCGAACTGCTCAGTTACCTTCCGTCGAGATAGTGCCAATGCAATCCGCGCTGGGGACCACCACGGTCGAGAGTATTCAGTCAGGACTTTATTGGTCAAATGTTGGGATGATTCGTGAACTGGTCTCGAGAATTACTGCCCAGGTGTTTCCTGAGGAGCCACCCTTGGTCATAGGGACGGGTGGGTTCGTGCATTTGTTTGCGCAGGAGCGAATTTTTGATCATATGGTGGGTGACCTGATTCTGACGGGATTGCTCGAAATTCTATCGCTCAATCGGCGATAGCCTTCCGCTCTTTTGAGGGTCTGGCAATTAGGTGATGCGGGGCGCCGTGCTCGGTTGAGTCGCCCAACCGACGCGATCGAGACACAATACTCAGGTAAAAAAAGAGGATGAGAGCCGGTATGTTGTTAAAAAATTTGAGGGTCTGGACTGGGGAGGACGCGACTTATAGCGACGTCTTTAATGCCATAAGAATCCTCGAGGATGGCACGTTTGAGCCAATACAGTCAGACGAGGTTCGACCGGGTGAACTCGCTTTTGATTGTCAGGGTCTAACCGCGCTTCCCGGTCTGATCGATGCGCATGTTCATCTTGGCCTCGATCCCGAGGTGACCGATCCCTTTGCGCATGGCAAGTTGCCCGAGTCCATTCAGCTCGAGGCTATGCGTCACCGAACAAAGATGATGCTGCACGCTGGGATCACCACCGCACGAGATTTGGGTGGCGGCGCTTGGCTGGAGCTGACCGTGCGTGATGAGATCCGGTCAGGCAAGCATCAGGGCACGCGACTTCTTTGTGCAGGGCAGCCACTCACGAGTCTAGGGGGGCACTGCCACTTCTGGGGGGGCGAAGCTACGACGCTTGAAGAAGCGCTGGCTGTTCTTGATCGCCAGCATTCGAAAGGGGTTGATCTGATTAAGATCATGGCCACAGGTGGGAGTATCACGCCAGGCAGTCAGCCCGCAGATGCGCAATTTGATCAGGCATTAATGGATCATGCGGTGAATCATGCGAGAGCGCTCGGTTATGAGGTTGCTGCACACTGCCATGGGGTTGACGGCATTCGTCACGCCGCGCATGCGGGTGTTACCACGATTGAGCATTGCTCTTGGGTGGGGCCCTCCGGTTGGGGAAAACACTTTGACGCCGACCTGGCAGCGACGATCGCTGCCAAGGGCATTTGGGTCTCGCCCACCGTCAACTTGAATTGGCGTCGCCATTTGAAGAATCCTGAGGGTCTAGCGGCGATCCAGGCTCGATTTGGCAAAATGAAACAAGCGGGCTGTCGATTCGTTGCCTCAACGGATGCAGGGATTCCGAACGTGTTTCATGCAGATCTGCCGAAAACGTTGGATGTCTTTTCGATGATGGCGGAGCTTAGTCCCGCAGAGACCTTGACTGCGGCGACGCGTAATGCCGCCGAAGCATTGGGTGTGTCTGATCAGTTAGGCCGGATAAAGAAGGGTTTAAGCGCGGATCTGATCCTGGTCGAGGGGGATCCGTTGACCTCGTTGCGGGAGGTCGAGACGCCCGTTGAAGTTTTTTTGAAAGGTCGCGCCACGCTGGGGCTGTTTGCACAGTGAGCCTTCTGTTGTTAGCCCAATGATCCAGCTCCTCTTTGGATGGCGCTCCAACATCGCGCGTCCAGGGCCCCTGTACGCTTTAACGTTTGCGTCTCCTGGGGCGCGCAGACAAGGTTAGTCTCATGCTTGGCCTGCGCACTGGGTGCCTGATGCTTGCTCTCTATTTAATTCAGTCAGTTGAAGGAGCAACCGAACAAACGGGGCCTCTGAAGATGACGACACCCCCTGCCAAGTTAGTTGCCACCCCGTCGTCACCTCGGTTGCAAGATTTTCTTGCTGCATTTGAATTGAAGTCGGGGACTGAAACGGCTGACCGAGATTATTTTGACCGCATGGTGGCTGCAGACGATGTGTTTGAAAACGATCAATTTTTGAACCCACTAGAACTTGAACTGGCGCGTGAGGTCGTCGAGCGGCTTCGTGATGTGGAGGCCTTTGTGGGCCACGGCCGATTTACGACACTGAATTTCGAGGCGGTGTTCAAGCATTCCGCGGGCTTAGCCTCGCGCCGTTTGACCGTTGCTGACATTCGTTTCCTGCGTGACATTTTTAATAGATCCTCCGAATCACTCGGCTTCAACGGCCCACGCATTTCGAATCAGTTCCTTGCGGGTCACGCTCAGGAGGCGTTGATCTTCTATCCGAAGTATGGGGAGTATCTTTTGAGCGGTGACGCGATTGAGCAGTTCGAGCGGCTGGAGGCTGAATTTGGGTCATCGGTGATGCTGACCTCAGGCTATCGAGGTCATCCGAAACAAATGTTGCTCTATCTTGAAAAAGTCGTTGAAGCGCAAGGCAATCTGTCACTGGCTTCGAGAAATCGTGCGCCAGCGGGGTACTCATTTCATTTTATAGGAGACTTTGATGTGGGTGATGTGGCACTGGGTGAGCAAAGCTTTTCTCGCCGATTTCTAAAAACGTCGATTTACCAGTCGATGGTCCGCGCTGGCTGGGTTAAATGGCGCTATCCTAGTCATAATCTTTTGGGCGTTCGGTTCGAGCCCTGGCATATCGCTTCCGTTTGCGACGAGATTGCATGCTCAGGCGGGTGATTCAAATACATGCCAAATTATTCAGTGCGTCAGAACTCAGCTGGAAGGACGATCAGTCTGAACCGACGTAAAATCTCGTTCAGATGAATAATCTAAATCGGCTTAACAGGGTAGGTATTGAGATGATGAGCGTGCGAACCGCGCGTTCGTCGAGGAGAGGACAAACGCCTCGAACCCAGCGAAAATCCTCCTAATCAGCCGAGTAATGGAAAGCCTATTGAGTAGTCGTGATCGACGACCCCAGGCACAAACACAAAATAAAGGGAGCAAGAGATGCACACAGGCCAGAAAATCAATCTCGTCTTCGGGATTTGCCTACTACCGATATTGCTACTGAGTCCGCTCGCGTATAAAGCCGGCATGATCGATCTCATGGCATCGCTTGGTGGCGTGATGCTCTCGGTCGCGGGGGGCGCCTTGAATCTTGTGGCGCTTATCGCGCTTTTGGTGTTCTTTAAGATCAAAGATGTGTCGGTCAGTCGCGGCGCTGCCATTGTCGCGGCACTGTGCTCGATTCTCCCAATGGTGGTGATGGCGCCTCACATTTCAAACGCCCGCGCCGTGCCGCCGATCCACGATATCACGACGAATCCAATGGATCCGCCTGAGTTTCACGAGGCTGTGAAGCGTCGTCTTTATGCGGCTAACGATCTGGTGTTTGGAGATGCAGAGCATACGCCTGACCAAATGGAAACGTTGCACGAAACTTTCTATCCCTACCTTGAAACGAAAGTGGTGACCCTGGAGCCGGCTGCTGCGCTCGCGCGAGCCGAAGTGGTGCTCCGCGATATGGGCCTCGAAATTATTAACGTGAGCGAGGCGCTGGGGGTCGTTGAGGCCACCGATACCACCTTCTGGTTTGGATTCAAGGACGATGTTGTCGTTCGAGTGCGCTCGGAATCGGATCGGTCGATTATTGATGTTCGCTCCGTCTCGCGCGTGGGCCAGAGCGACTTGGGCGTTAATGCGGCTCGCATTAAGACGTTCCTCGATACCTTCTGATATCGGTGTAGGCAGAGGCAGGCTGATTTGGCCTAGAGGCCTAAAAGATTTCGAAGAATGCGGTTCACTTGCTGAGGGTTGGCTTGGCCCGACGTCTGTTTCATAACCTGACCAACAAAGAACCCCATCAGTTTATCTTTGCCTTCGCGCAAGTCATTGGCTTGCTTGGGGTTAGCGTCAATTAATGTCTGAATGAGCGGCTCGAGGGCGCCAGCATCAGAAACCTGTTTGAGACCTTTTTCCTCCACATAGGCCCTGGGCGAGTCGGCCTCCTTTGACCATAACGCTTGAAAGATGTCTTTAGCGATCTTTCCAGAGATGACATCTTGTTCGATCAATCCGATGAGCTCGACCAGTTGTTTGGGCGATACGGGTGTGCTGGATATCTGTGTTTCTGTTTCATTAAGCTTTCCGATCAAGTCGCCTTTGATCCAGTTCGCGGCAGTCTTGGGATCGGTGACGCCTTGTGCGACGGCTTCGAAGTAGTTAGCAAGCGTTAAATCGTTGGCAAGGAGTCTCGCGTCAGCCTCAGTCAGGCGGTACTCCGACTGAAACCGTGATGATTTTTCATCAGGTAATTCAGGCATGCCGGCTTGAATTTGATCGATGAATGTGTCGGAAAGTTCCACTGGCAGCAGGTCGGGTTCTGGAAAATACCGGTAGTCGGTGGATGTCTCCTTGCTGCGCATTTGTCGAGTTTCTTTTCGGTCGGGATCGAAGAGTCGAGTGTCTTGGATCAACGAACCGCCTGACTCCAACGTCTGAATTTGACGTTCGATTTCAAAGTGAATTGCTTGCTCGAGGAACCGAAACGAATTGAGATTTTTGATTTCACTTCTCACACCCAATGTCTCTTCGTTCACGCGTCGCACGGAGATGTTGGCGTCAAATCGAAGCGAGCCTTCAGCCATGTTTCCATCGCAGACATCGAGATAAGTGACCAGTTGGTGAATTTTTCGAGCATAGGCCACCGCATCGGCGGCTGACTTCATATCGGGTTCGGACACAATTTCAAGAAGAGGCGTGCCTGCCCTGTTTAGGTCAATGGCGGTGGCGTCATCGTAAGCGTCATGGACTGACTTACCAGCATCTTCTTCTAGGTGGGCACGTGTAATTCGAATGATTTTTTCCCCTTCCTCAGTCTCGATCGTGACTTGACCCCCAAGGACAATGGGTTCATCCATCTGCGTGATTTGATAGCCCTTGGGCAGGTCGGGGTAGAAATAGTTCTTCCGGTCAAACTTAGATACGCGGTTAATCTTTGCGCCAATGCCTAGCCCAAATCGGACGGCTTTTTCGAACACGGCGCCATTGGCCACAGGAAGAACGCCGGGTAAGCCCATGTCAATGAAACTGGCCTGTTGGTTCGGGGTCGCCCCAAAAGCGGTTGCGCTGCCGGAAAATATCTTCGATGCGGTATTCAGTTGCGCATGGATTTCGAGCCCGATGTCGACCTGCCAGCCAGGGAAGTTCATCATGCCCAATTCCTCGGATGCTGGTGATGCCAATCGGTCACCTGTTGGAATTGATGAACACAGGAAAGGAGTGTGGCCTCTTTTAGATGAGGTCCAACTAATTGCAGGCCAATCGGCAGCCCGAGGCTCATCCCCGCCGGGAAACTGATGGCCGGCAAGCCGGCTAAATTGGCTGAAATGGTGTAGATATCCTGTAAGTACATCGCCACAGGATCTTCGGTGTTCTCACCCAGTGAAAAGGCCGTGGTTGGCGTGGTCGGCGTCAGAATCATATCTACTTGGTCGAACGCCTGTAGGAAGTCGCCCTGAATGAGTCGCCTGACTCGTTGGGCTTGTTTGTAATACGCGTCATAGTAGCCGGCGCTGAGCGCAAAGGTGCCCACCAGAATTCGTCGTTTGACTTCATCGCCAAATCCCTCGTTTCTAGATCGGAGATAAAGATCCTGGAGGTCTGCGGGATCCTCGCAACGATATCCAAATCGAACACCATCGTAGCGAGCAAGATTCGCCGAGGCTTCGGCGGGAGCGATGACGTAATAGGCGCCGACACTGTGATGGTGATGCATCAATTCGATTTCAACAAAGGTTGCACCCAGTTTCTCAAGCCCTTTTCGACAATCCTCAAAGGCCTCAGCAATCGACTCGGACAAGCCTTCGGCCAACAGTGATGGGACGATGCCAATTCTCATGCCTTCAAGCGGTTGCCGAATCAGGGTGCTGTAAGGATCAACGGAGACAGTCAGGCAAGATGAGTCCTTTTCATCGGGACCTGCCATGGCTTCAAGCAAAAGCGCAGCATCCGCCGCGGAACGCGCCATGGGGCCTGCTTGGTCGAGACTCGAGGCAAAGGCGATCATGCCCCAGCGTGAAACCCGGCCATAAGTCGGTTTAATGCCTGTTAAGCCGCAAAAAGCCGATGGTTGACGAATGGACCCACCGGTATCTGTGCCCGTTGCCGCAACACAAAGCCCACCTGCGACTGCAGCGGCCGAGCCCCCAGAGGATCCACCGGGAACCCGTTCCTGATTCCAGGGGTTCTTAACGGCGCCAAAGTAACTGTTCTCGTTGGATGAACCCATCGCGAATTCATCCAAATTACACTTACCGAGACGAATAACACCTGCCGCAGCCAGATTGGCGGTGGCCGTCGAGTCAAATGGTGGGCGATACTCCGCCAACATTTTTGAACCGGCTGTCGTTCTGACCCCTTCCGTGCAGAAAATATCTTTCTCCGCAATGGGAATGCCGAGTAGCGTGGCTCGTTCTCCAGCCATGAGTTTTTTGTCGATCGCTGCCGCGGTCGAGAGGGCGCGCTCGTGCTCAACGGTGATGTAACTGTTAAGGCTGGGATCTAGCTGATCGATGCGGCTGAGGAAGTGCTTCGTGAGCTCAGTCGCTGAAATTGCTTTGCCGTCCAATGCCTCTCGGAGCGTTTGAATACTGTCAAACTCAATGCTCATTCGATGACCCTAGGCACCAGAAAGTAATGATCCGCGTGCGACGGTGCAAAATGCGGAATCGCCCCAGAATGATCTGACTCCGTCACTTGATCAGATCGCAAGGGTTGCTGAATCGACAAAGGGTGAGCCATGGGTTCAACGCCCGACGTATCAACGGACTGCAGACCGTTCACTAAGGTTAGGACGTCATTCAACGCGGTTTTGACGGCCTCACGGTCTTGCCCGGGCAC
>Ga0181570_10002618_pt1 | contig 14182 bp, 14 predicted proteins | sample 101ome_18_FD_148667 | JGI IMG/M metagenome (GOLD analysis project Ga0181570, IMG submission 148667) | Coastal salt marsh microbial communities from the Groves Creek Marsh, Skidaway Island, Georgia - 101406AT metaG (spades assembly) | ecosystem: Environmental > Aquatic > Marine > Intertidal zone...
TAAAAAAATATTTTAATAAAAAAAAATAAATCTTTATATGGGTATTGGATACCCTAATGAAATAAGAAGAAATATTTATAATAAATATAAAAAAAATAATTTTAATTTTAAAAAATTTATTCATGAAACTGCCTTTGTAGCTAAGAGTAGCATTATAGGTGAAGGGTCAATTATATTTCCAAATGTAACAATTGGAAATAATGTTAAAATTGGAAAAAACACAATTGTATATTCTAATGCAGTTATAGAACATGACTCTTTTGTTGGGGATCATTGCTACATTGCCCCATCTGCAGTAATATGTGGAAGTGTTATAATTAATGATGGAGCATTTGTAGGAGCCAACGCTTGTATAATTGAAAAATCTAATATTAGAAGTGACAGTTTTATTAAAGCAAATTCTTTAATAAAATGAAATATTTTAAAAACCTTTATGTTTCTAGTTCATGTTTAAAAAAACAAAAATCGATTGAACAATATTTAAATATTTTTTTATCCAATAATATTAAAAATGTTGAACTATCTGGAGTTCATAATCACGAAAATTTAAAACAATTGGGAAAAAAAATTAATTATTTTAAAAGCAAGGGAATGAAGCTTACCTTTCATAATTATTTTCCAGCTCCCAGAAAGGAAATGGTCCTAAATTTAATATCTAGAAATAAAAAAGACTATCAATTATCTAAAAAGTTAATAAAAAATTCACTTAAATTAGCACATGATACTGGTGTAAATATTTATGGATTTCACCCTGGATATTTAAAGGAAGGATATATTAAAAATAAAAAATTTTATTTTAAAAATTTACCTTATCAAAATTATGAAAGATCTTATCAAGTATTTGTAAATAGACTTACAAAAATCATAAGTGAAAACAAAAAATATTTAAAGAATGTTCAATTAAGTTTGGAAAATTTATTTCCATTACCTAAAAATAAAAAAATATCTTTAATGAATAATTTTAATGAAATTGAAAAAATCTTTAATATAAAAATTTTTAAAAAAAATAAATTAAAACTTCTACTAGATCTTGGTCATTTGGAAATATCATCTAATCTTCTTAAATTTGATAAAAATTTAGAGTTGGATAAAATTTTAAAAAAGTACAAAAATATGATAAACGAAGTACATTTATCTGGTAATAATTTAATAGAAGACTTGCATTTAAGGGTAAAAAATAATCCCTGGCAACTAGAAAAGTTAAAACTTTTAAAAAAGAAATTAAAAAAAAATACGATATATGTTATTGAAAGTAGAAATTTAACAATACAACAAATTGTAAAAGACTATAAATCAATTTCAAAAATCTTAAAATGAGATCTGCAAAAAATATTTTAATATATGAAAATCAGAATTTGGGAGAAGCTCTCAAAGTATTAGAAAAAGCGCATACAAAGCTTTTAATTTGTATAAATAAAAAAAAAAAATTTTTAGGAGTTATATCTGATGGGGATATTAGGCGTGAAATTTTAAAAAGAAAAACAGTTACTCTTTCTTCAAAGATTTCATTATTAATTAATAAAGAATCTACAACTGTGAATGAAAATGTAAAAATTTCAGAAGCCCAAAACTTATTAACTAGTAGAGTTTCTATACTGCCAGTAATCAATTCTAATCAAGAGGTGCTGGGCTATTATTCGTTGGGCGATACAATCAAAAACTATAATAAAAAAATTACTATTATTGGTTTAGGATATGTTGGATTAACACTTGCTTTGAGTTTATCTAAAAATGGTTTTGAAGTCAGAGGTTTTGATAAAAATGAAAAACTAATAGAAAATTTAAAAAAAGGCAAATTACATTTTTATGAGAACAATCTCCAAAATATTTTAAACAATGAAAAGAAGAATATTATATTTTCAAATACATTAAAAAAATGCCTTTCAAATTGTTATGTTATTACAGTGGGTACTCCTCTGAAAAATGGGAAACCTGACTTAAATTACATAAAAAACTCAATAAAAGATTTATGTAAAGTTTTGAAAAGGGGCGATCTATTAATATTTAGATCTACACTTCCAATCTTAACATCAAATAATTTTATAATTCCACTTATTTTTAAATATAAAAAATTTAAAGCAGGTGAAGATTATTTTTTAAGTTTTGCTCCTGAGAGAACTGTTGAAGGTAATGCAATAAATGAGTTGGAAAATAATCCTCAAATAATCGGTGCTGATGATTTATTGTCTTTTGAAAAAACATCAGTAATTTTTAATAAAATTACTAAATCAATTATAAAAGTTGATGATATTAAGTCGGCTGAATTTGCTAAGTTAGTAGATAATTCATACCGAGATCATAGATTTGCTTTTTCTAATCAATTAATAGAGCCTTGTGAAAAATTAAAAATTAATTTACCTTCAGTCATAAAAGCCGTAAATTTTGGTTATGGAAGAAATGATATAGCAGTACCATCTCCAGGAGTTGGGGGGCCATGTTTAACAAAAGATCCATATATTTTTTCAAGTAGTTTAGGTTTAAATTCAAAAAAATCTTTAATTAAAAAGATCAGAAACACAAATGAAAGTGTAATAGATTATATATTAAAGAAATCTAATAAAATTATAGGTAAAATTAATGTAAGAAAAAAAAATATGAAAATTTTTTTTCTAGGCTTGGCATTCAAAGGTCAGCCAGAAACTTCAGATACCAGAGGCAGTACTTCATTAGATATAATTAAAAAATTCAAAAACTTTAAAAATATTTACTGTTATGACCCTATTTTATCGAAAAATGAAATAAAGAATTTGGGATTAAGATATCTAAATGTTAAAGATGGCTTTAAAAATGCAAATTTAGTAATTTTTTTAAATAATCATAAAAGCTTTGAGAAATTAAACCTTGAAAATCTATCAAAAAAAATGTGCAAGCCAGCAATTATAATTGATACATGGAATGTTTTTGATCAAAAAAAAATGAGGCAAATCAAAGGACTAGTTTACTCAGGTCTAGGAAATGATTAATTATTTAGTCACAGGTGGTCTTGGTTTTCTTGGTTCATCACTAGTTGAAGCTCTAAGTAAAAGAAAAAATAATAAAATTTATGTTCTAGACAACTCCTCTCGAAGAAGAAAGTACAAGAAACTAAAATCAAGAAATATTATATATATTAAAGGCGATATTAGAAATAAAAAATTATCTTTTATTTCTAAAATAAATGTAATTTATCATTTAGCCTATATTAATGGAACAATAAATTTTTATAAATACCCTAAAGATGTTTTGGATGTTGGGATTAATGGAACTATTAATCTTATTAATCAAGTAAATAAAAGTGGTAAAAATGTAAAAAAATTTATTTATGCATCTTCATCTGAAGTTTATCAGCATACTTCAAAAATTCCAACTCCTGAGACATCTCATTTAATTGTTCCAGACATTAAAAATCCAAGATACTCTTATGGTGGATCAAAAATAATAGGTGAGCAATTAGTATTATATTATTTAAGAGATAATATAAAAAAAATTATTTTTAGACCTCATAATTTTTATGGACCAAACATGGGTTATAATCATATTATTCCAGAGATATTTGGTAAAATATATAAATTGTCAAAAAATTTAAAATTAAAAAAAATTAAATTGAAAATTGAAGGCACTGGTAATGAAACTAGATCTTTTTGTTATATAGATGACGCAATTTCGGCAATATTAAAATGTGAAAAAGTAAATAAAAATGATATTTTTAATATCGGTAATGAAGAAGAAATTAAAATAATAGATTTAGTAAATACTATGCTCGAAATATTAGGTATTAAAGCTTCAATAAAAAAGGGTAAACTTAAAAAAGGAAGTGTTATTAGAAGGTGCCCAAATATTACCAAGTTAAAAAAGTTAGGTTATAAGAGAAAATATAAACTTGATTACGGTTTGAATAAAACATTACATTGGTATAAAGAAAATTTAAAATAATGAAATTTATCCCAGTTGCAAACCCTGATGTTGGTATCCTTGAAGCGAGAAAAGTTTATGAAATAATCAAAAAAGGTTGGATATCGATGGGTGGTGAAGTATCAAAAATGGAAAGTGAAGCTTCAAAATTATTAAAAAATAATAATACAATATTATTTAATAACGGAACTTCGTGCTTACATGCAGCATTATTAGCATTAGATATTAAAAAGGGGGATGAGGTAATTGTTCCCACTTTAAGTTATATTTCAAGTGCTAATGCAATTTTATATGTAGGGGCAAAACCAGTTTTTTGTGACAGTGAAATTTATACTTTTAATACTAATTTTGAAATGATTGAAAAAAAAATTACAAAAAAAACGAAGGCAATAATAACTGTTGATTTAAAAGGCATGCCAGTTGATTTTGATAATATTTCTAAAAAATTGAAAAAATATAATATTCCATTAATTTCAGATAGCGCAGAATCTTTTGGAGCAATGTATAAAAACAAAATGGTTGGTAACCAATTTGATATCCATACTTTTAGTTTTTTTGCAAACAAAAATATAACAATGGGTGAAGGCGGGCTGGTAACGTGTAAATCAAAAAAAATCTATGAAAAATTAAAAATGATTAGAAATCAAGGGCAAGAAGCTAGATATAAACACACTATTTTAGGAAATAATTTTAGACCAACTGATTATGCTGCAGGGATAGGGAGAGTTCAGCTTAAAAAGTTAAATAAAGTCTTGTTAAAAAAAGATATTATTGCCAAAAAATATAATAAAGCATTTAAAGATATGAAAAACATCAAAATCCCCCTTGTCCCCAAATATGTGACAAAACATAGCTGGTACAATTACTGTATAATCTTAAAAAGTCCAAAATTGAAAAAAGATTTTAAAAAGTACTTAATAAATCAAAAAATTGATTTTAGAGAAAGCTTTCCTCCTATACACTTACAACCTCTATATAAAAAAATTTATAAAAAAAAACTTAAACTTAATAATAGTTCATATACTTTTGATAGATTTATAGATCTTCCTATATGGTCTAATATGAGTAACTCTCAAATAAATTATATAATCAAAAAAATAAAGAATTTTTTTAATTAAATTTATCAAATGTCAAAAACAAAATATTTTGATTCTTTATTAAATGAATGGGATTCAATAATAAAAAAAAAGAAAATATTTTCATCTATTAAACCATGTTCAGCTTGTGGATCTAAAAAATTTAACAAAATTTTTACAAAAAAAAAATTAAATTTTGTAATATGTAAAAATTGTACACATGTATTTATTAACCCGCCAATAAAAGAAAGTGTCATCATTAATCATTTTAAAAAATCAAAAACTTGGAGCTATTGGTCAAATAAGATACTAAACGATAAAAAACAAAAAAAAATTGAAAAAAAAAAACTAAACGAAAAAAAAAAAAAAAAAATTGAAAAAAAAAAAATATAAAATTGGTGTTAGCTTTATAAGAGCACTAAAGAAAGAAAAGATTAAAATTTTAGATATTGGGTCAGCGTCAGGAAATTTTGTTAAAATTGCACTAGCAAACAAATGGGATATTACTGCTATAGAGCCTTCAGTATATGCGTATAATATTTTAAAGAAAAAATATAAATGCAAAATTTTTAATCAGACTTTTGAAAAATCAAAAATTAAAGAAAAATATGATGTGATTACATGCTGGGCTTCATTTGAATATTCGTACAATACAAAAAAATTTGTAGAAAAAATTAACAATCTACTAAACAAAAATGGAACGGTAATATTTTATATAAGTGGTAATTCAAATAGCTTAGTAATGAAAATATTGAGAGAAAAATGTGTTGGATTTTTATTTAACAGAATAAATTATTTTAATCCAAAAAGCTTGGATATATTATTACGAAAAAAATTTAAAAGAAAAAAACTAATTTCTGACGTAAATAATATTGATCTCATTAATGACTTTATTAATTATAACTCTATATATAACAATAAAAAAAATAACTCCAAATTATTTAATCAAAAATATATTCATAAAGAAGTAATGGGTTATAAATTTTTTGCTGCATATGAAAAAAAATAATAAAAAAGGCAACGTTTACATTGTGTTAGCTTTAGATACTGAGGGTCCAATTGTTAACAAAAAAAAACCAGAAATAATCAATAATTGGTGTAAAACAAAAAAATTAATTAAAAATATTACAAGTAATAAATTTAGAACAATTCTAAAGGATAGTGATAATAATGGATTAATTTATTCTTGGTTTATTCTTACTTTAACAGGCTTTAAAACGAATCCTTTTAAAAGACCAATGAAATATCATCAAAATTTTGACTTTTACATAAAAAATTTTGGTAAGAATTTTAAAAAAAATAATGATGGAATATATTGGCATTATCATCAACCATCTAAATCTGGAATAGGAAATGAATGGAGCAGAGATTGGTTATCCTCTAATGAATATATAAATATATTAAATAAATTAATTGTTGAAAGAAATTTTTTTCCTAGTTGTTTTAGAGCCGGAGGGAGAATTGAAGATAATAATTTATCACATTGGTTGGAAGAATTTTTGCCTTTTGATTTTTCTAACTGTAGCGGCGATATTAACTGGAATAGAATAGAAAGTGATGGAAAAAAATTAATTGAGGTAGCTGATTGGTCAAATGCTAGTAGAAAATGGTGCGGATACAACCCCTGTTTTAAAGATTATCAGTCTAATGGTTCGATGAAAAGATATATTTTTAGAAGTGTAGATTTAAAATCTCCAGTGTATGAAATCTCTGAAAAAGATATATTAGAAGCTTTTGAACTGGCTAGAAATGGTCAAAATTCTCTTTTATCTGTTTTTGAACACGATAGGAGATTTAGTTTAATTGAAAATATACAAGAATTTTTAGAGAAATTAAATAAAATTTCAAAAAAATATAAAGATATAAAATTTTTTTTCTCTAACGCGAGAAATGCAGCTTTAAAAACATTGGGAATAAAAAATACAAAAGAACCAAAGTTTGATTTTTCAAAAGTAAAAAATGATAGAATTATGATTAAAAGCGATAGTGATATTTTTGGGTCTCGGCCGTATGTATGTTTAAAAAAAAACAATCAAATTTACGAAATGCCAGTAAGTAAGATTGGAATTAATACTTGGCTTACTCCTCCATTAAAAAAACTCACAAAAACAGAAATTTTTGTTGTTGCAAATAACATTTCAGGTAATAATAAAGTCCAGAAAATAATTGTTTAAATTCATATGAAATTTTTAGTTATAGGTCTCGGATCAATAGGCAAAAGACACATCAGAAACCTTATACATCTTAAAATTCATCCAAAAAATATTACTGGCTATGATCCAAGATTAGATAGAATAAATGAAGTAAGAAATTATGGAGTTACTAATTTTATCAGTAATCTAAGTAATATTAAAAATAAAGAATTTGATGGTGCGTTTATCTGTTCTCCAACCTCAATGCATATTAAACAATCTATTATTATTGCAAAAAGAAATATAAATCTTTTTATTGAAAAACCATTGGACTCTAAAATTACTCATGTCAAAAAACTACAAAAACTAGAAAAAGAAAAAAAAAATTAAAATTTTAATAACATATCCTTTTAGATTTTCTGATCACGCAAATACATTCAAAAATTTAATTGATAAAAAAGTAGTTGGAAAACCTGTTTATTTTAAAGGTGAGTTTAGTGAATATTTACCTGATTGGCATCCATATGAGAAATATAATTCTTTTTATATGGCAAAAAAAAGTATGGGCGGTGGTTCTATTTTAGACCAAAGTCATATTTTAGATATTGCACACTTTGTTTTCGGTGATTTTAAAAAAATAATTAATTGTTTTAATTCAAAAATAAGCAACCTTAAAGTTGCAGCAGATGATATTGCCGATATAGTAATTGAAACAAAAAAAGGGTTAATTGGTACCATTCACCAAGATATGTTTGGAAGAGAGCATAAAAAGTATATGGATGTTTATTGTGAAAAAGGGAATATACTTTGGAATGTTTATGACTGTTCTGTAACAGTTTATAACGCAAAAACAAAAAAATATAAAAAATATAAACATAAAATTGATCATAATCAAATGTACTTAAATCAAACAAAACATATTTTTAAATTAATTCAAAAAAAAACTAAGCCAAAAGTAACATTGTCAGATGGCGTCCATACTCTAAAAACTATTCTAAAAGCAGAAAAAATGTCTAAGTTAAATAAATCCATCAAGGTTTAATAATACATTGTATAAAGGCAAAAAAATTCTAGCAATTATACCTGCTAGAGCAGGTAGTAAAAGAATAAAAAATAAAAACTTAAAAAATATTAATAACAAACCTCTTATTTATTATACTCTTAAATATGCTTTAAATAATTTAAAATTGATTGATGAAATATTTGTAAGCACTAATAGCAAAAAAATATTAAACTATTCAAAAAAAATAAGTCCAAATATTATTAGTACCTTAAGACCAGAAAAAATTTCTGGTGATAAATCAAGTGATTTTGAATTTATAAAACATACTGTTAAATTTTTAGAAAAACAAAAGAAAAAATTTGATATTATTGTAATTTTAAGACCAACAACTCCTATAAGAGACAAAAAATTAATTACCAATTGTTTAAAAACTTTAATAAATAGTAAAGGCACCTCTATAAGATCGGCAAAATGTGTAGAGCACACACATCCATACTGGATGTATCAGTTAAAAAAAAATACGCCCATTGAAATAATAAAAAATAAAAATTTTTTTAAGTATTACCAATCACAAAAATTACCAAAATTTTATATGCATGATGGCCATTGTGATATTTTTCTAATTAAAAATATTTTTAAAAATAATGAAAAAAATAAAATTAAGAAAATTTACGGAAACAAAATGCTTTACTATAAAAATAAACAAAAATATTTAGTTAATATAGATGAACCATTTGACTTTTTTATAGCAGAGCAGATTATTAAAAAATTATCCGAATGAAATAAAGGTATTACCTGATTTACCCACCTCATTATCGGGGTTGTTTGAGTAATATAAAGCATCTGGAGTCTCATACATTTGATCACAATTATCGCATATAGAATAGTCTTTCATATCGCCATTATCATGAGCTCTGATCAATTTTTTTAATTTTTCTGAGGCAAAAAATTCATTAAAACTCTGTTTAGATAAATCACCAGTTATAAGCTGGTTATTAAAATCAAAACAACAAGCAGATACTTTGCCGTCCCATCTAATTTGCAAAGGTCCTGATTGAGGTCGTCCACATGTTTTTTTTCTTAAGCTCGATTTTTTTCTATAATCATATGCATCAATCCAATTATGAGATTTCCATACATCAACTTCATCAACTCTAACTTCCCAGTATTTAATAAAATCTTTAATTTGATGTTGATTTTCTTTTTGAATAACAAAATAAACTCCGGTTTTAGGAAATATTGATTTTTTTAATTTTTTTACTTCTAATAACTTATTTATTCTTTTTAATGATAAATCAAAAGTGTCTAGATTGTGTACTTCTTTATATATCTCTCTAGATGTAGCAAAAACACTAAATCTAATAAAGTCAAATTTATTTTCAATTAAACCTTCAATTATATCATCTTTGAGAAGATAGCCAGTGGTATCCATGGATACAAATAAGTTTTTTGACTTACAATATCTTACCCGCTCTAAAAAATGTTTGTCTAACATTGCCTCTCCAAACCCTGTAAGAGTTACGTACTTTAAGCCTAGCGGTAAAGCGTTATCGATAATATTAGTAAAGAGATTCATTGGCATTACACCTTCTTCTCTTGTCATCAACTCTCTTGGGCAGATTTTACAATGATATGCACACTTATTAGTTGTCTCAAACCTAATTTCTGGGTTTTTTAGCATACACTCATAATATAAAAAAATTTATTTTTAATCAAAGAAAAATAATTTACAAACAAACATATCTTGTTTTTTTTAAATTTTCTTGAAATAATTATTTAATACAAAAAGTTTTAAAATTTTTTCAGTGCATAAATCAAGCCAATTGGGTTATTAGTACTGGTTAGCTCAAGACGTTACCGTCCTTACACACCCAGCCTATCAACGTGGTAGTCTACCACGACCCTAAAGGAAGAACTTGTTTTGAGGCGAGTTTCCCGCTTAGATGCTTTCAGCGGTTATCTCTTCCGTACATAGCTACCCGGCACTGCAGCTGGCGCTACAACCGGTCCACCAGTGGTACGTTCACCCCGGTCCTCTCGTACTAGGGGCAACTCCTCTCAATTCTTCTACACCCATGGCAGATAGGGACCGAACTGTCTCACGACGTTCTGAACCCAACTCACGTACCACTTTAATTGGCGAACAGCCAAACCCTTGGGACCTGCTCCAGCCCCAGGATGTGATGAGTCGACATCGAGGTGCCAAACACCCTCGTCGATATGAACTCTTGGAGGGTATCAGCCTGTTATCCCCGGCGTACCTTTTATCCGTTGAGCGATGGCCCTTCCATTCAGAACCACCGGATCACTATGACCGTCTTTCGACTCTGCTCGACTTGTCAGTCTCGCAGTCAGGCAGGCTTATGCCATTGCACTCAACGATCGATTTCTGACCGATCTGAGCCTACCTTCGCACGCCTCCGTTACTCTTTGGGAGGCGACCGCCCCAGTCAAACTACCCACCATACAGTGTCTTGCAGCCGGATGACGGCTTGCAGTTAGATATCAAAAATAACAAAAGAGGTATTTCACTGATGACTCCATTCTAGCTGGCGCCAGAACTTCAAAGTCTCCCTCCTATGCTACATATGTCATTTCTAATACCAATGTAAAGTTGTAGTAAAGGTGCACGGGGTCTTTCCGTCTAACCACGGGAACTCCGCATCTTCACGGAGAATTCAATTTCGCTGAGTTGATGTTGGAGACAGTGGAGAAATCGTTACGCCATTCATGCAGGTCGGAACTTACCCGACAAGGAATTTCGCTACCTTAGGACCGTTATAGTTACGGCCGCCGTTCACTGGGGCTTCGGTTCAATGCTTGCACATCTTGCCTTAACCTTCCAGCACCGGGCAGGCGTCAGCCCCTATACATCCACTTACGTGTTAGCAGAGACCTGTGTTTTTGATAAACAGTCGCTTCTCCCTAGCTTGTGCCGCCCAAATCTAGTTGCCTAAACATGGGCCTTCCTTATTCCGAAGTTACGGAAGCAATTTGCCGAGTTCCTTCAACATCATTCTCTCAAGCGCCTAGGTATACTCTACCGGTACACGTGTGTCCGTTTCGGGTACGGTCTAATGGTGGAGCTATTTCCTGGGACTCATTCACGGCAACTCCAATCCAATAAGGAGTTACAATTTACTGAATCCGTCACTACCACCTGGTTCAGGAATATTTACCTGATTCCCATCGACTACGGCTTTCGCCCTCGCCTTAGGGGCCGACTAACCCTGCGAAGATTAGCTTTACGCAGGAACCCTTGTACTCTCGGCGACAGAGTCTTTCACTCTGTTTGTCGCTACTCATGTCAGCATTCGCACTTCTGATACCTCCAAAAGCCCTCGCGGGTCTTTCTTCAACGGCTTACAGAACGTTCCGCTACCAGATATAAAGTCCGAAGACTTTATAAATTCACAACTTCGGTACGTAATTTTAGCCCCGTTACATCTTCGGCGCAAAGTCTCTTAATTAGACCGGTGAGCTGTTACGCTATCTTTAAAGGATGGCTGCTTCTAAGCCAACCTCCCGGCTGTTTTGGAGTCTTCACATCCTTTCACACTTAATTACGATTTCGGGACCTTAGTTGGTGATCTGGGTTGTTTCCCTCTCGACTACGGACGTTAGCATTCGCAGTCTGTCTGCTGAGGAACAAATAAGAGTATTCGGAGTTTTATTAGGGTTGGTAAGAATTTCTTCCCCCTAGCCTATTTAGTGCTCTACCCCTCTTATTCTATAACTCAACGCACTACCTAAATAGTTTTCGCGGAAAACCAGCTATCTCCGATTTTGGTTGGCCTTTCACCCCTAGACACAAGTCATCCAAAGCCATTTCAACGGCAACTGGTTCGGTCCTCCAGCAAGTGTTACCTTGCCTTCAACCTGCTCATATCTAGATCAATCGGTTTCGGGTTGTAATTCATGCAACTAACGCCCTATTAAGACTCGCTTTCGCTTGGCCTACACCTAACGGCTTAAGCTTGCTACATAAATTAAGTCACTGACCCATTATACAAAAGGTACGTCATCACTCACAAGGAGCTCTGACTGATTGTAAGCATTCAATTTCAGATTCTATTTCACTCCCCTAATAGGGGTTCTTTTCACCTTTCCCTCACGGTACTAGTTCACTATCGGTCACTGAAGAGTATTTAGGCTTAGAGGATGGTCCCCCTATCTTCAAGCAAGATTTCTCGTGTCCCGCTTTACTCGTGTGCAAATTATGTTTTTACCCATACAGGACTATCACCTTCTATGGTCAGACTTTCCAGACTGTTTTGGTTATTCATAATAAGCCGCTGGCCTATTCCGCGTTCGCTCGCCACTACTGACGGAATCTCAATTGATTTCTTTTCCTCCGGGTACTTAGATGTTTCAGTTCTCCGGGTTGCCTCTTTAAACCTATGTATTCAGTTTAAAGTAACTCATAAGAGTTGGGTTTTCCCATTCGGAAATTTTCGGATCAAAGTTTTCATACAACTCCCCGAAACTTATCGCAGTATAACACGTCCTTCGTCGACTTTCAGTGCCAAGGCATCCATTAAATGCTCTTAAACGCTTGATTTATGCACAGAAAAAACTTTTTTCTGTGTATTGAATTTTTGAAAAAATAATTTCTTAAAAATAAATTTCTAAAAAATTAAGGATAAAAAAATTAAGATTATTCGTATTTACAATTTTAAAAGAGTGTCTCTAGGTTTGGTGGAGGATAGCGGGATCGAACCGCTGACCTCCTGAATGCAAATCAGGCGCTCTCCCAGCTGAGCTAATCCCCCAGAAAAAATGGTGGGCCGAGAAAGACTTGAACTTTCGACCCCACCCTTATCAAGGGTGTGCTCTAACCAACTGAGCTACCGGCCCGCATTATTGAGCTCATTACAAACACCAGAGTTAGAAGAGAAACGAGGACGGTCAACTTATCGATGTTAAGTGAGAACTTAAAAACAAGTTTTAAGTTATCCTTAGAAAGGAGGTAATCCAGCCGCAGGTTCCCCTACGGCTACCTTGTTACGACTTCACCCCAGTCGCCGATCATACCGTGGTCACGCACTTCCCGAGGGTTAGTGACATGCCTTAAGGTAAAACCAACTTCCATGGTGTGACGGGCGGTGTGTACAAGACCCGGGAACGTATTCACCGCTCCGCGCTGATGAGCGATTACTAGCGATTCCAGCTTCATGCACTCGAGTTGCAGAGTGCAATCCGAACTGAGGCAGGTTTTTGAGTTTAGCTTAACGTCGCCGTTTAGCATCTCATTGTCACTGCCATTGTAGCACGTGTGTAGCCCAACACGTAAGGGCCATGAGGACTTGACGTCATCCCAACCTTCCTCCTGCTTATCACAGGCAGTCCTACTAGAGTGCCCAGCTTAACCTGATGGCAACTAGAAGTAGGGGTTGCGCTCGTTGCGGGACTTAACCCAACATCTCACGACACGAGCTGACGACAGCCATGCAGCACCTGTGTTCTGTCCGGCCGAACCGAAGGAATCCATCTCTGGAATCCGCGACAGACATGTCAAGTGTTGGTAAGGTTCTGCGCGTAGCTTCGAATTAAACCACATGCTCCACCGCTTGTGCGGGTCCCCGTCAATTCATTTGAGTTTTAACCTTGCGGTCGTACTCCCCAGGCGGATTGTTTAACGCGTTAGCTGTGATACTGAAAATAAATTTCCAACATCTAACAATCATCGTTTACGGTATGGACTACGAGGGTATCTAATCCTCTTCGCTACCCATACTTTCGCACCTCAGCGTCAGTGTTATCCCAGAAAGCCGCCTTCGCAACTGGTGTTCTACATAATATCTACGAATTTCACCTCTACACTATGTATTCCGCTTTCCTCTGATAAACTCTAGCTAAATAGTTTTAATTGCAATTCCAAAGTTGAGCTTTGGGCTTTCACAATTAACTTACTTAACCGCCTACGCGCGCTTTACGCCCAGTAATTCCGAATTACGCTAGGTCCCTTCGTATTACCGCGGCTGCTGGCACGAAGTTAGCCGGACCTTATTCTTCGGGTACAGTCATTATCTTTCCCGACAAAAGAGCTTTACAACCCAAGGGCCTTCTTCACTCACGCG